>MDSW01066721.1_pt1 | contig 37734 bp, 24 predicted proteins | sample 811171 | NCBI WGS metagenome assembly MDSW01 (sample SAMN05326641, study PRJNA326480) | marine metagenome | isolation source: seawater | place: Atlantic Ocean: North West | collected 2012 | reverse complement strand
GGGGGGGGGGGGGGGGGGGGGGGGAGCGAGCGCGCGCGCGCGCGCGCGAGGGTACGGGCCCGTCGCGGCGCGCGGTGAGGAGTGCGCGGGGGGGGGCACCTCGAACGCGACGACGCTCCATCCATCACACAGAGGGTGCCCAGTCTCCCCGGACTCGATGATCCAGAAATCCAAGTTCAAGCCTCCGCCAGATACAAGTCGACCTGACGATCTGGCTCGTTCGTTCACCGCCCCTTCACACGGTCGCGCGCGTCCGTTCGCTCCGCGCCTCCGCGCGCTATGTCGGACGCCGAGGCGCGGCGCGCGCGCGCGGACGCCCTCGCCGACGCCAAGGCGCACTGGTCCGCCGCCTCGAAGGTGCAGGCGGCGAAGCTCGCGCTCGGCGAGGGCGACGTCGGCGTCGTTCGCACGATCGCCTCCTCGGATCTCGTCGCGGACCCCGCGAACCCCAAGAACGCGATCCTGCTCCGCGGCGCCCGGGACTCGACGTACGTGCTGGACGCCGGGATGAAGCTCGCGAAGCTGTTCGTGGAGGACTGCCGCCGGTGCGTCGTCAGGGTCCGCGGCGTCGTCGTCACGCAGCACGCGGAGGTGTACGGATGCGAGGATGTCCTCCTCGCGCTCGACGCCCCCGTCGCCACCGTGCAGGTGGACGGGTGCCGAGGCGCGGAGATCGCTTACCCCGACAAGAGCGACGTCGGCGCGGTCGTCCACGCGACGTGCGCGTCGCTGCGAATCACCTACCCGACGACAGCCGCGGAGGAGACGACTGAGGAGCATCGGAATCGGAAGGAGGACGTCGCGCCGGCGGAGTCGGACGCTCCGTCGGCGGCGGCGTTCGCGTTCGCGAGCGACGCTCGCGAAGCCCTCGGCGCGCCGTTCGCCGCCGCGCGCCACACCGCGTCGCACGACCTCGTCGCGGCGCAGGCGCGCGCGGACGCCGTCGACGCGGCGGCGAAGAGCGCGTCGGAGCGCCACGGCGAGATCTCGCAGTACGTCACGCGGCTCCTCGAACGCTCCGACGCCTCCGAGCGCGTCGTCACCACCGAGCGCGTCGTCCGGGATAAGGACGAGTACCCGACGACGGTCCGCGAGATGCGCGCGGCGCGGCGTCCCTCGGCGGCCGCCGGGGATGCGAGCGCGGAGGGTGGTCTCGGCGGTTCGAAGGGTTCGGAAACTTCGGAAGCTTCGGAAACTTTGGAGGACACGGCGTCTGCGCGCGCGGAGGGTCGCAAGGCGCGAGGGAACGACGCGTTCAAAATCGGCGAGTTCGCGCAGGCTCTGGCGCACTACACCCAGGCCCTTGACCTCGCGCCGGCGCACCCCGCGGCGCTCGCGAACCGCGCGGCGTGTTTCTTGAAGCTCGGGGAGCACAAGAAGGCGCTCGCGGACGCGGAGGCGTGCGTGGAGGCGTCGCCCGGGTTCGTCAAGGGGTGGTTCCGGAAGGGGTTGAGTCTGCACGCGCTCGGGCGGCACGGGGAGGCGGTGCTCGCGCTGGGGGAGGCGGAGCGGCTCGACCCGAGGAACGCGCAGGTCAAGGAGGCGCTGAGGATGGCCGCGTTCAAGGCGAGGCAGCAGCCGAGGGAAGATTAGGGCGAGGGGAGGAGGGCGAGGGGAGGAGGAGGGCGAAGGGAGGAGGAGGGCGGTTTTTTATTCATCTATGGTTTGGTGGCACCCAGCATAAAAGGTGCTGTTTTGACGACGACCCACCGGCGTGCTGTGTTGCGTCGGTCCTCATGCCGGCGGTCGGTGAAAGGCTCCTTTTTCATCGGTGCTCGACCGGTCGAGGGCTTTCGATTTTCGACCGGTTCACTCCGGATTTCTCCGGTCGATCGCGTCGCGTCGATCGCGGCGCGCGGCGCGGCGCGTCCTCGCTCCTGATTGGCTGGGGAATGGATAGCGGACGCCGTCGCGACCATCCGCGCGGTTTATCGGCGCGCGCGGGGGCGACGCTCGATCGCGTGGCCGCGCCTCGGGGACCCCGCGTCGCGACTCCGCGCGCGTCCCCGCGCCACACCCGTCGGCGCGCGATCTCGCTCGCGAGCACGCCCCCACGCGACGCGCATCGCGGTCCGAGAGAGGAGCGTCTTAGGGTCGCGCTCGGCCTCGGCGACGGCGCGCGACGGAGGATCGATCCGCCCCGCGATCGCCTTCGCGTTCGATAGGAGGCTGCGTCGGCAGCGTCGGCGCGCGCGGACGCGTCTCTCCGTGACGCGATCATGAGCGCCGCGTTCGGCGTCCTCGCGGCCGCCGCGCCCGCCCCCGCGCGGGGCGCGCCCCTCGGGACCCGCCGTGCCTCCTCCTCTCCCTCCGTCGCGTTCGGTTCCCGCCCCCGCGGCGCGTCGTCCTCGTCCGCTTGTCGCGCCTTCACCCCCGCCGGGGCGAAGATCGCCGGCGTGGGCATGTCTGTCCCCGCGCAGTTCCTGACGAACGACGACCTCGCGAGCCTCGTGGACACGAACGACGAGTGGATCCGCACGCGCACGGGCATCGGCAAGCGCCACGTCATCAGCGGCGACGAGACGCTGACGTCGCTGGCGGCGGAGGCGAGCGCGAGGGCGCTCGAGATGGCGGGGGTGGATGCTCGAGACGTGGACCTCGTCCTCCTCGCCACATCCAGCCCCGACGACGCCTTCGGCTCCGCGTGTACGCTCCAGGCGGCGATCGGCGCCGAGGGCGCCCTGGCGTTCGACATCACCGCCGCGTGCAGCGGCTTCGTCGTCGGCGTCATCAACGGCGTGCACTTCATCCGCGGCGGAGGGTTCAAGAACGTCCTCGTCGTCGGCGCCGACGTCCTGAGTCGGTACGTCGACTGGCGCGATCGCGGCACGTGCATCCTCTTCGGCGACGGATGCGGCGCGATGGTGCTCACCGCCGTCCCGGACCCGAACGACTGCTGCCTGCTCGGGTTCGACGCGCACAGCGACGGCGAGGGGAACCATAACCTGACCGCCAGCTGCGTCGCGTCCGTCTCCGCGCGCGGCGAATCGAAGCCGCGGGCGGAGGATGAGTCGGCGGCGAGCGCGTTCGCCGGGTTCGACAACATCGCGATGAACGGGCAGGAGGTTTTCAAGTTCGCGGTGCGGACGGTGCCGGACACCCTGGGCAAGAGCCTGAAGGCGGCCGGGATGGACGACGCGAGCGAGATCGACCACCTGGTGCTGCACCAGGCGAACCAGCGGATCATCGACGGCGCGGCGAAGAAGCTCAAGGTGCCGGCGGAGAAGGTGGTGAGCAACATCGAAAAATACGGCAACACGAGCGCGGGGAGCGTCCCCATCGCCATCGCCGAGGCGGTGGAGGAGGGGAGGATCAAGGAAGGGGACGTCGTCGCCACCGCGGGGTTCGGAGCGGGGCTCACGTGGGCCAGCGCCATCCTCAGGTGGTAGAGGAGACGGGAGAGAGGGAATAGGGAGGGAGAAGGGGAAATCGAGGGGAGAGGAGCGGCGGTTCGACGAGAGCCGCGTTCGACGAATCATTCATCAGACGTGACGTGACTGTCTTCGAGCGCTTTTCGGTCTTCGAGCGCTGGCCGCCCGGGCCGACGACGCGCGCGTTTCGACGACGACGTTTTCGCCTGCTCGCGGCGACGATATTTTTTAGGGCGAGCGCGTCCGCCGTCGCGCGTCGAGCCCCGCGCGCGGCGGCACGCGTCGGACGGTGTTCGCTCGTCCGCGCGCGTCTCCCACGCGCGCCCTCCCTCCTCACCGCTCCCTGACCGGTCGGCGCTCGGCGCTCGGCGCTCGCGCGTCTCGCCCTTCGTCCGCCCTCGCGCTCGCTCGCCATGGCCGCGCTCGGATCGAAGCGCAAGCGCTTCCTCGGCGTCGGCGACGACCGCATGGAGGTGACGTCGCTGATTCGCTCGCTCGTCGAGCTCCCCCTCGGCGCGGACGGCGCTCGCGTCCACCCCTCCCCGGGCGCCGCGCACGGCTCGCGGCTCGCCCTGCAGACGTGCGCGGGCGGCGCCGACCCCCGGTGCGTCGCGTTCGTCGCCTCCGGCGGCGGCGTCTGGCGCCACGACGTCGCATTCGCCGGCGGGGAGGCGGTCGCGGAGGGGAAAGAGGCGATGCTCAAGCCCGTGACCGTCCGCGGGGGCGTCACGAAGCGCGTCCACGCCGTCGTGCACCGATCGGAGATCCAATCCCTCGCGGTGCACGACCCCGAGTCCTCGAGCGTGGCCGCTCGCGACGCGTCCGACCGCCCGCCGTCCAACAACGTTCGCGGAGACGACGACGACGACGGCGTAAAAAACGTCGTCTGGCTCGCGAGCGCGGACGCTCGGGGGCGGTGCCTGGTCACCCCGGTCGACCGCGCCACCGGCGCGGCGCGTCCCGAACGCCAGCTCGACCTCCGCGCCACCGAGTCCGGCGACCCGGCCGTGCCCGGCTGGGCGGGCGCCGCCTTCGATCCCGGCGCCGCCGCCGCGCCCGAGGACCCGCCCGCTTTGGCGGTCGCCCGCCACTGGGCCAAGACCCTCGAGCTGTTCAACCCCGGCGAGACGCGACCGGCGCGGACGATGCGCGCGCTCCTGCGACCGAACGCGGTCACCTTCGTCCCTCCGAACGGCGGGTTCCGGGTTCGAAACGCGGCGGAGTTCGGGGTTCGCGAAAAGCCGGGGTTCCCGAAGTCTCCCGACCCCGGGGCGTCGAAACAAAAAGAGGACGTCGCGCAGCTCGCCTTCGCCTCCGCGTCGACGGCGCTCGTGGCGATGGCGGAGGGGGACCAGCTTTCGGTGTGGGACCCGAGGGCGAGGGGCTCCGGGTGCGTTCGGCGCCAGGCGCTGTGTAACCGCTCGGCCGGCTTATTCGCGGCGGGCGCGTTGCCCTTCGGATACCGCGGCGCGGACGGCGGCGGCGGCGCGGTCGTCGCGGGGGTGAAGGTCGGCGCGCCGATCGTCCTCGTCGCGGGCGCCGAGCGGGGCGTGCACGCGGTGGACGCCGGCAGGGGGACGGTGGTGAAGCGGTGGCCGGCGGCGATGAAGTTCGAGATCACCGCGGCGGCGCCGAGTTATTCGGCGGGGGATTACGCGTACGTGGCGGGGCTGGATAACGAGCTGGTGTGCGGGTGTTGGGCGCGGGCGAGCATGGCGGGCGGGTTCGCGTTCCGGGGGGACTCCAGGTGGCTCGGGGTGGGCGTCGCCGCGGGAATCGAGGGGAGGGACGAGGAGGTGGTCGCGGGGTGGTGCGAGAGCGGGCACCTGTACGCCGCGAGGGTGCGGCGGACGAAGGCGGAGACGACGCGCGAGGAGGAGGAGGGCGACGCGCCGGACGCGAAGCGAGCGGAAAAGGCGACGGAGGCGGACGAGGAGGAGGAGGAGGAGGACGAGAGGGGGGGGTGGTAGAGGAGGACGCGAAGGGGCGGGGGTACGCTAGATAGAGGCACCGTCTGCTCGGTGCGTCTCCGCGCCGACGTGCGAACGCGCGTTCTCCGACGCGCGCGATATCGCGTCGCGTTCTTAACGTCGTCTACCGTACACACCGTCGTAAAAATAACGCCCTCACATTATCATCACTCCGGGTCGTCTCTCCTCGGTTTCTCGGCAACGGCGGCGCCCGCGCGGAGTCTCTTGAGCATCCGATCGTACATGACCATCGTCCCCGCCATGGCGACGTTGTAGCTCGCGCTCCTTCCCATCCAGTGCGGCAGCGCCACGTGGCACTGGCACGCCTCCACGATCGGCCGGTTCAGCCCGTTATCCTCCGACCCCAGCACGTACACCGCCCTCGGCGGGTGCGCAAAGTCCTGCAGGGGGACGCCGCCCATCTCGATCGCCACCCACACCGCGCCCCTCGGCGCCGATCGCGCGAACGACGCCCAATCCTCGTGCGCGTACATCGGGAGCCGCTTGTGCGCCTGGGTCGTGTCCGATGCCTCGTACTTGAACCGCGCGGAGACGGTGAAGATGAAGTCCGCGCCCATCTGCCACGCCGACCGCCAGAGCGTCCCGACGTTCTCCTCGTGTTTGGGTTTCACGACGCCGACGCCAAAGTACCCGGGACTTAAATCGTCGCCCTTCGCGTCGGACGCGGGTTTAAGAATCGTCGCGCCGAGAGAGTCAGCGCCCGCGTACGGGTTGTTCCCGCCGGAACGAGAAGACGCGCCGGGCGCGTCCTCGTCCCCGAGGCGCCAATAATTCGCCGCGACGTACGCTTCCCCCCGGGGGGCGCCCCCGCGCGCGTCGTCGGAAGATGAGGATTCGTCCTCCTCCTCCTCGGGAATACAATCCTCCAAGTCCTCCTCCCGATTTTGGGCGGCCCTCCTTCTCGCCCGCGCCTTGGCGCCCCTTCGCCCCCCGCCGCCTCTGCGGCTTCTCTCCCGCAGCGCCTCGGACCTGGCGACGTCCTCGTCCGAGGCGGTGGTGGCGACGAGCGCGTCCTCGAGCTGCACGAGGAGGCCGACGGCGTCGCGCGCGAACGCGATCTCGTCGCGGTTCTCGAGCCGGCGCCACCCGACGAACGGCTGCGTCGCGAACGCGGGACTCGCGCCTCGCGCGATCGCCGAGTCGTGCCTGGAGGAGGAGGGGGAGGAGGAGGCGGAGGCGCCGGAGGCACTCGCGTCGGGGTGGAGAAGGGGGGCTTGCGCGAGCGCGGTGGTCGCGCCGGGGTGCGCCAGGGCGACCCTCGCGCGCCAACGCGCGACGTCCACGCCGTCCTCCTCGAGCGCGGCCATCACCGCCGCTCCGGTGATGCGCGCGTCGGCGGAGGGATCGGAGGGATCGTCGCACGGCGCGTGGACGACCGCGACGCGCGCCTGGGAGAAGCGCACGCCTGGGTACGCGTAGCGGAGGATGACCTCGCGCGCGCCCGCGGGGGGAGGTGAGCGCGTGACGCTCGGAACGGGGGGCGGGGTCGGGAGCGACGAGGAGGAGGAGGAGGAGGAGGAGGATGGCGTGGCGAACGCGCGACCGCCGCCGCCGACGCGGCGACGACGATGACGCGCGGGGCGCGCGACCGCGGCGCGGTCGGAGCCGGGCGGCGTCCCCGGTCGGCGCGCGCGGGGGAAGGTGGGGAGGATCGGCGAGCGCGCGAGGGCGGCCATGACGGCGGGTGGTCTCGTCGGCGCGCGGTGGGGCGCGACCGCCGCTCTGATCGACCCTCGTCGGACGGGGCGCGCGCGAGTCCCTCGGCCGCGACGACGACGACTATGGTACGATGAGGCATCGACTGCGTGCGATTTCTCTCGATCCGAACTCGGAGATCTTTCGCGACTTTTCACCGACGTGGCGCCCTCGGACACTTTCGTAACGCCAACTCAGACACCCGAAAACAACGACGGGGTCCGTTTTCTCTCGGATCGTCGGATCGTGGTCGGCGCTCGCCGCGCCCCGAGACGCACTCCGACGCGCGCTCGCTCCGAGCCCCTCGGCGCGCGACGACGACCTCGACCATGGCCTCGTCCCTCGCCTCGTCCGCCGCCGGCGCCGTCGTCGCGCCTCGCGCGACTTCTCAACGCGCCGCGGATCGTCATCCGATTCGTCGCGCGTCGTCCACGCGGCGCGCGATGCCGCCCGGCCACCGGAATCCCCCCGCGTCCCGCGGCGCGTCGATCCGCCGCGCGGCGGTTTCGGTGGACCCGAACGAGGGCGGGGACGGCCCGACCCGCCGCGAGGCTCTGATCGGGCTCGCGGCCGCGGCTCTGACGCCCGCGTTCCTGTACGGCGCGACGGAGTCCGAGCGCGAGGGCGTGGCGTTGGCGGACGAGCCCGTCCCGCTCGCGGCGGCGCTCCGCGCGCAGACTGTGTACGCGGGCTTCTGCATTCCGATCATCGAGACGGTCGTCACCGCGCCGTTCGAGGACCTGATGGCGCTCGCGATCAGGGACGCCGGGTCGTTCGACGCCAAGACCGGCCGGGGCGGCCTGAACGGCTCGATCCGCTTCGAACTCGACCGCCCCGAGAACCGGCGATTCGTCGACGTCGTGAAGCAGCTCGAGCGCGCGAAGCGCGCCATCGACGAAAAAGCCACCGCGCCGATCGGGTGGGCGGACCTCATCGCGCTCGCGCCCGTCGCCAAGGCCAGGTACCAGTTCCTGCGCGACTTCTGCGGCGTCACGCCCCGCTTCGAGCCGCGTTGGCAGTACAAGGCGGGCGACATCAACATCGTCGGCTGCGACTACGACCGGATGCTCACCCCGCCCTTCGGCGCCACGCCCGAGCAGATCGAAGCCACGAGCTGGTTCCGCCAGAACTACGCCGGCGTCGGGCCCCTGACCGGTCAGCGCGTGCACATGGGCCGCGCGGACGCGACCGAGGCGGACCCCGAGTCGCTCACGGGCTCGGTCCCTCGGCCCGGCGCGAGCGCAGAGGAGTACGTCGCTTGGTTTCGGCGGCAGAGGCTCTCGCTTCCGGCGCTGGTGAACCTGGCGCCGTTCGTCGACGAGACGTGCGAGGCGACGCTCCGCGCGAGCGACGACGCGGACCTCAGACGCCTCTTCGCGGAGATCGACAACAAGTCGTACGCGCCGGGGTACAAGGAGAAGCCGCTCATCAAGAGTTTCCGCGAGCTGACCCTTCGCGGGCCCGCGGAGTTCGCCGACCAAAACGCGTACGTCTCGGTCGAGGCGGCGACGGGCGAAGCCGTCGCCGCCATCCCTCTGATCGAAGGGAGAAGGATCAAGAGCGTCAAGCAGCTGATGGACGCGTACGTCGACCCCCTGCCCGTGTGGATCATGTGAGAAGAGACGAGAAGAGAGACGAGAAGAGTTTTGCCGCGAGAGTTAAACATACAGACCACGTTTCATCAATCGCGCTCGTCAATATTCAAAACTCGAGGTCGACTTCGCAGACGTCCTCGAGCTCGCACCCGACGCGCCTCCACCCCACCTCCTTCCTTATGCGCTCCATCCTCTTCCTCTGCTCCCCGAAGTCGCCGACCGGCGTCATGAACGGGTACACGTACTTCACCGTCGTCGCGAGGCTCCGGTACGTCACCAGCCACTCGCGTTCCCGCCCGACGTCGCCCTCCCAGTCGCGCGCCAAATCGCCGACGGATTCGTTCTTGATGAGAATCTCGACGACGTCCTCGCCCAACTTCCCGGGCATCGCGAACCGGAGGTACCGCGCGCCGCTCGCCGTCACCGCCTCGTCGAGCGGGCCGCGCGCGTCGGGGCACGCGCGGAACACCGCGGCGGTGATCTGCCTCGCCGCGTCCTCCACCGTCGCCGTCGACGCCGTCCACGCCGAGCCGTACTGCTCGGGCGCGCCGCCCGTGCTCGAGGTGGAGACGCAGTTGAACGTGCTCGGGCACTTGCGCAGGCGCCCGTTCGCGTCCAAACCCGTGGGCTCGCTGTCCGGCATGGTCGCCGCGAGCGAGAGCGCCGGCGCGGAGCTCAGCGAGAGCGCGGAGAGCGACGAGAGCGCGGCGGAGGCGAGGACGCCGCGGCGGGAGGAGGCTTCGGGGGAGGAGGTGGAGGCGCGCGAGCGCCGAGCGTCGTCGCCCGAGCGCCGAGCGTCGTCGCCGCGCGCCTCCTCCGCGGCGTCGCGGGCGGACGCGGCGAGGACGGGGAGGCGGCGTCGGCGAGAATCGGCGCCGGGGCTCGGCGAGGGGGCGGTGCGAGCGCCGCCGCGAGGGGCGAGGGCGGGGGCGAGGGAGGTCATGCGCGGGAGGAGGCGCGCGCGTCCGGCGCGTGTGGCGATCGCGCGAGCACGCCGCGAACACGAGTTGTAGCGCTCCCGTCGTTTCCGTGATTCGCCGTCGTCGCGCGCGATCCGAGCGTGGGGGAGGAAATGGATCGTGAAGTTGGGCCTCGTATTTTAGGTTACGTACGCGCAAACAGTCTCGTGGGGCGTCTATCCGATTCCTGGGGTTTCGCTCGCGTCGCGCAGCGCGAGATGGCGTCGACGTGGTCGCCTCCGCCCGCCACTTCGACCGCACGCCGCGCTCGACCCCGACGCAGGCCGCCACTCGCACGTCGCCGCCTCCACACCTCACGCGCACAATGGCCCACGCTGTCATGTCGGCCGTCACGGTCAACGCCTCCGCCCGCCCCGCGGCGAAGGTCACCGGGCGCTCCACGATGTTCGCGAAGCGCTGCGAAACCCGCAAGCTCGCCGCGCAGGCGGCGACGCGCTCCGTGCAGGCGCGCGCCATCACCGAGGTGACCGCGGAGTCCACGGACGCGAACAGCGCGCTGTACGAGGAGTTCAAGAAGCTCCTCGTGGACTACGAGTTCGCGTACAAGGTCGGCGACCGCGTCTCCGGCAAGGTGTTCCACTGCGACGCCAAGGGCGCGTGGGTCGACATCGGCGCCAAGGCTGCCGCGCTCTGCCCCTCCGCGGAGGCGTCCCTCGCGGACGTCCGCAACGTGCGTCCACCCCCCCGAAGCGACGCGATCCCGACCGCGCCCGCGTCGAGCCCGTCTCGAGCCGCACCCCGGGGGCTTCCCCCGGTCGCCCGCGCGTCCGCGGCGTCGCGCGCGACCGCGTTCGAGCGCGCGCATTTCCTCACGCGAGCGCCGACTCGCGTCCGCCCGAACGCCCGCGAGTGGATAAACGATAAACGCGAACGCCGTCGAGATGTCTCACCCCCGGCTTCGCGCCCGACCGTGACCCTGACCCGCCCGATCCCCCCCCCCGGCACCTCCCCTCGCGACGCAGGCGGCTGCGGTGTTCGACATCGGCGAGGAGTACGAGTTCGAGATCATCCGCGACGACGACGGCGACGGGTCCCTCACCCTCTCCGTGCGCAAGATTCAGGTGCGTTTCCGGGCGACTTTTTCACGCGCGCCGCGCCCGAAAAAGCGACCCAAATTACCCTAGACCCTCAAACCACGGTCCCCAATTCGTTTCCTTCGCCGGAGACGCCGCCGCCTTCGCCGACCCCGCCGCGCGCCCTTTTCGTCGCATCGACCCTAAAAAACCCTAGTCCCGAACACTCACCCCCGTCCGTCCATTCCTCTCCACTCCTCTCTCGACGTATGAATAACAGCTCGAGGCGGCTTGGGATCGCTGCCGCGAGCAGCAGGCTGCGGATGAGGCGGTGAACAGCGCGGTGCTCTCGGTGAACCGCGGCGGTTTGCTCGTCGAGGTGGAGCACCTCCGCGGCTTCGTCCCTCAGTCTCACATCGCCGTTCGCGTGCCCAACCGCGAGGACCTTGTCGGCCAGACGATCCCCGTGAAGTTCCTCGAGGTTGACGAGGAGAAGAACCGCCTGGTGATGTCGAACCGTCTGGCGACGGACGTCGTGAGCGGCGAGGGCCTCGGCGTCGGGGACGTGTGCGCCGGCGTCGTGCAGGCGGTGAAGCCCTACGGCGCGTTCGTGGACGTCGGCGGCGTCTCCGGCCTGCTCCACATCTCACAGATCTCCCACGACCGCATCGTTGCGGTGGAGAACGTCCTCGCGCCGGGCGACGAGCTCAAGGTGCTGGTGCTCGCCAAGGACGCGGAGCGCGGGCGGCTGAGCCTCAGCACCAAGAAGCTCGAGCCCAGCCCCGGGGACATGCTCAGGAACCCCGCGCTCGTGTTCGAGAAGGCGGAGGAGATGGGGCGCGTCTTCAGGGAGCGCGTCGCCGCCGCGGAGGCCGCCGCGCGGGCGGAGGAGGGGGCCACCGCCGAGATGGCGGGCATGGAACCGGCGCAGGAGGCGGAGGAGGAGACCGAGGAGCCCGAGGAGTGAGCGAAAAAAAAGGGGGTTTCTTTCGAGCGAGAGATTGTGACGACTTTACGGAGGACGATTCTTTGAGGGAGTGCGGCGGACCGTGGGCGATCCGAACCGATCGACGACGGCTATGATATACCGACGCGTGTGCATACGTACCATCCGCGACCCCGACCCCGACCCGAGCCTTCGTCGGGGAATCCGGAAGAAACGCTCACCCTCACCCCATCGCTTGCCACCCGAATTTTTGCTTCTTGCCGCCCCCCTCTTTCTCGGCGCCCTTCCTCGCGTCGGCGAACGACTTGGCGAACGGATTACCCACGCCGCCCCTGCCCCCCTTGCCGCCGCCCTGAGCCCACGGCGCGTGGACCCGCTCGCCGCCTCCGCCCTCGGCGCCGCGGGGTGCCGACGCCCCCTTCCGCCCCCCCGCGAGGAGGCCGAGGAGCCCGAGCGCGACGCCGCCCGCGGCGACGAGCACCTTCCTCGCCAGCTCCGAGGGCGCCGCCGCCGCCGCCGCCGCCGCCGCGTTCGCCGCTCGATTCTTCGAGTCGTCGCGCGGCGTGTTCTGGAGCGACCCGAACCCGGCGCCCTTCGACGCCGGGTTCGCGGCCGGTTTCTTGATCACGATGTCCGGATACGCCGACCCCGGGTTCGGGGGCTTCAAAGACCCGGCGGCCTTCCCGGCGCGGCCGCTCCACTTGGAGAAGAGCCCGCCGACGCCGCCGGCGCCGGCGGGCTTCTCTCCGCCGCCGACTGCCCCCCCCGCGGCGTTCGGGTTGACGCCCCTGAACGCGTCGACCATGCCCGCGGCTTTCCTTCGCTCCGCCCACATCGCCGCGGCCTGTTCCCCTCCGCCCCTGTACCCTCGCGCCGAGCGCACGCACTTGAGCGCCTGCTCGCGCTCGGTGAAGAAGCTGAAGAGCCACGGGTGGGGCACGTTTTCGATCGTCACGAGGATCGCGCCGAACGGGTACACCCCCGGGTTCAGGGACACGTCCAGGATGCTCGCCATCGGGATGGCGAACTTCGCGGGCGCGGGCTTGAACGGCCCGCTCGCGCCGCCCTGCCCCCCCCTGGGCGTGAACGCCGCGGCGTCCTTGCGGAAGCACAGGAAATTGCTAAAGACGAAAATCTCCCCGCTCTCGTCGGGGGTCTCGCCCTTGCAGCACTCGAACACCCCGAGCAGACGCTCGTTCTCGTCCCGAAGCTTGAAGTGGTGCCGGATCGCCTCCGCGACCAGGCGCTTGTCCTTCGCCGTGCCCTTGGACTCCGCCCGGCGCCAGTACGCGCCCAAATCCGCGCCGTCGATCTGAAGCTCGGGAGGAGGCATCGGGGGCGGCGCGCGGGACCCGGGAGCGCCCGCGCCGTCGCGCCGCTCCCCGTCCCTCGCCGACGAACCCTCCCCGGGCCTCGGGGTGTTCGGGACGAGGTGCGCCGCCTCGCGCTTCTTCCTCGCCTGAGCCTCCGCGAGGGACTGGAAAAATTCGAGGTTCACGCCGGGGGGACCGCCGGGGCTCTGCCTCGGCGTCGACCGCCCCGAACCGGACCCGCCGCCGCCGCCGCCGCCGCCGCCGGGCCTCGGCGGGCTCGAGACGGGCGTCGCGAACGCCGACGTGTTCGCCGACGAGGGCTGAGACGCGTTCGCGCCGCGGAACGTGACGTCGCCGGCCCGCGCCTCGTCCAGGACGCTCTGGATCATCGACGCGGGGGCGGCGGGGGCGGGAGAACTGCGCGCGCCCGGGGCGGAGGTCGACGCGGAGGCGGACGCGGGGTCGGGGACGGGGCTCGCGGGGGCGGAGGGCGTCCCTCCCTCGCCCGGGAACGCCTTCGCCGCGTTCTGCGCCGCGCGGCGCTGCTTCTCCTGCTGCTCCTTGAGCTTCGCCTGCACGCACGCGAGGTGCGCGTACCGCCCCGCGTCGTCCCTCTGCCGGGGCTCCTGGGCGCAATCCTTCTCGCACAGGAAACAAATCTTCCGGCCGGAGCGCGCCGCCGCCTCCTTGGCCAGCCGCTTGAGCTCGGACTCGAGCTCGGCGGCGTCGCGGATCGCCTTCGCCTTCGCCGCCGCGGCCTTCGCCTCGGCGTCGCGCGTGGTGGCCTCGAGGGCCTTCTCGGCCTCCTTCGCCGCGCGAGCCTTGGACGCCGCGAGCTCCGCCTTGGCGACGGACGCCGCCACCTCCGCCGCCGCCTCGGCTTCAGCCCGAGCTTTCGCCTCGGCGTTGGCCTGAGCCTTCTCGGCGGCGAGCTTGTCCGCCAAAGCCGCCTTCGCCTGAGCGTCAGCTTTAGCCTGAGCGTCCGCTTTGGCCTGAGCGTCAGCTTTAGCCTGAGCTTCAGCTTTGGCCTGAGCGTCCGCTTTAGCCTTAGCGTCAGCTTTGGCCTGAGCGTCCGCTTTAGCCTGAGCTTCAGCTTTGGCCTGAGCTTCAGCCTTCGCCTTCGCCTCCGCGTCCGCCTTTGCTTTCGCCTCCGCGTCCGCCTTCGCCTTTGCCTCGGCCTCCGCCTTCGCCTTCGCCTCCGCCTCCGCCTTCGCCTTCGCATCCGCCTCCGCCTGGAGCGTCTTCTTCGCCTCCTCCGCCTCCTTCGCCTCCGCGGCGGCGGCGATGCCTCCGAACCCGCCGCTTTCCGGGGTCAGGGGACCCGGCGCGTTCGCGGGCGCCGCACCCGCCGCGCCCGCGGGCGACGGGGACGCGGGGCCGGCGTCCGAGGGCGCCGAGAGAGGCGCGGACTCGGGCGTCGTCTTCTCGGATATTTCATCGGCCGCGCTCGACGGGGCGCTCGACGGCGACGCGGGCTTGGGCGCCGCGGGCTTGGGCGACGACTTCTTCTTGCCGCCGCCGGTTTTCTTCTTCCCGCCCATCGCGAGGAGGGCGGCGAGGTGGCCTAGGGGGGTCCCGGGGCGCGCGCGCGTCGATGCCGCCGGCGCGATCGCGGCTCCACCTTTCGGAGCATCACGCCCGTTCCGAGTGCTGTCGGCGTGTTGCAACGGTCGATTCCGACGATGTTCGGCGAAACGTCGCGGCAGATCGAACTCGGCGGTGTGCAAAAGCAAAAACGCCCCTCACTTCCGCTTTCGTTCGCGTCGCACAGCTGTGCGGCGCGCTCGCGCGGCGCGATGTCCGGCGCGGCGCCGGGCGCCGGTTGGCGCCGCGCGAAGCGCGCCGCTCCCGCGGGTGATGCCGCTCCCGGCGCCTCCCCCGGGAGCGTCCGCCCCGCGTCTCGGCGCGCGCGCTCCCCCTCCCCGCCCGACACGACGCCCCTCGACTCGGCCGATCGCGCGACGTTGGACAAGACGCGCGACGCCCTCCTCTCCGCGTCCGATCGGTGCAAGCGCCTCCGCGTCGAGCGCGACGAGGCGCGCTCCGAGGCGGAGTCGCTCAGGGATAAGCTCGAGCAGACGAGCGGGATGTGGATGAACGCGGTGCGCGCGGAGCGCGGCGCGAAGGGCGACGCGGAGCTCCGCTCGGCGGACGCGGACGCGGCGACGCACCGAGCGCGCGAGGCGGAGCGCCGCGCCGACCTCGCGGAGCGCCGCGCGACCGACGCGGAGCGGCGCCTCTCCGACGCGACCCTTCGCCTGGAGACCGAGCGAAAACGCGCGGACGTCGCGGAGGCGAAGACCGCGGAGCCCACGAGCGCGGAAGCCTCGGCGCGCGACGCGCTCGCCGTCGCGGAGGCGGCGCTCCGCGAATCTCGCGCCGAGCGCGACGCGCTCGAATCCGCCCTCGCCGACGCGCGAGACGCGACGAACGCGTCGCGGCGCCACGCGTCCAGCCTCGAGACCAAGCTCGCGACCGCGAACGACGCCGCGGAGACGTCCCGCGCCGCCCTCCTCGACGCGAAGCGCCGAGCGGACGTCACACTCCGCGAGCGCGACGACGCGGTCGCGTCGCTCGCTCGCGCATCCGCCGCCGCCGCCGCGAACGCCGCGTCGCTCGCCTCCGCCCGCGCGGACGCGTCGGCGCGCCGCGCGGACGCGGACGCGGAGCGCTCGAAGGCGGCGGAGCTCGCCGCGGAGCTCCAGCGCGCCGAGGCGAATGCGAGGCGGCTGAAGGACCTCCTGGCGGCGGCGAACGAATCCGCCGCGAGGGCGGAGGCGCGGCGAAACGCCGCGGCGAGAGACGCGCGCGCGACGCGATCGGATCTGGAGGAGCACCTGGACCGGCTCCGCGAATCGGTGGAGCGAGCGAGGACGCGAGACGCCGCGCGTGAGGACGAAGGAGGCGAGGAACGCACGATGAGGGGCGGCGGTGATTGGTCTCTCCGAGGCGGCGCGCGAGAGGTTCGGCCTCCGAGCCCCTCGCCCGCCGAGGACGAGGACGCGTGGGTGCCCGCGACGGAGGAGATGGAGGATTTCGCGGGGGAGCCGCCGGTCGACGACGACGAGAGGGTGGCGCGCGGGGGGAGGAACGCGAACGCGTCGGTGAAGACGCCGGAGACGAACCGACCCCGCGCGAACGAACGGGAACGGGAACCCCCCGCGAGGCGGTCCACGCGGCGGGGGGGGCGGCGGGGGTGAGCGAATCGAACGCGCCGGGAGGGGGTGGGGGAGCGAGACCGCGAAGTCGGAGCGTGTAGTGATGACGCGCGCCGCGAAAACGTTGAAACGAATCGCGATCGGATGCCTTTGCGATCGATGATGATGCTGAGCGATGACGACGACCTCCCCTCGGCCCACGTCACTTTCGTCGACGCCCGGCCTCCGCGCTTCCGCCCCCCCGTCCCTCGCGCTCGCGTCCCGGGTCTCGATGCGCGCGGTCCTCTCCCCCGTCGCGCTCGCCCCCCCCTCGGCGCCTCGCTCCGCGCGGTCGCCTCGCTCCGCGCGGTCGCCTCGCCTCGCCCTCCCGGGATCCGCGTCGTTCGCGCGAGCCCGCGTCGGCACCCGGGGCGGATCTCGCGCCGCGCCGCTCTCGTCCCCCGCGCGCGCGTCGTCGTCGTCCCGCGCGTCGTCGAAGGCGGCCGCGACCGCGACCAACCCCCTCGGTCGGCTGTTCGGCGGCCTCTTCGGCGGCGGCGGCGGCGGCGACGCCGAGCGCGCGCGCCTAAAGGCTGCGCTGCTGGACGCGCTGGACGGCCTCGAGCGCGGCGTCTCGGCGTCCGAGGCGCAGCGCGACGCGCTGGACGCGGCGGCGAAGGCGCTCGAGGCGCGCAACCCCAACCGCGCGTGCCTCCGCTCCCCGGCCGCGCGCGCGCTCCTGAGCGGCGAGTGGGAGCTCCTGTACACCACCTCCGCGAGCATCCTGGGCGCGACTCGCCCGTGGCCGTTCCGCCCCCTGGGGCCCATCTTCCAGACGATCGACGTCGATCGCCTCCGAGCGAGGAACCGAGAGACCTTCCCCTTCTTCAACGCCGTCGACGCGGACTTGACGCCCTCGAGCGCGAGCGCCGTGGACGTCCAGTTCGTCACGTTCTACGTGTTCGGGTTCATAGAAGTCACCGCGCCGGCGAGCGCGAGGGGGGCGCTGGACGTGACGTACCTCGACGAGGAGCTGAGGGTGAGCAGAGGGGACAGGGGGAACCTGTTCGTGCTGAGGATGGCGGACGACGCGAAGAGGCTCCCGAGGAAAGGAGATGTCTGACGAGAAAGGGGGACTTCGCGTAGAGACGAGCGTAGGGACTGAGCGCGCGATACTGGACGACTTCGCGTAGGGACTTCGCGTAGAGACTCCGCCTCATCTCTCGCCTCGCTCGCGCTCGTGCGCGCGCGATAAAGCTCTCCCGCATACTCCCGCTCCTCTCCTAGGTAGCTACTTCATCTCGTCGTAGAGCAGCTTGACTCCGTTTTCCTTGTATGCCTTCCCCGTCTCCTCGATCCTCCTCCCGCTTCCGTTCTCGAAGTGCCTCCCCCTCGGCCCCAGGATCTGCGGCACCCCCGTCACGACCCTCCGGATCGCCTCCGGCAGCGGCAAGAACTCGATCGCCGTGTTCGTCCCCCTCGTCGCGCGGATCCTCGGCACCACCGCCTCGGCCACCGTCTCGGGCTCCTCGGCGAGGACGTTGAAGAAACGCTTCGCCGTCGGATCCGCCCCCTCGAGAAGCAAATCCGTCAGCACCATCCCGGGGCTGAGCTGGTGCACGCCGACGGCGTCCACGCCAGCCTCCAGGAGCTCCTCAGAAAGACTCTGCGTCAGCTGCGCCACCCCGCGCTTGGTCGCCTTGTGCGAGCACGTGGACTTGGAGAAGGACGCGCCCCAGCGCGAGAAGCCGAAGTTGTACACGTGGTAGCGCTGGGGCGGCGCGCGGGGGGTAGACCCGAACAACAACGCGCCAAACGCGTCTTTGGGGCCGGCGGCGGTCCCCGTGTTCGGGGGTTTCGGTGGTTTCGCCGCCGCTCCCTCTTTATTTATGGGGAATCGCTGCTCGGATCCGCCGCCGATCCCTCCCGGCTGCCTCTGCATCACGCGCACGGCTTTCTGGCAGCAGAGGAGGGTGCCCGTCATGTTGGTCGCGGAGACCTTGACGATCTCGCCGGGTTCGACGGACATGAGGGGCTCGCGGGGCGCGACGACGCCGGCGTTGTTGAGCCAGTGGTGAATCACGCCGACGGTGCTCGCGGCGTAGTCGCCGAAGGCGTCCACGTCGCGCGGGTCCGTGACGTCGCACGCGCGGCCGCTGACGCACGCGCCCGGGAACTCGGCGCGCAGCGCCGTGACGGCGTCGTCGACGCGCGTCTGCGAGCGGCCGCACACGCACACGCGATCGCCGCGCCGCAGGAACGCGCGCGCCATCGCGAAGCCGACGCCCTTCGTGCCGCCGGTGATGACGACGCCGAAGCCCTCGGGGGGCGCGGGGGGGTCCGCCGCGGGGCGGCCGGGAACGGGCGCGGAGAAGGACGCCGAGGCCACGCGCCGCGGGGGGGAGGAGCGACCGCGACCGCGACGAGCGGCGGGGGGCGAGCGAGCGCCGCTGACGAGGCGCGCGCGCGACGAACGGGCCGCGAGCGAGGCCCGAAGCGGCGAGGAGACCCGAGCCGCGGGGGGCGAGGGCGCGGGCGCGCGCACCGCGAGGGACGACATCCCGCGGCGCGAGGACGCGGGGAGGTGTGCGCGACGAGGTGTGCGCCGCGGCCCGGGGGAGGGGGGGGGGCGCGGCGGGGGGGGGCACGACATCTTGCAAATATCTTCTCGCGAATCCGATTTGGCCCGGGGTGCCCGGGCCGAGTGTTGAAATTTGCAAACAGCGCCCGGCGCACTGCCCGTTGGCTCATCTTCCCGGCACCGGCATCGTCACCTGGCGGACGACTCGTTGCAGCCAGCGTGATTGCGCCCGTCGTGCTTTTCCTCCCCGAGGCGAAGGGGGCGCTGGACTTCGGCCCGCGCCTGCGCCCCGCTCGCTCGCCGCCCGAGGCGGGCGACCCGTTCGGTCTCGCGCCCGGGTCCGCGCGCGCGGGGGGCACCGCGCCCTCCCGCCCCCTGTTCCCCCAACCCCCCCCGCCGGACGAGGGCCCGCCGGACTCGGCCCCCCCCTTTCCTCCCGCCCTCGTTCGTCTCGCCGGGGACCGCCATGGCGTCGACGTCCCTGAGCGCGGATTTGGACGCGCTCGAGGCGGCGGACGCGTCTCGGGCGCGGTGGAGCCTCTTCCTGCGCAAGGTCCTGAAGACGCTCTGGGTCCTGATCAACCTCCTCGTCCTGATCGTGCTCCCGATCGCGGCGTGGGACATGTACCGCCACGACATGCAGCCCCACTTCATCGCGTGGTTCGTGAGCGGCGTCTTCGTCCTTCTCGCGCTGCCCATCACCTTCTACGAGGTGGCGCAGCACCTCGAGAACTACCGCATGCCGCGGCTCCAGCGCCACGTCGTCCGGATCCTGCTCATGGTCCCCATCTACGCCGTCGACTGCTGGCTCGCCCTGCGGTTCAAGGACCAGACCATCTACTTCGACACCATCCGCGAGTGCTACGAGGCGTACGTCATCTACAACTTTTACGCGTACTGCGTCGCCTACCTGCAGCACCGCTGCGTCCCGAGTTTGGAGCACGCGCTGTCGCGGAAGCCGCAGCAGAGACACTTGTTTCCCGTAAGTCTGTTCGCGCCGCCCACGCCGAAGATGGGCGAGCCGTTCCTACGAATGTGCAGACACGGCGTGATCAACTACGTCGTGACGCGTCCGCTCACCACCCTGCTCGCGTTCGCCGCCGAGGCTGGTGACGTGTACGGCGACGGGCAGATTCTCAACCCCGCCGTCGCGTACCCGTACCTCGCGTTCATCAACAACTTCAGCCAGGCCTGGGCGATGTACTGCCTGATTCTCTTCTACAAGGTGACGCGCGAGGAACTGGCGCCCGTGCGGCCGTTCTACAAGTTTTTGACGGTCAAAGCCGTGGTGTTTCTGTCGTTTTGGCAGGGCCAGGCGATTTTGCTCGGGGTCAAGACCAACGTCATCCGGGTCGACGGGAACGACTCGGAGTGGACGGATTACGACGCCGCGGAGACGGCGACGGGGCTGCAGGAGTTCGCCATCTGCGTGGAGATGTTCTTCGCCGCCATCGCGCACGCGTACGCGTTCCCGACGAGCGAATACGACGACGAGGGGGGAGTGGTGGCGGGCGGCGGCGGCGGCGAGGGAACAAAGGCGCCGCGTCGCGCGTTCGCGGAGAACGTCGCCGACATGTTCGACCTTCGAGACGTAATCCACGACGTCGTGAGCTTCTCGCGATCGAACAAGGACGAGTTCTGGGCGGAGGTGAGCTTTAGGTACCGGACCGTGATCGGGTGGTTCACAGGGGTAAAGCCCGTCAGGGGCGGGGGGATGTACGCGCCCGTGGGCGAGAGCGACGAGGAGGGCGGCAAGGAGGGCGGCGGAGGATTTCGCCGCGGCAGCGGCGGGTCCCGAGGAAATTCCCTCGGGTCTTCTCCCCGAGCGGCGTCGGGCGTCGGTTCGTTCGCGCGTCTCTCGAACGGGGGGACCGTCGGGGAGCTTCCGCCCGGGGTGGCGATGCGCGACATGCGCGGCATGAGCGGCGGTGGGTTCGGCTCGAGCCCGGGGGCGACCGAGGCGACGCTCGCGGCGGTTTCTTCGTCGACGGGGGCGCCCGGGGGCGAGGGGGGGGGGGAGCGGCGCGCGAACGCGGGGGCGACGTTCAGCATGCCCGGGGTGTCCGCGCTCCCGGGGGTGGAGACGGGCGGCGGGGGGAGGGCGATGGCGGCGCTCGAACGCGAGGGCGCCGTCAAGGAGAGCGGGAGGTTCACGCTCGAGTAGGCGGAGTATGCGATAGAGGGGGTCCATCCAAGCTTTAGTCCACCGCGGGTTGTGATAACTTTTTCCCGGCGAGACGACGAGCACGCGGTCCCGATCGACATCGATGACCCGAGCGCGGCGCGCGACGACGCGCAGCAGCAGTTGTTGATCGCGCCGCCCGTACACTTGTGCTTGTGAACTTGTGCGCCGCCTCGATCGCACTCGCGCGCGCGCGGCGCGTCGCCTCGCGCTCGCGTCATGTCGTCGCGCGCGCGCGCCGACGGGCGCACGCCCGCGATGATGCGGCAGATCAAGCTCGAGCGCGCGCTTCTGGCGCGCGCGGACGGCTCGGCGAGATGGGAGCAAGGTGCGTCGCGTCGGCGCGCGCGTTCGTTCGCCGCCGCCGCCGACCCTGACGCGCCCCCCCCACCATCCCCCCCTCCCCGTCTCCCCTCCAGACCGCACGGTCGTGCTCGCGGCGGTGTATGGCCCGCGCGAGGTGCGCGCGAGGAAGGAAAACACCGACCGCATGGTCATCGAGGTCAACCACAGGCCCGCGTCCGGGGTGCAGAGTGCGTCGAAGATCCCCGCGCGTCGAAGATCCGATCCCTAGGCGTCGTTCGTTCGTCGTCGCGCGCGCGCGACCGCCCGCGCCCTGAACCCCCCTCCCCTCCCCTCCCCTCCTCCCCCCGGACCCCACCAGCCGCCGCGGATAAGGCGAAGGAGTTCGCGATCCGCCGCGTCCTCGAGCAGGTGGTCCTCACGTCCATGCACCCCCGCCTGGGCGTCACGGTCGTCATCCAGATCGTCGGCGACGACGGCGCGGCGGAGTCGTGCGCGCTTAACGCCGCGGGATTAGCGCTCATGGACGCCGCCGTGCCCATGCGCGGCGTCCTCTGCGCCGCGACCGTCGCGAGAACAACAACGACGGCATCGTCCTTGAAGAAGAGAGAAGACGCTCCTCTCGTGGGCGACGAGGAGAGCGGCGATTGTGGACGTCTGATCGTGGACCCGACGGCTGGCGAGGAACGCGACGCCGACGGCGCGTTGACCGCGGCGTTTTGTTTTCGCGGCGGACGCGTCGGCGAGACGCCGCCCGCGGCGCTTCCGACGGCGGAGGTGGAGGTGGTGCACGCCGCGTACAGGAGCAGCGGTGAGGCCATCGTCCCACGAGGGGGCGGAGTCGGGTTCGATTCCGGGGGGGGCGAAGACGGCGACGGCGGGGAGGCGTCGACGCTGGCGTTTCTGGAGGCGACGGCGCTCGCTCGCGACGCGGCGAGGGGGGTTTTCGAGTGCGTGCGCGCGTCGGCGCGGCGGTTCGCTCAGAGGGCCGAGGCGGAGTTGGAGGCGTTCGTGCAGAGGGCGCGGGCGCTCGCGGACGAGAAGGCCAAGCAGCGAGGCAGGCCGAGCCGGGCCGAGCCCGCGCGCGCGATCGGCGAGGAGGAGCGAGAGCGGGACGAACCGACGACGAGCGACTGATGTTTCGAAAGTACCATACGTTGTTGTATCGCAAAGGTGTAAAAATGTAGACTACGACGGTGAATCTTCTCAGTCCTTGGACTTGAACACGGCCTGGTCCCCGAGCTCCTGGCCCGCGAGCCCCTCGACGGCGACCTTCTTGAAGAATGCCTCGAGGGTGTCCGTTCCGTAGCTCGGCGTGGCTTTCGCGTCGTACTCCTCGCTCTCCTGGTTCATCACGAGCATGCTCTCCGCGGCGTAGTACCTCCCGATTTTGCCAAACTCCGCCGCGTCGCGCATGTTGGCGAAGAACCCGGCGAACGTGTCCAGGACCTTGATGACGCCGTCCATGACCTCGATCGGCACCTTCACGAACTTGGGCTCCATGCCCAAAATCTCGAAGAGCATCGTGCCCTGCTGCAGCGCGGACATCGCCTCTCCCGGGCCGCCGATCGGCAGCACCTTGTTCTCGAGCGCGGGGTCGCGCACGCACTCCGCCATGTACTTCGCCAGGTCGCTCTCGCTGATGGGCTTGCAGCTCGCGAGCTGGCCGTCGCCGAACATGACGTAGGGCCCGCCCTTCTGCACGGACTCGACCTGGCCCGCGAGGGACTTGAAGAAGGCGGTCGGGCGGACGATGGAGTAGGAGATGTCCCCCGCGTTCATGAGTTCCTCCTCGAACTTGAGCTTGGCCTTCTGAAACGTCAGGAGGGGCTTCTGCACGCAGATGGCGGAGAGGAGGACGAAGTGCTTCGCGCCGTTGCGCCGCGCGACGTCCAGGACGTTCTTCGTCGCCTGGTAGTCGACGTCCCAGCTGTCCTTGATGCCGCCGGTCCGGGACGCGAGGCACGAGACGACGACGTCGTACTCGGTCGCGCCGAAGGCGTCCCTCGCGATCGAATCCACGTCGCCGACGCTCCCGAACGCCACCGTCGCGTCGGGGAACAACGCCCGGGCCTCCGCCTCGCCCGTCTTGCCGCCGATCCCGGACTTGGGGCGGACGAACGCGGTGACGTCGTAGCCCTGCGCGCAGAGCTCGCGGACGACGAACTTGCCGATGTACCCCGTGCCGCCGACGACGAGCACCTTCGTCTGCGCGTTCTCCTTGGGGAGATCGGCGATCGCGGCGCGAACCGGGCGAACCGCGCGGCGCGCCGCGCGGCCGGGGCGCGCGGAGGGCGCGCGGAGGGGGCGCCGGGCGAGCGCCGAGCGCGCGGAATACGAGGACGCGGACATGGGAGGGGGTGGGCCGGTGCCGACGGGAGCCGCCGAGAGCGCGCGTCGCGGAGTGCGCGGCGCGACGGGAGGTTCCAACCGGTCGAGCACGCGCCAACTCAGACGCGAGATCTATCCAAACGACCGCCGCGGGGAAAGGAGCGCTCCCGTGACGACCGAAGAGGAAAAGACGGTTTTTAAACCGTCCCGGCGCAGAGCGCGGGGAGCTCGGAAACGCGCTGCTCGTTCGAGCAAGTGCACTGCCGATGCTCTCACAGATGCTTCATCAGAGAACTTGCCAGCGCCGATTTTATTAACGGTGCGCGGGAATCGCGCACTTTCTGGCCGCTCTCGGCCCCGCTCCGCCCGCGCGCGCGCGTCATGGCGCTCTCGTGGCGCGCGATGTTCGTGCTGATCGCCGTCGACCTCGTCGCGCGCGCGGACGCGTGGTCGTGGTGGAACAGCACGGACCCGTCCCCGCCCTCCCCGCCCTCGCCGCAGAGCCCGCCCTCGCCGGACGTTGAGAAGGAGCTCGGGAAACCGGAGACGACCGTGGGCTCGGTGTTCGCCGCCCTCCTGGGCGTCGTCGTGTTCTTCTTCTCCGTGTACACGTGCATGAGGTGTTGCGAGGGACCATTCCGCGGCTGCACCTGTCCGTGCATCGGCGACATCGAGATAAACGCGTGACCGCGGGTCGAGGCGCGTCGGTCGAGTACTAGGCAAATCTCCATGACAACACCGTTCGCGACCGCGTCGTCGCGCGCGCCCCTCAGTCAGACTCGGATCGCCCCCCAGCTCACGAGAACCCCCCCCAGTCGAAGAACGGGTCCATGACGACCACCCCACACGTCAGCGCCCCGTCCGCCTTGGCGAGCTCCGGCTGTTCGCACGCCACCGCCGCGTCCAACGCGTTCCCCCCGCGTTCGCGCACCGCGCCCACGGCGTCGGGATGCGCGATCACGACGTTCCCCGGAAGCCACAACGCGTTCGCGGCTCTTCGCGGAACGACGACGCACGGTTTATCGATCTTGTTCACCGCGGTGGCCTCCGCGTTCTCGAGCGCCTTCGCGACGCGTCGGTAGACGGGGCACGCCGCGTCGGACGCGACGAAGCCGACGTACGGCGCCCACGTGATCGCCGACTTGAGGTGCAACCAGTCTTCCCGCACGTCGCTCAAGTCGATCTCGTGCACCTTGAACGCGCGGTCGAAGTCGTCCGGGTCCGCGTCCGTGCCCCAGAACTTCTGCCGCTTCCCGTCCGCGAGGCTTCGCTCCGCGGCGACGCGCAGAGCTCTCCGCAGCGCCTCCGCGCCCTTCGCGTTGGATCGGTTCCCGACGCCGACGAAGTAGTGGTGCCTCGTGTCGTCGCCGCCCCTGACGTACATCACGTCGCCGCCCTCGACGCGCTCGCCCTCGGCCGCGTCCGCCGCGCCGGCCAGAAACGCCGCGCCCGGGAAGCCCTTCCACCGCGCCTCGGTCGCACTGAGGGCGGCGTCGACGACCGCCCGCACCTCGCCCGCGCGGTCGTCGTGGGGCGCGCACGCGAAGATCCCTCGGCCCGGGGTGAAGACGACGCAATCCTCCACGAAGACGCAGTCGGGCTGGTTCGCGTCCGCCGCCACCTCCACGACCTCGCCGCCGACCGGGCGCCCGCGCGCCTCCAGCAGCGCGACGAACGCCGCGTGGTCCTCGGACGCTCGCGCGGGGTCGAGCGCCGGGGCGTCGCTCGACGTGAGCGCGGACGCGAACGCGCTCGAGACCCCGCGCGTCAGGTACACCACCCCGGGCATGGAGGCGTGCTGGGGAGCGGCGGCGGGGTCATCCATCGCGGCGCGCGAGCGAGAGGAGCGCGGACGAGCGAGCGCGGAGGGCGGGAAAGCGCGGGCGCGCGAAAACGGAACGGGGCGAGCGCCCGAGCGAGCGCGACGAACGCACGCGCGAGCGCGTGCGACCGGAGGAGTGGCGCGAAGGCGAAGGCGAAGGCTCCGGAAGATCCGCTGAACGTGCGGACCGCGGTCTCTTCGACGAGACCGGGTGAAAATTGATGACTTTGCTGGACTCGCTGGAGTCTCCATTTCACGGCGGCCACCTCCGCCTCGCTCGTCATCATTCCCCCCCCCCCCTCATCTCCCCCCTCTCTCAACCCCCCCCCAAATCGAAAATCGAATCACTCCGGCTCCACCCTCCCCGTCAGCAGATGCAGCGCGAGCCTCAGGTTCTCCACCGCCGTGGGCACGTCCTCGAACCCGAGCGCCGAAACCGCGAACTTGGCGTGTTTCTGCGCCTCCGCGACGTGCGCGACGCCGATGCCGTCGGCGTAATCCACGGGCGGGAGGTTCGCGGGAGGCGAAGGCGCCGCCGCCGCGCGGTGAGAAGAGGTTGCCGCGGGCGCCGCCGATGAGGGCGCCGATGAGGGCGCCGATGCGGGCGCCGATGAGGGTGCCGATGAGGGTGCCGATGAGGGTGCCGACGGGTGCCCTCCCACTCCCGGCGGCGGCGCGCCCGCGGGCGGCGGCGGAGGCGCGGAGGGAGGGGTGTACGCCGAGGGCGGCGGCGGCGACGCCGCCGTCGACGGCGACGCGGCCGTCGCCGGCGTTCCCAACGCGTCCGCTTCGCTCAGGGTTTCGGGCGGCGGCGGCGGCGTTCGACCCTCGCGCGCGGCGGCGCTGAGCTCTCCCGCGCGCCACGCGGCGTACCTCTGCTTGCTCGCGAGGTCGTCGGCGAGATCGCCGAGGGGCCGCCCGCCGTCGCCGCCGCTCGCGAACTGGCGGAGGGTCTCGAGGAACACGGAGGAGACGTAGAACATCTTCGCCGTCTTCGCGTCGCTCTTGCCGCCGCGGTCGAGCCTGAGGGTGGTGGCGGCAGGGGGTGGGGGGGGGCAAAGGGGGGGCGTGAGCGTTTGCGCGCGACGGGGGAGGTGTCGAGTCAACAACGCGTTCGAGCGAACGTGACCCCGCTGGGGTCGGCGGGGGTCGTTCGGTCCCGGCGTGGGTCGCGCACCTGTCCGCCTTGGCGAAGATCTTGAGCGCGAAGTTCTCGACGTGCGCCTCGTCGTCCTCCGCGCCTAGGAGCCCCGCGCTCGGCTTCGTCTCCTCGAGCTGCCGCAGGAGGAGGCCGAGCATCTCGTTCAGCTCGGGGGACTTGTTCGGCACGCGCATGCCCTCCTCGACCGCGTACAGGCGGCAGTAGTACGCCACCTTGGGGTCCGCGCGCGACATCTCGTCCGCGCGCTGCAGGAAGGGAAGCAGCGGCTTGGCCTGCTCGCCCATGGCGAGGACCCGGGGGAGGAAGCGCGCGCCGAAAAGAGTGATGACGAGAGGTGTTCTTCGCGCCGGACGCGCGCGTCCGCGGGAGGTCGGCCGCCGGTGCGCTCTCCAGTCAGTCGATCGGCGCCGGTTTCGACGCCCTCGATGAAACGCGCGCAAGCTCCGTTTCGCGCGATGCACGCGAGCCGGACGTCTCGATCAAACCGATTTCGAGGGGGAAAATCGTGCCAGGTCAGCCGCGCGCATTTGGCGCGCGATTCCGCCGGTGAAAACCGCCACCGGGGACCGATCGGGACGCGATCGTGTCGAACGTCGCCCGCGCCACCCCCGGCGCACACCTCCTTCGCGCGAACCCTCCCGTTCGGCGCCCTCGCGCTCGTCTCGAGACGCTCGCCCTCTCGGTCGGTCGACCCGCACCTCCGCCCCCGCCTCGCGCCCCGTCCCCGCGCCCGCCCGCGCCCACTCCCGGTTGACGTCACGAACGCCGATGTTCACCCTCGCGAGCGCCTCCGCGATCGTTCGCGCGCCCGTCTCGGCGCGCGCCTCCAAGCCCCGCCGCGGCCCCGCCCCGGCCCCCGCCCTCGGCGGCGGCGGCGGTAACGGCAACGGCCGCAAGGGCGGCGGCGGCGGCGGCGGCGGCGGCGGCGACTCCGGCCCCGGCTCCGACGGCTTCTCCTTCCGCGGACGCGGCCCCCGTCGCGTCCTCGGCCTCGGCCTCGCCGCCGCGGGTCTCGCGTCGTCCGTCGCGCCCGACGCCGCCCTCGCGGGCAAGGCGCCCACCGCGAGCGACATCAAGAAGCAGGTGCTGCAGATCGCGGGCATGGACGCGCCGGACTTCGCGGCGCTCTTCAGCAAGGAGCTCGGCATCTCCGGCGCCGTCGGCGTCGGCGTCGGCCTCATGGCCAAGGCGGCGGCGAAGACGGCGTTCATCATGCTCGCGAGCGTCTACGCGTTCATCCGCTGGCTCGAGCTCAACGACATCGTCGACGTCAAGTACAAGAACCTCGAGAAGCTCGTCGGCAAGACCGTCATGATCGCCGACCTCAACAACGACGAGAAGATCGACGCCAAGGATCTCGAGCTCGCCAAGGCGAAGGCGGTGGGATTCTTCGGAACCGCCCTGCCGAGCGCGTCGGGCCTCGCCGCGGGAATCATGATCGGACTCAAGATCTGATGAGGACGTTCACGTAGAGTCCCGCATCACGCGGGATCCGAGGCGCGAGGTCGCGGGGGGGCGCGAGACGGAGGGAACCCGTCGGCGGGAGACGGAGAGCGAGCGAGAGGCGCGACGCGCCCCCCCCCCCACCCCTCCCGAGAAGATGCTTTGTTATTTCATGGAAAGACTATCGAGACTGAAATCACGGTTCACCTCGCTCGTCGATTGAAATCGATGACGCGTCGACGATATCGGGGCGGGGCCGCACGCGCGTCCATCAGCGGTCGGTGGCGCTTTCGGGCGTCGTCGCGGCTCGCGCGTCTCTCCTCGCACGGCTCTCGCTCGCCCTCCCCGCCTCCTCTCGCACTGGCGCTCGCGCTCGTTCCCTCTCCCCCGCGGCGTCTTCGACTCCGCCATCGCGGTTCGTCTTCGGCGTCGCGACCGGCATGATCACGAGACTCGGCACGCACGTCGGCGCGTCCGACGAGATGCGCCTTCGCAGCGGCCATCGCGTGGGCGTCACCGGCCCCGCGACGCGCGTCCCGACGTCCGCGGCGGAGGCGCGCGCGATGCTCATGCGTGACGGTGCGCGCGACGCGTCCCTCGCGAGCCCGCGCGCCGCGCGCGCGCCCGTCCCCCCGCGCCGCCCTCGAACCCCCGCGCCTCGCGCCCTCCCCCGCGCCGCGTCGCGCTCGCCCCGAACGCCCCCCGAGGGACCCACCCGTCTCCGGGCGCCGCCGCCGCCGAACGCGCCCCGTCTCCGGCGCCGCCCGCCGCGTTCGGAACCCGGACCCGTCGCTCCCCTCACACCCGCGCGCGCCTCCGACCCGCCTCCTGACCCACCGCCCCTCCCCGACGACCCCTCTCCCTCTCTCAGCCGCGGCCCCGATGCCCCCCGAGCACCACGCCGCGTTCCGCGAGGGTCTCCTGGGCCTGCTCGCGCGATGGACCGCGCTCCAGCTCGCGGTGGCGAACGAGTGGGGCGGCGCGGATTCGCTCCAGAAGTTCCGCGACGCGGGCGAGGAACTGTGCGAGTGGTTCTTGGGCCCCAAGAAAACATCCAAGGTGGCTGAGGATCTGGAGGAGCTCCTGGAGGAGATCCTGGGGGACGACTTCTGCGTGCAGTGCGAGGACGGGAGCCCCCGCGAGGTGGCGCGCATCGCGTGCGACATGTACGAGCGATGTCGCGTCGGCGATTACTCCGTCGCCGCGGACGTCTGCGCCAAGCCGCTGCCGCGCGAGAGCGTCGAGAATTCCAGGCGCGTCGAGGAGGACCGGCGGTGGACCGCGGGCGCCGCGGGAGCCGCGGGGGGGGGCGGCGGATCGGACGATGACGGCGGATCGGAGGAAGACGCCGAGGCGATGGACGCGGACGACTTAGCGGCGGGTCTGGGGGAGTTTTCGATGCGCGACGGGGGAGACGCCGGGGCGGATGGCGCGGGGAGGCGCCGGAATCCCGAGCCGGACGAGGACGGGTGGTGTACGGTTCCCACGAGGAAGAGGTGAGAGGCTGATGAGAGGCTGAGACGAGCGCGCGTGAAACGACGCGAAGGTTTTTTCGAGAAGACTCCTCCGAGAGGCGGCGGCGGTCTTTGATATAAAATCTCCACTCCGCCGAGTGCGCGCGTTTTCCGTTCGGAACCAATAACTCCGTCTCGAATTAACACTCACGCGCCGACGTAGGGTTCCTCTTCGACGGAGATGATTTCCTCCACCTCCACCTCCTCCTCCACGACGTCCTTCCCCTGGTCCGGGCTCCAGCTCGGGTACCGCTCGCGCATGATGGCGGCGATCTTCGCGGCTTGCCCCTCCACCGCCGCTCGCTTCGCCTCTCGCCATCTGTTCCACTCGTCCAGCACCTCCTGCTTCTGGCCCGCGAGGTGCGAGTCCTGCTGCGTCCGGATGCTCTCGTCGATCTCGTCGAACCGCTTGCTGTACTGCTTGAGGTTCTTGGCGATCTCGGCCTGTTTCTCCGGCGAGAGCAGGCTCGGCGCCCTGGGCCTCCAGAGGAACTGGTAGAACCGCTCGCGGCCGAGCTTGTACAGCAGCTTGCCGTTGAAGGTCCACACGTGGAAGCCGTTCTCCATCTGGTGCACACTCGTGACAGCGGTGGTGACGTACCTGCCCGTCGGGTCCCACTCCACGTCCGTCGCCATGAAGTGCTCCGTGCTCGCCATCGTCTCCATCTCGTCCACGTCGAAGAACTCGAACTGCCCGTTCATCGTCTTCAGACCCGCGAGCACGACGACGCGCCCCTGCGGACTCCAGTACAGATGGTTCGCCGTCTTGTTCTTGACGGTGCCGATGAGCTTCACCTTGTTGATCGCCGAGTCCTTGTCGATCATCGTGTAGAAGCTGACGTCGGGCCTCGCGCCGTCGCCGTGGATCACCGCGAACCGGTGGCCCTTGGGTTCCCACGCGAACGCGACGATCTTCTGGTTCTTGTCCGGCAGCTCCAGAACCTCCATCGGGCAGTTGGGCTCCTTCACCCGGAAGAGCTCGAACCCGCTGTACGTGGACTTCTTCGTCTTGGTGTGGCGATCCACCTTGACGGCGAAGTACTCGCCCGACTGCTGCCAGTGCATCCGCACGTCCGACACGCTGAACAGGTTCTTGCTGCGGATCTCCCGCTTGCTCGGGAGCTCGATCAGCGCCACCCGCGCGGGCTGGTTCCCGCCGCCCTGCTCGGGCTGGTACACCGACAAGATCGGATCCGCGGGGGACCAGCAAAAGTCCAAGACGCCCTCGAGCTTGACGGACTTCTTATCCACCAGCGTCATCTCGGGCGCCTCGTACACGCTCACCTGGTTCTTCCCGAGCTTCGCGAAGAACGCCCCGGCCTCGCTCGCCCCGGCCCACTTGAACACCGGCCACGTCAGCCCGCCCGCGCCGACGGCGAACTCGGAGATGGGGCCCTGGAACGAGCGGAGCTTGGCGCCGGATCGGACGTCGAAAAAGTTGACGAGGACGGCGGCGTCGCGCTGATCCTCGTGCGTCGACCCCGTGGCGAGGAAGCGCTCGCACGGCGAGAACTCGATGAACTGCACGCCGTTGTGCGACATCTTCTGGAACCGCGCGAACTCGGGGCCGCCCCAGAGCGCGACGCCCTGGCGGTGCACGGTGGCGAGGAAGTTCCCCCGGGGGCTCCACTGGACGTAGCTCTCCGTCCAAAAGTCCCGCTTGTACACCTCCGCCGCCTCCTTGGTCTGCGCGTCGTTCCAGAGAATCTCCGTCGCGTCCCCGAACCGAATCGCGAACTGGTCGCGCCCGCGCTCGTCGAGCATGTACGACTGCGCGTTGGGCTTGGCGACGTACGGTTTCGGCTTGGGCTTCTCGTACGCGTCGGGGACCTGCGCGTACTTGGCGAAATCGTCAAACTTGGACACCTTGAACACGTGCGCCTTGTCGAGCTTGTACCCATCCGTCTGCTCGCGCGCCGCCGCCGCCTCGTTCGCGTTGCCGAACTCGACGAACGCGAACCCCTTCGTGTCGCCCGTCTGCGCGTCCGTGGGCATGACGAGGCCGTCCTCGCGGACGACGCCGATCTGGCCGAAGATCTTGCGGAGGACGGTGCTGAGCTTGCCCACCTTGGCCTGGGGGACCTTCGGGAGGTTGTCCACGACGATCACCGAGCCGAACCCGGACTCGGACGTCACCTCCTCGACGTCCACGTCCTCGTCGTCGCTGTTCGCGTCGCGGAGGCGGGGGCGGGGTGGGGGGGTGCCGGGGGCGTGAGCGAGGCGCGGGGCGATCGAGAGGGAGGAGGACGATTCGGGGGCGAGACGACGGCGGGACGAGCGATCGGATCGGATCGCGCGCGGCGCGAGCGTTCAGGTTAGGGTCGAGGACGCGAGCGGGCGCGATCGCGCACCTCGGGATGCCCATGGTATCGCCCGCGGGGAGGTCCACGTTCGCGACGTCCACCTCGTCCCACTTCACGTAGCCATCCTGCGCGCGAGTCGAGAGGGGTCGAGGCGGGAGACCGCGGTGAGACGAGGCGCGCGAGGGGGAGGGAGGGGCGGGAGGAAAAAGAAGCAGCGCCGGGCGCCGACGGGCGGGCGGGGGCGGGTTTTTAGGGCGCCGCGCCGTCGCGCGCACCTCTCCGCGCGGGAGGTTCGCGGGGATCGTCTCCATGACGAACGCGGTTCGGGGCGTCCGCGGGAACGAGCTCGGCGCGCGAAGCACACGCGGGGGCTCTCCCGAGGAGGAGCAGCGCGGATCGCGGGAGGCGAGCGCGCGCCGTGAAAGGGAGCGCGGTGCGCGGGCGTCAGCCGCCATACGCGCGCCGGGCGGGCGAGGCGATCGTCGATTTCAGCCCATAACCTGTGTGTCGTTCGCGCGATTTTCCTGCTAACCGTGTCGTCGTCACCGACGCGTTGTCTCGTGTTTTCTTTAGTCCGCGTGCGTCACATTCGACACAACGGTTCGCGCCCCCCCCCTTCCAGAAGCCGCTTCTCCCGCGCGGCGCGCTCGGGTCCGCGCGCCGGGTCCGACCTCCGGCCTCCGGCGCGATGGGCGCGGAGCTCGCGTTCGTCGTCCTCCAGGGCGCGGTGAAGTTCCTGGACGGGCTCTTCTGGGTCTTCGGCAGGGGCGTCCTTTCGATCCTCGCGTACGTCGTCGCGTCCGTCGCCAGGGCGCTCCTCGCGGCGATGGACGCCCCACCCCCTCGAGGAGGGCCCTCCTCGGGCGGCGGCGGTCCCTCCTCCCCGAACGACGCCAAAATCGGCGCCCCCCGCGCGGCGCCCCTGGACCCGGACCTGATCCCCGTCTCCCCCCGCGTGCGTCTGAGCTCGCGCGGGGACGCGAAGAAGATGCGCGACAAGCACGCCGCGCACTGCGCGTGGCGGCACAAGTACGACGTCGCGAACATCCTCCAGACCCCGAAGCCCGTCTTCGACGTCGTCAAGGCGTACTACCCGCACGCGTTCCACGGCCGAACCAAGGGCCGCCACGCGGTGCAGCTCGAGCGCCCCGGCCGCTTCGGCGATCTGCTCGCGGCGGTGCGCCGGATTCCCGGTCACGCCGACGATCCCGCCGACGCCGTCGCCGCGCATGTCTCCTTCGTCCTCACGCACGCGTTCGACAAGATCGACCCGAGGCCCCTTCCCAACGGCCGGGTGTTGCGCGTGGTCGACATGTCCCGCCTCGACGCCAGCGACACGAGCTTCGAGGCGTTCGCGTTCCTCCGCGTCATGGCCGGCGTCAGCTCCGCCGCGTTCCCCGAGCGCGTGCACAGAGTCGTCATCGTCAACCCGCCGAGCGTCTTCGGCCTCATGTGGAGCGCGTTCTCGCCGCTGATCTCCAAGGGAACCCTCGCCCGGATCCGAATCTGTAAGACCCCCGAGGAGACGTTCGAGGCGCTCGAGGAAGACCTGGACGCGTCCGACATTCCGCGCGAGTTCGGCGGGACGTGCGAGTGCGCGGCGCCGAGGGGGTACGCGCGGAGGGCGCGCGCGCGAGGCGCCCTCGGGATGGACGGGGGGGACGACACGCCGCTGGACCGATGCGGGCCGTGCTGGAAGTACGACGAGCACGAGCGGCGACTGCGCGCGAGGGTGGACGAGCTGAACGGGAGGGTGCCGAGGCGGGGAGGAGGAGCCCGAGGCGGCGGCGGCGCGAGGGGGGAGGAGGAGGGCGGGGAGGAGGAGGACTCCGCCTCCGGGACGAGCGAAGACGAGGACGCGCGCGAGAAGAGGCGCGGGGGGAAACGACGACGCGGGGGGAGGAGAGGCCGCGACGGGGCCGGCGCCGGGGCCGGGGGGGGGAACGACGCGACGCTTCGAGGGCCGAGGCGCGGGACGCTCGTGGACTTGGACCGCGTGGGGGGGGACGGGGAGATGGTGCGCGTGCGCGGAGGGGGGGAGGGGGACGCGACGCCTTGAGAAGAGGCCGAAGACCGAGCGAAGGGGACCGCGCCGAAGGTGCGCGAAGAAATACCTCGTACGGAAGGAAGTGCCAGTTGATTTTTATATTCGCCGCGAGCTTTGCGGAACCAAGGTCTCCCCCTCTCGTCTCAGCACACGCGCTCGCGCGCGCCTTCGAGGGCGATGGCGACGGCGGCGCTCGCCGCGGTTCCTCGCGGGGATCGCGTCGCGGGGCTTCGCGTCCCCCGCGGCGCCTCTCGACGCGGCGGCACGTCGCGTCCGGCCGCCGCCCCCCTCCGCGCGCGCTCGGCGGACGACGCCCCGGACGATCGCGACGCGCGGCGCAAGCGCCGGTACGTCAACGTCACGGGCTTCCCCTTCCCCCTGACGCCCCTGCTCTCGCGCCGCACGACGGTCCGCGAGCTCCTCCCCGACCGATTGTGGTCGTTCGAGCAGGAGCAGGGCATCGGCCTCGGCCTGGGCGTGAGCACGAACGTGCGCATGACGGTGCTCCGCCTCGACGACGGCACGCTGTTCGTCCACGACCCGATCGCGCCCACGGAGGAGTGCCTCGACCTCCTGCGCGCCCTGAACGGCGCAGTGTCGCACGTCGTCCTCGCCACGACGCAGTACGAGCACAAGATCTTCCTCGGCCCGTTCGCGAGGCGGTTCCCGAGCGCCCGGGTGTGGGTCGCCCCGGGGCAGTTCTCGTTCCCGATCAATCTCCCGAGCGCCTTCCTCGGCTTCCCGCGTCGATCGAAACCCGTGCCCGCGGACGACGACGACGACGCGAACGCGAACGCCGACGGTTGGCCCCCGGAGATGGCGCGGCGCACGCTCAGGCTCCCGCGGCTGTTCTGGAATCAGTACGAGTACTGCGAGTCGGCGTTCTACCACCGGAGCACGAAGACGTTGTTGCTCACCGACGCGGCGGTGCACGTGAGCCCCGACCCGCCGGAGATCATTCCCCGCGCGTCGCTCGTCGACCTCGGCGCGGAGGACGGGTTCACCATCTCGTTACTGCGCTTCGGGAACTACCGCGGCGGGCGGTCGCTTCCCGGCGCGGGGAAGGACCGCGTCTCGGACCCGGACGGGTGCGCGGCGGTCGGGTGGCGTCGGATGGCGCTCTTCAGCCTCTTCATCGCGCCCGACGCGGCGACGATTTTGCGCCCGGAGGCGTCCTTCGCGGCGCTCGAGGGGCGCTTCGCGGTGAGCCCCATCGTGTACGAGGTGGTGTTCCAGTTTCACCGCGAGGCGGTGCGAGAGTGGGTCGAGAGCGTGCGCGCGATGGCGCGCGGCGCCGAGCGCGTCATGGCCGCGCACTTTCCCGCGTACGAAGGCGAAGACGCGGTCGACGCGTTCGCGGAGGCGTTTCGATGGGCCGAGAGCGAATCGGATGCGCCCGCGGAGTACGCAAACGCAGAGGACCTCGCGAGCTTAGAGCTGGTGGTGAGACTGCTGCGATTCCTGAAGGCCCTGCCGCCGGAAAAGTAACGGGCGCGAGGGCGAGGAGAGGCGCACCGGTACGAGTGGGTGGTTTGTTTCTGGAGGGCGGGGTCAAAGGGGACTCGGCCGTCGTTTTCGTTCGCGTCGCGTCGGGTGTGTATTAAAAGGGGAGAGGCGTCGTTCGTTCGCGCTCCCGCGTCCGTCTCCGCCCGTCGTTCTCTCGATCATCCGGGTCCCGGCGTCTAGGACGCGCGCGAGCTCGAGACGGAGGCCTAGGCCCGTCGTTCTCGACCGGCTGGCGCGCGTTGTGGTCGCCGCTCGTCACCACTCGTCGTCCTCCTCTCCTTCGTCGTCTTCGGCGTCGGCGGCTGAGGAGGCGCCGTGCTTTCGGTTCCACTCCTCGTGGAACCGAATGTCCGCGTCGGTGACGCTCGGCCGCACCTGTTTGCTCGCGCGCTTGAAATCCACGAGCTTGATCGGGCGCATCGCCGACGGCGACGGCGCGTCCGCTCCCGGGACCGCCCCCCGCGCGTCGCCGTCGCGCGGGTCCTCCCCGCGCGCGTCGGAACGCGCGGCGGTTCTCTTGAAGAGCTCTCGGAGGGGCGCCCTCGCCGCCTCCTGGACCAGGTGCTTCATGTCCGACCCGGAGTACCCCTCGGTCTTCTCGACCACCTTGTCGAGGTCCGCGTCGCTCAGCGCGTGCTTCACGCTCGCGTCCGCGCCGAGGATGTTCGTGACGATCGCTCTTCGCGCGGCGGCGCACGGGAGCGGGATGTACAGCTGTTTCGCCAGGCGCCGCCGCGCGCCGTCGTCGAGCTCCTGCGGCCGGTTCGTCGCCCCGATCAGCAGGAGCCGCGCCTCCTCACCGCCCGGCCCCTCGCTGTTCCCGAGCCCGTCCATCTGCACCAAAAACTCCGTCTTCATCCTCCGCGAGCTCTCGTGCTCGCCGTCGCTCTTCCGCGCGGAGAGCAGAGAGTCGATCTCGTCGACGAAGATGATCGCCGGCTCGCACCGCGCGGCGACGGCGAAGAGCGCCCGCACCATCTTCTCCCCCTCGCCGATCCACTTCGAGGTCAACGAACTCGCGGAGATGCTGAAGAACGTCGCGCCGCACTGGCTCGCGACCGCCCTGCCGATCAACGTCTTCCCCGTGCCCGGCGGACCGAACAGAAGCAAACCCTTGGGCACCGCCCGCGCCCCCCGGAAGAGCTCGGGCTTCATCAGCGGCCACACCGCGAGCTCCTGCACCGCGGCTTTCGCGTGTCTCAACCCCGCGATGGTGTCCCACGAGACGTCCGCGGGACGCTCCAAAATCTCGGAGCACACCCTCTCCACAACGTCGCGGTCCATCTTCAGGAAGTGCTCGGGGACGGGGCCGCCGTCGGGGCACAGCCGCCGCATCGTCGCGTCGCTGAACGGACCCTCCGAGTCGTCGCCGCCGCCGTCCCCGGACCCGCCCCCGACCCCGCCCCCGCCCGAGGGGGGCTTCTGACGCTGGCGATGTCCCCCGCCGCCGACCCCGCCCCCGGCCCCGTTCCCACCGCTGGGACCCGCGAACGCCTTGCGGACGTACGGCGGGATGAACCCGTTCCGCGCGACGCTCTGGTTGCCGCCGGACCCGGGGCCCGGGGCTCTCCAGCGTTCGTTCTCGTCGTCGCCGGAGTTCTCGTCGCCCCCCGCGCCGCGCCCCGCGCGCCCCCGGGAGCGATGGGCGCTCGGTTCGGGATCGCCGCTCCCGCTCGCGCGCCTCGATCCGGGGGGGAGGCCCACCCGCGCGTTCTCCGCGTCGAGGCGCTCGCCCGCGCTGACGAACGAGCTCACCCCCGCGGCGGCGGCGCGGCGGGCGCGGTCCCTGTTCGCCTCCCGCGCCGCCGCTCTCGCCGACGCGGCGTCGGCGCCGCCCCGGCGGGGGGGGGACGCGGAGGCGAGCGAGCGACCCGAGGGCCTCGAGGGGCGGGCCGGGGGCGCGGCGCGCTCGACGCGGACGATGTCGTCCTCGGCGTCGCTGTCGCATCCCGGGGCGCGCGCGCGCGCGCCCGCGCCCCAGTCGTGCTTCGCCGCCTTCGGCGCGCTCGCCGCCGCGGGCGGGGGCGCGCGGCGATCGTCGGAGGCGGGCGCGCCGTGACCGGGCGGTCCCCCGGGTCCGCGCGCGGAGGGGGGCTCGGAGGAGCCCCCGTCGTCGCGGTCGCGCTTGAGAGGAGGGTGGGGAGGGGGTGCCGGGTTCGCCGCGGGTGCCCCCGCCGGCGTGGCGGGCGTCGGCGCGGGCGCGGCGGACGCGTTCGCCGTCGCTCTCGCGAGTTTGCTCTCCGCCTCCTCGAGGAACGGGTTCATGATGGACGCGTCGTTCGGGTTGGCGGCGATGCACTCGGCGAGCATGTCGCGGACGCTCCCGAGGAGCGACGCCGCGCGCGACCAATCGTTCGACGCGGACGCCGCGTCCTGCGAAGTGCGCGCGGGGGCGGGGGGAGGGGAGGTCAGGTCGCGCGGGGGACGACGACGGCCGCGTCGCGTCGCGTTCTTTCAACAACGAGCGCGCGCGGGGGGGGGGGGGGGGCCGGGTTTTTT
>MDSW01162546.1_pt1 | contig 37741 bp, 38 predicted proteins | sample 811171 | NCBI WGS metagenome assembly MDSW01 (sample SAMN05326641, study PRJNA326480) | marine metagenome | isolation source: seawater | place: Atlantic Ocean: North West | collected 2012 | reverse complement strand
CGGATGCTGTTGGTGAAGAACAGGTTCATATAGAAGATTCCCCGGATGCTGTTGGTGAAGAACAGGTTCATATAGAAGATTCATCAGAAGATTCATCAGAAGATTCATCAGAAGAAGAGGAAGAAATAGATATAAAACAACGAGGTGGATTAAAAAAAAAGGTAGATTGGACTGGTGAAAAATTAAATAATCCAACTCCATTTGCAAATTACGCTCAAGAATTAGAACCAAATTTATATTTAACAAAAAAAGGAGAAGGATTTAATAAATATTCTAGTGCATGTCCGTCAAATTTAAAACGTCAACCAGTTATATTAACCAAACAAGAATATGAAGAGATTATTAAATCAGATCCTGAATATACATTAATAACCAAAGAAAATTTTGATATGATAAAAAAAATAGATCCTAGTAAATATTCAAAATTAATATTACAATATGGAAGTGATCCGGACAATATGTTTTATTACATGTGTCCTAGATACTGGTGTTTATCAGAAAATCGTCCTCTTACACAACAACAAGTAGATAATAATGAATGTAAAGGAAATGTCATTGAAAAGGGAGTTAAAAAGGTTCCCAAGAATACTTTTATTTATTCTTTTAATAGTGACTATAATAAAGATGTTACAACAGGATTAAATACCATTCAAATGTATCCTGGATTTTTAAAGGATAACGTTCATTCAGATGGTTATTGTTTACCCTGTTGTATGAAAGGTGCTATATCAGATAAATATTTCGAGAGATTTAAACCATGTAGTAACGGAGGAATTCCTGTACGTGGAGAAAAAGTAATAAAGGGAATTCAGATGCGTATATTAGGTCCTGATAAATTTCCCTTAGACAATATGAAATATGGTTATTTAACCTTATCATTGGAATCGTTTTTAAATATAAAAAGTACAGAATTCCAGGATAAAGATACAATATCTGTTATACCTAATACATTATGTATATTAAGGCGTGGAGTAGATAATGGAGTAAATAAGTTAGATTCCTTCATAGGTTGTATAGCAGTTGCATATTCTTTACATACTAATAAAGAGTTACCAAATCCACAATCAATGCGTGAAATATTAGCAAATTCATTATCATTAGATAAATTCGTACAATATCATAACGGAAATTTAGTATCTATATTTTATAAAAAAGATTTACAACATAAACATACTTTACCAAAATCACAAGAAAAAGCGTCTGTTTTGAGTTTAAATATACCAAAAACTACAAAGGATAAAATAATAGCAAGTTATAATGCTTATAAAGATTTCTTAGTAAAACAAGTTCCTTTAAATTATCAATATTTATGGGATTATATTTGTGATTTATTAGATTGCAATTTAATTATATTACATAAAGCAAATGAAGATATAACTGATAAAATAGAAGTTATATGTCCTTCAAATGCCTATAGTACTACATCTTATATACCAAGTAAAAAAACATTAATACTGTATGTAGATAATAGTAATTATGAACCGTTATTAGAATATACCTTATACGATCAAAAAAACGCCAAAAAATATAAGAAAAAAATCAATATTAATATATTTTTTAAAGAAACACAAAGTCATCCGCATATACATAAATTACTAGAGAATACAAATGCATTATATATGCATCACTGTAAACCTATTAAAAGTACAGAAGAAATAGTGTTTGTAAGTAATTTACCTGCTACTTTAGTACGAGAGCATTTAAAAGTGCATAAATATAAAATTGAATATGATATAGTAGATTATCATTTAAAAATAGTAGGTTTTATGGTATCTAAAGATAAGAATCGTAGTATTGTTCCTGTTTATCCATCTAATATAGATATAAACTATCCTATACGTTTTATAGAAGATGAACGAAATTGGATAAATTATGAAATGTCTCGTGATTTTTTACTAGAATTATATAACAAAACTAAATCATCAAAACATCCAATACTTTGTAATCCAGTATCTAAAATTGTAGATGATACTGAACGTATAATAGGGTTTTTTACCATGACAGGACAATTTATTCAAGTCGTTCCAGTTTTACAATCAAGTATAATAGATGACAGTTTAATAGTTATAAGATCACAACACAATTATAATGAAGAAGATAAGATTTTTGACAAATCAGATGAAGAAGATATTAAACGAAAGACATTTGTAAAGCATATAAAATTGGAACATCATTTTTATATATCATTTCGAAATACATTAAAATGGATTTTATCTGATTACAAATATTATAATAAGAAGCAAGAAATTAAGGCATTAATACAATCACAAATTCCGTATGATGACAAATTAATGCAAATGAATGATTTATTAAAAAGTATTTTATCTGAGTTTGTTGTATTTACCTCTATGAAATCTACAAAAAATATAGAAAATATTGAATTATGTTGTAATAAAAGCAGTAAAAAAAAATGTTTAAATACTGGCGTTTTTTGTATTTATTCAGATGCAGAACAAAAATGTAAATTACATGTACCCAAAGAAAATTTAGAGCATAATAAAGATAATGAAACTATATACTATATAAAATTAGCTGATGAATTAATACGATATATTCATTATCAGCAATATATATTAAATTTAAACAATGCTAACATATTGAATGATGTAGAATATAGAATAAATGATGATGAAATTATTATATTAGAAAGTACTTTATTATCTACTTATTTCAAACAATTAAAACCAACTTTAATATCTAAAAATATAGTTAATCGTACATACGACACTACACAACCATTAACTACTATAGAATATGATTTAAATTATTATGAGTTATATAATGATAATCCATTAGAAGAAAAAGAGCAAGAAATAGATGATAAACGAGTCTCAGTTGAACCTGTAAAATCATGTATTACAAATACAAAAGAGTTAACAGAATTTTTTCAAAATACTGAAAAACCAAATCCTAAATCTCCTTTTCATTTAACTGGACTTAAAGAGGATATATACGAATATCAATTAACCGACAATTGTGTATTTGCTTTAATAGTTGCATTATGTAAAACTATGAATGTACCATTATTTGTTAAAAAATATAATAATGAAACTAAACAAACTTTTATAAATCAATACAAAACTGTTATTATACGTTATATAACAAAATATGTTATAAATTCCACTACTAATACTGGTTTACAAACCGCGCATAATGTTGGTATAATGATAGATAAGATTCATAGAACACAAGGTAAAATAAATTTTTGCAAAAAATTAAAGAAAAATATAACTAATTATCCTTTATTAGTATACAATCCTGACTATATATGGTGTAATTTAGATTTATGGATTATAGCTACGAAAGAAAAACTACCAATTATATTAATAAATAAAAGTGATTTTATTGAATTAACACATATTACTGAACCACGTATTAAAGAAAAAAAAATAATGTTACTTTATTATAAGGAATCAATAACAAATTTTTTATTAGTAAGGCAAGATAAAAAAACTAGTAATAATAAACCTTTTTCATATACATTTATTCATAAAAATGGTAATTATTTATTTAATGAAAGTGTTTTACAAAATGACATTACCATAAAAACTGCCATAGAACAATATATACCTTTACATAATTGGTTCGCAAGTTTTATTCCTTTATCTTAGTTTAGTTCAGCAATGTTTTCGTTTTCGTTTTCGTTTTCGTTTTCGCTTTCACTTTCGCTTTCACTTTCACTATTATTACCTGTATTATTAAATAAATTATGATGTCTATTAACCGAAGATATATTTTTTAATTTTTCAGATGTCATATCATTAAAATGAGTTTTTACACTTGTATCAAACGTACTTAGATTTCCTACGCCAAACGTAAAAATGGTTGAATTATGATTATATTTTGGATTAACAAATTTTCGTCCATATCTAGGATTTTCCATAATAAATAATTTCATTTTTTTTAATAATAATGTTTTATTTACACATTTACTATATGGATTTAATCCGTATTTTGCTTTATGATATAATTTTGCATATGGTTTAAAATGATATATTAAATTATCCCATGGAAATGCTCTATGGATAGTAATTGGATGTAATTTATATATAGTATTAAACATGTCATCATGTAACATTTTACGAATTTCTTTTACACATTTATAATTTGATATTGTATTAAAATATTTATTAATACAGTTATCTCGTATAATGGGTTCATATACATTCATAAATTTATTTATATTACAATCATTTTCTATAAAACCTCTAAAAAGAATAGGTATAGTAAACGTACTATAATAATAAGCAATATATATATTATATATATTATGAAGTTTAAAAGGAATATTAGTATACGGATTTTTAATAAGTTTTAATTCTAAAAAATAATCATGACTACAATGCGTTAACGCTTCATCTATTATATTATATAGGTCTGGTAAATGAAATGTATAAGGTTTACCATTTTCGTATAATGTAAGTAATGATTTTTCTTTATAATTAGACAAAGGAGTTAATATTAAATCAGTTGTATTAGATGATATACGTTTTTGTTTCCATAGTAAAGCAAGACGAGTTAATCCATAATATGTTCTTTGTGCCAAATTAAATAACTTACTTACATCATTTTCTACATCACAATGAACGAATGAGGATTTATAAATATAATAAGTCATTATATCATATTTACTTTTACTATTCTTTTTATAATTTGTTTGATTAAATATATGTAATATTTGTTTTGTATTTATTGGTGATAACAATGTATCCATCTTATTAAAATGTTTAAATATAATTTGAGTAAATAGATTATATTGAATTTCAAACATTATTGATCTATGTAAATTATACATATAGGTTTAAATACTTTCATTAATATATTACAAGTATATTAATGAGTAGGCGAATATCTTTTTTTAAACGTGACGAAAATATGGAAAAAACCAATATATTTTGTTCTATTTGTTATGTACCTTTAACTGATGCTACTATTGATATAACTACCACAAAATGTAATCATTTATATTGTACTTCATGCATCATTAAATCCATGAAATTCAACAATACTTGTCCTTTGTGTCGTACTGAATTAACTAGTCCAAATAAAAAGTTTTGTATAAAATACAATAGTTCAAAACGAATAGTACATGAAGAATTACTATATTATAAAGCATACATCGAAGATAATATAAAATATATAATAAATACTGTAGAATATCATACCAAAGCAAAAACTATGAATTCAAATATTTCCCATACTCTGCAACAAGAATTAGTAAATGTATTTGAAAATTTTGGTATGGGTATATGTTTAAATATAAATGGGAAATTTTCTAATTTTAATGTATATAATATAGACAATAATTCACAACCTAATTCTCCCGAAGAATCACCTACCAATGTTCTAATATCCAATGAAAATTTAACAAATGAAGAATTAGAACAAGCAAATATAATTGCCGCAGAACAAGCTGCTATGATCGCTGCAGAACAAGCAACAGAAAATATTACTGATTCTGCTCTAGGAAATATAAATAATTTACGTTTACCACCTATTACATAAAATATGTTGTTTTTAAAGTATATCAAGATTTTATCATATTTTTTCATCAAAAAGTGAAAATTTTTCATTTTATGGCCAAATTTTGGGGATAAAAATGAGATTTTATAATTTTATCTATTTTTATATATGAAAGTTTTCAATGGAGGTTCTTTACATATTGTTTATTAGGATTCATCGGATTGGTTACCAAGTTTCTTTAAGTTATCATTTAATTTGTTTAATAACTTTTGTATAGGATCTTTCATTCCAGGTTCATCTTTAATTTTTTTATAGGTATAATATGCTAATGCTGAATCAAATGTATAATATTCATATGTACGTTTATCCTTTTCACATTTAGCCATTGCTTCGGTTAACGCATAAGGATTGTTGTTAATACTAGAAAGAATAGCTTCTAATATTTCAATATATTCATCTGGTAATTGTTCAGTCATATGGAACTATGTATATATATTTTTATATGTAGTTATATATATATATATATGTCTACTCTGAAAGGTGGTGCACGAAAAACCGAATGGGTTTGTAGCATAGTTACTATATCTGGAAAAAAAAACCAATGTACGTTAATAATAGAACTTGGGAAAAATATCCTATTATTATTAATAAAAAAGGTAATTTAAGTTACCGAAATAATAAGGGTTTAGTAAAACCAGTATCTAACTGTGACAGTGATGATATAATTAAAATATTTAAGTTAATTCATAATCCTACTACAACAAAAAAAGAGACAGCAACGGTTCATAGCACTGTAAAATCTAATAAAACTAAAAAGAATAATAATCAAATTCCAATTGAAGAACTAATTGAAAAAATTAAAAAAGGGGAACCTTTGCCTAACAATAATTCGGTGAAACATCTTATGCATTTTTGTAAACTCGCTACAGAAAAAAATGCTTTCGCCAATCAAACTTCGCCTGATAGAACAATGACGCCTACGCCTGCAATGGCAAAAACGCCTACGCCTGCAATGACAAAAACACCGGGTGCGCCTGCGAGAGCAAAAACACCGGGTGCGCCAGCGAGAGCAAAAACACCGGGTGCGCCTGCGAGAGCAAGAATGCCTACGCATGCAATGGCAAAAACGCCTACGCATGCTTCCGCGCGTGAAAACACCAAGATTCCCAATTCTTTCTTTGGTAGTCCTCCTAAGCGGTCTCCTAGTCCTAAGGCAAAAACGCCTACGCCTGTGAAGGCAAAAACGCCTACGCCTGTGAAGTCAAAAACGCCTACGCCTGTGAAGGCAAAAACGCCTACGCCTGTGAAGGCAAAAACGCCTACGCCTGTAAAGGCAAAAACGCCTACGCCTGTGAAGGCAAAAACGCCTACGCCTGTGAAGGCAAAAACGCCTACGCCTGTGAAGGCAAGCATGACTCGTAAACAACGATGTGACGATGGAGAGCGTTGTAATAAAGGCACACGATGTAATAAAAAAACCGGATATTGTGAAAAAAAAGAATTAAAAACTAGAAAAACATCAGTAAAACATAAAACCATACGAAACCCATCATCGGTTCTTAGGGATAAAAGAGCAAAAGATTCAAAATTAGACGTGATGCGTGTAAAACATTCGTATAAAGAATTAGGGATAACAGAAACAGATTATTTTGAGGATGTTTGTTTGGTATTAAGAAATATTCGTAAAAAATTGCATGAACCTAATAAACCTGCTGAAAAAATGTTAGAATGGTCAAAAGATAAAATGTTTAAACTTCACGATCTCTCGCCATTTATCACCAATAAACAAGGTAAACAACTAACAGGAAGTAAGATAGAAAACCGTGATTTATACTTGGGTCCTCATTTAATTCGTGCAACAAACGTAATAGGAAAAGGAGGATATGGTCAAATATACAAAGGTACATTCGGACATAAAAATTGCGCGATCAAACAATCTCTTCAACCCATGACTAGTCGAACGGACGTCATTGATTATTATACCGAGATTATTATTCAAAATGAGTTGTTTTGTCATGCCCATCGACAAGCACTAAGTCAACCTAAATATGCAAAGATTCCAAAACCTTATTTCATGGCGAGATTAAATGAAACACCTCTTTTGGGTATGGAACCATTAGACGACTCCTTGTATAATTTTATTCAAAAAACAAGACCTAGAAGTGTGACAGAACATACTTATAAAATGAAAATGACTAAGGTGATTACCGATATGTTTGAGTGTTTATGTAATACACTTATATTATTACAAGACAAATATGAGTTTTATCACAGAGACATGCATGCGGGTAATATAATGTATCGCAAGCAAGGTGAAAGTTATCAATGGTTTTTAATTGATTTTGGTTTTGCGACGTTTAAGATGAATGATTATCGTTTTAATTGGGAAAGTGCTGGACCGTACGGAACATTTAATACTAAAGCAATAAAAGAAGGTAAAGGAAAAGGTAGAGTAGGTCATGATTTACGACTGACGTTGTTGTTTATCTTTAATTTAGTAGACTGGGGATTAAGTCATATATTGTTACGTGAAGCCTTTGATATATTAAATTTCATATACCGCGGTATAAGATCATCCATATTAGATAATAATATTGGTGATGCAGGTAATTTCTGGCATCGTGGTTATGCCGATGCATTTAATAATTTGGTAACTAGAGAAACGGAACCCAAGGTATTTCTCGCGGAAACGATACCGAAACTTCGGGAGGTGATAGCAAACGCCAAGGGTCAGTCATCAGTTAGGCGAACACCTACAAAAACAAAAAAAGAATATGTTCATGTTGAACGTAAAGAAGGAAAATTACAAACAAAAAAAAACCTGATCTAATCACTTATACATTCCAATTCGCAACCAGTATTGATACCATAAATAGTATCGTCCATCGTCCAACCATTTTTTTCTAATACCTCTTCGTTGACATCTTCACAGTCACTGGTATAAGATTCTTTGTCGTCCTGATCTAAATAAAGAAGTCGGTGTATTTCTTTCAACTCTTCTGGTGTATAACTCTCCTTATTGCAAATTTCATCGAAATATTCGCAACCACTATCTAACATTTCTACCGAAACCCCTGTATAATCATTTAATATAATACTATCTTTTTTTAATATTTCTTCTTTTTCCTTGTCTGTTAATTCTATTTCAAATGTGCCCCAATAAAAGTAATTTGTTATTTCAAAACGAACCGGTTTGCCATTAGATAAGGTATTATTCCATTGTTCGGTTTGATACGTGGACTTTTTATAGTCGGCGGTTAGACGATAAATTTTGATTTTGTCTTCACTCATATTTACATAATATAAACAGTTTATGTTTATATTATAATAGTTAATTTAAGAGGAGCGTTGTTTAAAATCTTTCCAACTCATACTAGAATTGCCCGTATTGCGAGGCGGTACTTGTTCGTCGCGTTTAGCACTTTCGGATAAAGCGCTATCAATATAAATTTTTTTGAGTAAAGCGCCTACTTTATAAGAACCTTCGTGTTGGTCGATTTCTCCATTTTCAATATCATGTAAAACATTAAGAAATTGTTCGAATATTTTCATATTTAGGTTACCATTAACCATTTTATGATAAATATCTGTATAATTAGTGTATAAAAATTTACATTCTTTCATGCCAATATCATTAAATTTGTTTTTATCATGATGTAATAGATTATAATGTTGCAATTTTAGTTTATATAATCGTTCAACATCATCTTTAATTTTCATACTATGTTTCACTTTTCTTATTTCTTCTGTAGTATCTACTGAATCGTTTGCAGCAATAAGTTTTTGAAGTTGTAATTTTTCGTGTTCGTCCATATATATTATATTATTTTAAGTTTTTTAAATATATTATCTAACAATATACTATATGTATAAACAAACGCGTCGTATAAGATATGGTGGTAAAAAACGTAAAAGTCCAACTAGAAAAAGAGTATATCGTAAAAAAAACATTTCGCGTCGTCGTCGCAAATCTCGCGGAAAAAAAGCATTAAATGTAAATAGTTGGGGGTTAAATAAAGGCACCAGTAAAGGTTGTCTTCGTGTATGTTTAGGTTCTACATTAAGATAAATAATATAATATATGAATTACTAATATATTATATTATTCATTATCATTACGACATTTGCAGGATTCGAACCTACGCGGGCAAAGCCCAGTGGATTTCAAGTCCACCTCCTTAACCACTCGGACAAAATGTCAAAGAGTCCGTGACGGGGGTCGAACCCGCAACCTCGAGATTAGAAGTCTCACGCGCTTCCATTGCGCCACACGGACAAAAAATATATATATATAGAATATTTTATTTTATTTTATTTTATTTTATTTTACGTTGTAGTTTTCTTTTTAACTACTTTTTTAACTTTTTTAACTGGTGCTGGTTCTGGTTCTGGTGCTGGTTCATCCTCATCCGAATCAGGTACATCTGTAACCGCTTCCTCATCCGCAACTACTTGTTTGTCAAGTTTAGTCTTTTCATCAGTATCTAGTTCAATATGACATTTTCCCTTAAGCGATGCACGAGGTTTTACAAGTGCTTGTACGAGACGCCAAGTAATTCCAAACTTACCGTTTGCAAACCAAATACCACCGCATTGTACTACAACAGCAACGTTAGATGCTTTAGGAATGAGTTCAATTGGATGAATTTCCGAATGTTGTGCGTTAAATAGATTATCACCGTTGTTATCATATAGTTCAAACTCAAACTTTCCATCGTAATAAGGTAGTTTAATTTTCATAGTAGGCATTTTGGAGGTATCAGGTTCACCCGTTTCTTTATTTTTAGGATATCGTAGCATTGGAGTCCAAAGTGCCTCAACTACTTCAGGCGACATTTTCGCTTTATTAAACCAATCCTTCGATTTTTCAACTGCTTGTTCTTTAATATGTGATTCAAGAGAAAGCATATTTTCAAGAAACTTGCGTGTATTTTCATTAGCATATTCTTCGGTAGGAAATTGTAGTGCCATATCATATGTTTTACGTCCAGAATTATCATCCGTCCATTCATTTACTCCCCATGTCAACATAAGAGGAGATTGTAGAGTAAGACCCTTTTTAACTTGAGAATTATATAGTGGTACATTTTTTCCTCCAGATGCATTTACTTTTGGTGAACCAAACTGAATATTATGCAAATCAAATGTATTGATACGAACAATTCCAGTAGGTTCAGAAGAAGCGGAAGAAACGGAAGCGGCAAGAGAAGACATGGTTATTACTCTAACTATATTAATATTTCTTTAAATCAATTTATGTTAAATTAAACATTGTTTGATTAATTTTTTTCCATACTTTGAAATCTTAAAAAACAAAATATAAATTATATTAAATATAAAAGAATATTGAAAGAAATTCTGTATTTATAGTAAAACAGTTATGGATCCTTATACTGATATTATATCATCCAAATATAAAACAGATAAACCAAAGAAAAAAAAAATATACGATGCCGATTTTAAAATACCCAAATATAGTCAATTTAAATGGATAATGCAATTTAATTATAGAGTAACTCAATTAAAAAAAATATGTAAATTCTATAAAATAAAGCAAAGTGGTAATAAACCCGAGTTGTTAAAAAATATATATAATCATTTATACTTATCATCAAAAATTATACCTATTCAAAATATTTATCGAAAACATTTAATTCAACAATACTGTAAATATAGTGGTATAGGTCTTTTAAAACGTTCTTGTTGTGTAAATGATACAGATATATTAACATTGGATGATATATCTAATATTTCATTTCCCCAATTTTTTAGTTTTACAGATAAAGATGATAATCATACATATGGTTTTGACATTAAATCTATATTAAACTGGATAAATAAAGCAAATTCTAAAAAAACAAATCCCTATAATCGTAAAACAATTTCATTAGATGTATTAGATAATATAAAACAAAAGATAAGACTAAGTAAAATACTTAAAATTCCTATAGAATTGAAAATAGAAAATAATACTATTAATAATCAAGATTTGAGTTACGAAGATCGAGTCATAAACGTTTTTCAGTATATAGATGATCTAGGTAATTATACAAATCCAGACTGGTTTTTATCCTTAAATAGATATCAAAAAACCAGATTTATTCGCGAATTATATGATATTTGGTTTTATCGTTTAGGATTAACACCAGAAGTTCGACAAAATATTTGTCCTCGAGGCAATCCCTTTAGGCGTTTTGCTTTAAATATTCAAATTGATATTATAGCTGTATCTGAAAATACCTTAAATAAATTTATATTATCTGTTATTGAAGAATTTGTATATTATGGTGTTACAGATGAATATCGTAGTTTAGGAGCCGCGCATATATTAACAGCATTAACATTAATCAATCCTGATGCTGCATTCGCGTTACCTTGGTTATATCAATCTGTTATGACATAAAAAAAATATTCGTTTAATTACTGTATTTCATTACAAAATAAAATAATAATATATTAATAATAAAATTGACTTAAAAAGGTAACAATAATAAAGGGTATAATGCCTCCTAAGAAAGTATCCGCTCCCAAAACAACCACAACCAAGACAACCAAGACCAAAGCAGTTAAATCTGTTGCACCCAAACCAGTAGAACCTGTTGCAGTAGAAACTGTTGTAGAAGAGACTACTCAAAATGAACTTGGCGAACAATTTGCTGAATTCACTGGTCGTCTTACATCGATGCGTACGCAAATGTCTTCGCTTCTTACCGAATTCCGTGCACTTCAAAAGCGTGCGGAACGTGAACTAAAGGCAGTACAAAAGGCTAACCAAAAGCGCAAGCGCAAGACTGGTAACCGTCAACCAAGTGGATTTGTAAAGCCTACTCTTATTAGCGACCAACTAGCCACTTTCCTTGGTAAGCCCAAGGGTTCCGAACTTGCCCGCACTGAAGTAACCCGCGAGATTAATGCATACATCCGTGCCAATAAGCTTCAAGATCCTACAAATGGTCGCAAGATTAACCCAGATAACAAGCTTAAGTCGCTTCTCAGTCTTACTGCTTCGGATGAACTAACCTACTTCAACCTACAAAAATATATGAGTCCTCATTTCGCAAAGGCAGGTGCCGCTCCTCTTGCTTCTTCTTCCTCGTAATTTCACTATTATGGATTTATAAAATAATTTTTACGCAGCAATAATTTTAATTTAGGTGTGAATATATCTTTTTTATATAAAGTTATATTCTCAAAAACTTTTAATTCTTCATAATTTGCGGATACAATATCAAATTTAATATATAATTTTGAAATAAATATAATTCCTTTAATAATTTGTTTATCATGTAACCATTGAAAGAAACTTGTATTACCGTTTTCTGATTTATAGGTTAAATATCGCATATAATTATTATATATTGTACCATAAGATTTATTATAATCTGTACCTGATAATAAACATATTTCTCTAAACGTACTTTGTGATATGCGTAACGAACGAAGTATTGGAGACATGCTATACAAAACAACACTTTCATCAAACAAATTTATACTACGCAATATTTTAGAACAACCATATACAAACATATCAGTATCATCACTTAAACAGGCGTATACTATTTTTTTATGCACTAACATAGCACATACTTCATCTGCTTCGTATGGTGCATCTACATACATTATTCCAAGCGTATTCAATAACTCTTTTACACATGAAATATCATCATTTGTAATTCGAATTGTTTTATTTCGAAGACTATTATATTGTTTATTATCTATAGGTTTTTTGAATTTTGTAATATTATTTAATTTATATTCTGCATTTTTTTTAATACGATTACGCTTTGCTAAAGTTCGGTGCTTATAAAAATGTGTAGGTCCATCAAACACAAATATAGGCAATATAGAATTCTCCAACAACAACATAGACAACAAATAAAAGTTTTCAAATAATTTCTCTTTAATCTTATATTTATACAAATATATACTAGTATCTATAACTATCTTTTTACCTGATAATTCTGATAAAGTGATTTTTTTACTATAATTAGAACAATTCTTATTTATAAATTTGAGAAGTTGTGGAATACCCATTTTACATACGTATTATTTATATTTGTATATTTCAATTTATACTATCATAAATTGAAATTATATTTTTTTATTAATATCTATAATAACAAAATGGAAGTTACTATTGATTTTGATGGTGCAAGTAAAGCTTGGATGGAAAACAAATGCAAACTACCCAACGGATGCTATATTTATCGGTGCATGGCAACAACACTAAAAGGAGAACCTTGCAAATATAAACCTAAAACAAATTCTAAATATTGTTTTCGACATCAAGCAAAAACCCAATATTTACGTAGTGGATAAGATATAAATAACCATACTAATGCTCCTACTAATAAACGAATAATATATATATAATAATCATCCAAATATGATGGTATATACGCCTCTATTTCTTTTTTATCATCTATACCCTTGTTAACTAAATATTGATAAGAAATCATAATCATAATATCCGTTATAATATAATATATAATCATTGATGTTATTGAATTATTACTACGTATTAAATATAATCTAAATTGCATAAAAAAATTAAACAATAATCCTGTTAAAAGACCTATAAATGTAGATAATTTAAGATTAACACCAAATTCATCTAATATATATGCTAAACCATTAATGATTATTAATGTTATCAATCCAATTAAAATACTTTTATAAAAAGTACCTGACCGATTTTTATACATAGTTTATACTATATACTATATACTATATATATTTTATCACGTTGATTTAGTTCCTTCACAATATTCTTGTAATTGGTAAAGTGCATATAAATCATCGAAATTATCTTGTATTACATCAAATTGTGTTGAATACATATCATCTATATCATTGATAGAACCTGCAGAACTAAATACTGTTTCTGTTAAATCAGGATAATTTGTCATATCTTTGATTTGATTATTAAAATTTGCTATGGAAGTAGTTCTTTGCTTTTTAAAATATTTACACGCTTTTTTCTTTTTCTTTTTCTTTTTTATTTTATTAAATTTTAATGTTATATCATTTTGACTTTGATCGTCTATCGTAAATGCTAATCCTTCTCTATAATTCATTTCTATAATTACATATGCTAATAATACAAATAATATTGCTCTTAAAATACATTTTATAGTATTTTGTTTTAAATCATATTTAAAACATAAAAATAATAAGATACCTATTATCAAATATGTAATTAGCATTATATCTATAATATAATGTATTATAAAAAATCTAATATTGTCATACGTAAACTATGATTTGTATTTAAATTAAATGAATTACTTAATACATTTATATTATGTAATAAAGAAGGCGTTTTACATATATTTTTTAAATAATCTATAAATAAATGACTATTTGAAATATGTATATTAAACAAATCATCTTTATTATTTTTATAACACCACTCCATAAGACCTTGATATTCATTCATTAATACTGATGTTATAACATAATAACAAAAAATATTTGTATGTTCTTTATATTCTTTTCTTATTAAATCACCTTTTTGTGTTTTTGCGTATAAATCTATATAAGATATTTTCATATATTTTAATATTTTAACTGCTTGATAAATAGAAAATATTCTTTCTATATACATTAATCTATAAAAATGGTTTAATACATTTATTTTGCGAGAATGCTCTTTATCTATAAAATATGCCTGATAAAAACAATTCAATGTTCTCGCCCAAAATTCACCATATGCTTCACCTATTTCTAAACGTACATCCAACGGAAAACATTCTTTTAAACGGTTTTCATCACTTACTTTAAAGTTTTCAAAATTAAAATAATGAAATGATTCATGTAGTAACACCTTAAACCATTCTTCACGACGATAGATGATTATTTTATTATCTGGAATACATTTCCACGTAAATGCTGTATTAGCATGTTTTTCATTTAATATACCAGTACTAGGAATTTTTTTTTCAAAAGGTGTTAAATACAAATGTGCTCGAACAGGATACTTACATTTTTTCTCGCTAAATTGATAACATATACTAAACCAATGAATAATCCACGGTCCAAAACGTTTATATGTATCCAAATCCTTTTTATTATCGGAAAATAGCGAGAAAATTATAATGATATTAACTTCACCTTTTTGATATTGTAATTGAAGATCATATAAAGTATGTGATTTGATATATTCAGTTATTTCAGGTGAAACATCTTTTAAATCCTCATTTATTCTCGCTAATGTTGCAGATTTATTTTTAATTATTGAATAAGTTATACTTGACATATCTAAATCGGTATAGGTTTGATGAAATATAGAAAATAAATTAGAAAGGAATGTTTGTTTTATAAAAGATAATTTAGGTTTGTGATATAAAGGTAATCTATTCATCTGGTTGATGAAGTTATTCATACTACATGAATAGATTTTTAATTTTAATGTACTAGTCTATTTAAAATATCATTATAAATTTAATTTTGTAAAATATTTCTAACTTTTTCATGTGATAATAATCTTACAGGTGGTTTACCAGTTACATACATATATAAATTAGCATCGCCTGTTTGCATTAATAAATCTTTTAATAAAGGATTTTGAGAAAATTTTGCAAAAACAGCACTATATCGATCATTATTATCTAAATCCATATAAGGAATTGTTTTTTTAGATAAAATTGAACCACTGGTTATACTTAATTTATCACTCTTCGCAGGATCACGTTGCTTTAATTCTTGAGAGGTTACGTAATGATTAACACTAGACCATTCTTTATCACCTAATTTAAAACGTCCATCGGGTTTAATATAATTATCACATAATTTTTCTCGCCATGACTTATCTTGAACTAACCCATTGTTTAATACATTTTCGAAATCCATTCGTTCGGTATAAACACCACCAGGATATGGGATTTTTTTTAATAAATCACTTATTACTATAATATCTTTATCTGGTTCTAAATCTAAAACAATATTACTGTTAGTTAACTGTTCTTTTGTTAACTTAAATTGTTTATATTTTACAAATAATGGTATACTAGCATAGACACCTTCACTATTTTCTAAACATCGATTTATAACTGTATCTTTTATAATTAATGGTATATTTTGAAATGTTAACAATTTTGAACTATTAACCTCTATTATAGTATAATTGTTGCCTGTAAATTCTAATAATATATAGTATAATGGATTAAATAATGACATATTATGTGGAAACGGTGATTGTCTAGAACATACTAACCATTGTGGCATATCAGTGGATATTAATATTAATTTAACGTTCATTAATCGTTCTAATATTTCTATGGTCCATGGTTCGCATATGTAATCACCCGATTTTATAAATGCTTTAAAATCATCTAGCGTATCTATATGACGCATATATTCTTTTTCGTCTAGTAAATTCTGTAAATATTTTTGTTTTAATAATAAGAATTGACTTTGTTGTTTTAAAAGTTTTATATTTTCTATAATATTTTGAAAATCTGCATCAGTATATGAAGATTGTTTTATTTTTTTTTTATCAGCAACAATTTGTTGCTTTAATTCTTTATTTTGCAATTTTATAGCATTTAATTTATCTTCTATCATAATATGCATTGATTTTAATGTATCAAACATAGATATTGTAATATGGTCTGATAATATACCATATAAATATACTATAGTATCTTTTAGTGACATTTTTAATACATTATGTATAGCATTTGCTATACAATTTATTAAATTTGTACTTTTTAATGTTTGTAAACCTTCTATACCTAAAAAATGATTATTCGATGGATTTGTATTAGCAACATCTGGTTTTACCATATCTAATGAAAATGGAATGGTATCAACATGCGGTAATGCTAATCTAGCTAATTTGTAAGGTTCTAATGTACCTAATGTTTTGCCTGCATTTGATTCGTATATGGATTGAATAACGTTATCTCTAGCATTATCAAATAATAATAAATGTGGTAATAATCTACTACACATTATTTCATCGGGGTTATCAATATCTAAATAAGATTCATAACGATTAGAAGGAAATTCAAACACACCTATTTTTATACCTTTATTATTTGAAATCAAATAACAATAGTGATATATAATTCCTTTTTTTTCATATTCAGTACATTTTGTACCTGTTGCTATAGTAACATTAGGAAATTCAAATAACGGTAGCCTATATTGTATTAGTTCTTTTGCTCTATCTATAGGATCAACATATGGTTCTTCTTTATAAATAACGTTTTGTAATGAAATGTAAGATTTTACCATCTACTTTACATATATATAATATATTTACTTAAATACTTATTTTTTTTTAATTCTTCCATATAAAACCATAATCGTTTACGTTCTTCTACTGTTTCTATATTTTCTATATTAGATTCAAATTCAACCAAATTATATATTAAATCTTGTTTTTTTATACGTTTATAGGGTATTTCATAAAATCCACATATAGATTGTATTAAGGGAAGTGTATAGTTAATAGAATAATCTATTTCTTTTGCTACTGTATTGTCTGAATATATATCTATTGTAGAATCTTTTTCTATATTAGGTTTTTCATTAATAATAATATTCATTATAGTAATGAAATGTTATATCTTTAACTAGTTAAATCAAGTAAATCCATAAATTTAAATCGAATTTTATTATTGAACGATTTATTTTTAGAATTATCTTGAATATTTTCATAAATGGTACCCCATTCATCAGATAATACTATTTTATTTAGTCCCACTGTAACTAATATAAAATAATTTTCTGTGATTTCTTCTATTTTCATGATATCATTTATGGAATCTAACATCATTGTTTGTAACATGAATATTATATCAATTATGATTTTTAATTCTATATTACCTAACATCATACAATTTGTTATAAATGCACTAATTGACCTACGATGATCGTTTTGTTGGTTAATTTCACAAAATTTATTGTAATCTTCGTCCGGATTACAACTTTCAATATTTTTAAATAATTCTAAATATCCTTTTAAAGTGTTATTAAAATGAATATTTAATATAGTGAATTGTTTTGAAATATCTGTATATAATTTTGCATATAAATGAGAAAAAAATTGATTAGAAGATGCAATTGTAAATAATACTGATATAACCTTATTAAATATATTTTCTGCTTCTTGGTTTTCTATATCATCCTCAATATGTAATTCGGTAAGATCCTTTAGTATTAAATCTTTAACTTTATCATAGTTTTCTGCAGTTAATTTATTCATTAATATACGAATTGCATCAATTTTTTTTTCAATATCATTTTTATTTTTAAGTTCTGTTTTTTTAAAATTTCGTAACATTTCCCAACCTATATTAGAATTAGCTTGGGTAATTTTCTTTTTCTTTTTATCTTGTTTTATAAAATAAGGACTTTTTGAATAATTAGGTGAACCTACTAAATTTGCTAACAAAGTTATTAATTCACGGGCATCATCAGGTATTGTATACTCAAAACCAGAACTTTTAATGGATTGAAACTCATTTAAATTGTATACTAATGCCATATAACTATAATATAAAATTATTTTTATATGATTATTTTTATATACTTAAAAACTGCATAATAATATAATTAATGGAAACAACATTTGAAAAATGGGATGACGAACATATAAATATTAAAATTCCATTATTGCGTGGAATTTATGCTTATGGGTATGAAAATCCAAGTCCGATACAACAACAAGCTATTATTCCGATGCAAAATGGAAAAGACCTTATTGCACAAGCACAATCAGGTACTGGTAAAACTGGTGCATTTACAATTGGCACATTACAATTAATTGATGAAAGTGTAAAAAAACCACAGGCAATTATTTTATCACCTACACGTGAATTAGCATATCAAACGAATAATGTTATAATGAGTATAGGTAAAATGCTTAACGTAACTACGTCATTAATGACTGGAAATATAAGTGTATCAGACAATATTACTAGTATTCATGAAAATCCACAAATTATAGTAGCATGTCCAGGACGTTTGAATGATATGTTACGTAGAAATATTATAGATATATCACATTTAAAAATAATAGTATTAGACGAAGCAGATGAAATGTTATCGGTAGGTTTTAAAGAACAAATTTATCAAATATTTCAATATCTACCTCAAAATATATGTGTATCTTTATTTAGTGCAACATTGCCTACCGAATTACATGAATTAACATCCAAATTTATGCGTGAACCTGTGGAAATATTAGTAAAAACGGATATGCTTACATTAGAAGGCATATCTCAATATTATATAGCTTTAGAAAATGATAATGATAAATTTATAACTATTAAAGATTTATTTAGTTGGATATCATCGTCTCAAGCAATTATATATTGCAATAGTCTTAAACGGGTTACTGATTTATATAATGCTATGATAACAGATAATTTCCCTGTATGTTGCATACACAGTGGAATGGATAAAAGCGAAAGAGACCAAACCTATCAAGATTTTAAAAATGGAAAACATCGTGTTTGTATATCGTCTAATGTAACCGCACGTGGTATTGATATTCAGCAAGTAAGTACTGTTATTAATTTCGATATTCCAAAATGTGTATATACTTATTTACATAGAATAGGACGTTCAGGTAGATGGGGTAGAAAAGGAGTTGCTATTAATTTTGTAACCAAATATGATATTCATTTAATGAAAGGTATAGAAGAAGTATATCAAACATCTATCCAAGAATTACCTCAAAACATAGTCGTTTAACCATCTAAATTATTCTATGTAGTTACATATATTATTATGTATGAAACTACATCAATATTAAATGAATTTTCACTACCTATTATGTTATTAGATAACGTGAAAACATTAGATAATCAAATTATTACTGATTTAGAATGTATATCATCTAAAGATGAAACTACAGATGCCATGTATAATTATATATTTGAACCTAATACAGTATTTAGTAAAACATTACTATCACATTGGGCGAAACATTATACTACTAATACCCAATTTATTAAAGATTCTATTCAGTTATATAAGAATTATAAACCTATAACTCCTTTAATATTGGATGATACTATTGAAAAAACTTGGAAAAGTATAAAAAACGACAATGGTTTTCTTCAACGATATCAATACATAGAATGGAACCATTTAAAAATGTTTAATGAATCACCTGTTGTATTATTCTATGTATCAATAACAACTATAATGTCACCTATATTATCATTAATAACACCAATTATACTATTATTTTTACCATTTATAATGCTTAAACTTAAAAAAATACCGATTACAATGGAAAAATATACAGAAGTATTAAAAACTGTATTGCAACGTCATGCGGTTGGTGCATTGTTTACTAAGTTTTCAACTGCTGAATTAAAAGAAAAGATATCTTTATTAGGAAGTTTAGGTTTTTTTATTTTTACCATGTATCAAAATATATTGATTTGTTATAGGTTTATTATTCATTTTAACAAAATTCATGAATATATTAAAATAATTAAACAATATCTTATAAAAGTAAAATTACATATGCTTGATTTAGATAAACATATGAAAGATTTAATTAGTTATAAACCTTTTAAACAAAATATGAATAAACGCATGTTAGATATAGACGAACTTATTAATGTTCTTGATTCTATTCAACCTTTAAAATATTCTTTTAAAAACTTTATAGAACTTGGTATTGTTATGAAAGAATTCTATATGTTACATACACATGAAAAGTATAATAAAACTATACAATATGCATTTGGTATGACTGGTTATTTACAATGTATTGATAGTTTACATAAAAACGAAAAGATACAATATTGTACTCTAACTAACAAAGTTTCAAAAATGAAAAATGCATATTATCCTAATTTAAAAAATAACAATAAAGTTATTAAAAATAATGTTAACTTTAAAAACAATCATATTATAACAGGACCTAACGCATCAGGTAAAACAACTATATTAAAAACAACCTTTTTAAATCAATTATTTTCACAACAAATCGGCGGTGGATTTTATGATAAAGCAAGTATTAAACCAATACATCATTTTTATTGCTATATGAATATACCTGATACATCTGGTCGTGATAGTTTATTTCAAGCAGAAGCAAGACAATGTAAAGAAATACTTGATAAAATAGAAATTAATAAAAAAGATTCACATTTTATAATATTTGATGAACTTTATTCTGGAACCAACCCATTTGAAGCATCGGCAGCTGCTTATGGTTATCTGAAATATATGAATAATATGAAAAATGTACGATTCTATTTAACCACCCATTTTGTTGATCTTTGCGAGAAATTAAACAATGATAAACATATTAAAAATAATCATATGAAAATTAAAAATACAGATAATGGTATTCAATTTACTTATAAAATATCGTCAGGTATTTCTTCTATTAAAGGAGGTATGAATGTACTACAACAACTGGCATACCCTGAGAAAATTACCGATGAAGCAAGCAAACAACTCGATTTTTGCGATTAAAACAAACATTGTGTAGTTAAATATTAGGTTAGCATCTTGATAAGGCAGTAAGAAATTTAAATTATTACATAATATATATATATATGTGTTTTAGTTTTGAATCGTCGATAACTTCTTATATAATAGGAGTAACCGCATCTATATTATTATTATTATCAAAAAACAATACTAATAAACATATCGCACTTTTTTGTTTAACATTCGTTCATATCCAACTAGCAGAAGCATTAATATGGAGTGATATTCATTGTAAAAGTAATTTAAATCATTATGGTAGTATATTGGCACATGTTAATTTAATTTTACAACCATTATCAATATTAATTGGTGCTTATTATTTTAACACTACCATTATACCAAAAAATATTTTACAAGTATTAATTATTGTATATTGTGTACTTTTATTAATTGTCGTATATCATCATATTATAAATAAAACAGTTAAATTATGTAGTTTAAATACTAATAAAAATAATGGTGAATTGTTGTGGGATTTTAATATAGATAGAAATAGTATATCATGGAACACTTATTTATTTTTTTATTTTAGTTGTCTGTTTTTTACGTGGTTATTCTTAAAAGATAAACAAAAAGGTTATTTAATGTTTATGTTAACATTAATAACACTTATATTAAGTGTTATTTACACAAAATCAATAAAACCTGATAAAATTTTAAATGATTGGGAATCTAAATGGTGTTTTTATGCGGTAGTTGTACCTATAGTTTTTTTGTTTATGAAATAAATGATATAACAATGTAGCGATTAAAACAAACATTGTGTCGCTAAGGCATCTGCTTTCGCATTGCCTATGCTATGCACATCCGTCGCACCCGTATGAGCACGAATATGCTTTAATGTAACATTTTGTTTATTTTTAAATAACTCATATCCTTGTTGCACTAGTTCTTTATTAGGAATGTCCTTTTTCCATCCTTGTTTATCACATTTCTCGCCATATGTCGTAAAACAACGTATCGCATACTCTGAATCCGTTACAATGACTATACTTAATCCTTTTTCAATATCATTTTCTATAATAAAGTAGGAAACAATAATAGCGAGAAGTTCTGCTCTATTATTGGTTTGTTTACCAGTGATTCTCTTAGAGACATTACGGGAATCATTATCTTGAAAATAAATGCCGATACCAGCTTTGGCGTTTTCTTTTCCATTATTGCTGCATGCACCATCAGTATATACATATAATTTATTCATTATGATATATATATATATATTTAGTACTTTAAATAGATTAGTAAATAATATATGTCTATAGTATATGTCTATAGTAATGCAGTATATAAAAGTAATATTTTTTACAGTTTGTATACTTATACTTATATATTATATACAACTACCAGTAATTGAAGGTATAAGTTTTAAAGAAAAATGTATGGTAGATGGACTTAATCGAAACAATATTAAAATAGATAGAGATAACAAAATATTAATAAAAGATGGTATAAATATTAAATATAATAGAAATTTTAATACTAAAACTGGATTAAAAAATTGTAATGATAAAATAAAAACAAATAATTTACTAGTAAAACACAATATACCTATGCCAAAATCATATATATGGAATAATTCTCTTACTATGAAAAATAATATAAATAGTATAAATCATCTTAAATATCCATTGGTAATTAAACCAAATAAAGGTACACAAGGATATGGAGTAACAACTAATATTAAAAATGAAAATCAATTAACGAAAGTAGTTAATGATTTATTACAGAAAACAAAAAATACAATGAAAAATATTATAGTTGAAGAACATTATACTGGGGATAATTATAGAGTGATGGTTTTTAATAATGAAGTTATGGGTATTGTAAAACGCGATAATCCTTATGTATTAGGAAATGGAAAATCTACTTTAAAAAATTTAATTAAAAATCATAAACAAAGTAAACATAAAATTCATGAAATAGATATTCCTTATATAAAGTCGCAAAACGTTGATTTAGATACTGTCATACCTGCTAATGAAAAAATTATAGTATCTAAAGTCAATAATTATCACAATGGTGCACCTATATATAATGTTCCTCTAACTCAAGTACATCCTGATAATATAGAAATGTTTAAAAAAGCAGCACAAGCATTAAATATTAATCTTACAGGTATAGATTATATGACAAAAAATTTAATGACTCCATATCATATTGATGGAGTTATAATAGAAGCAAATGAATTTCCTGATCTTACAATGCATTGTGATAGTTCTACTAGTATACATAAAAATGCATTTATAGATAATTTTTTAAATAAATTATTTAATACTTAAATGCGGTTAAATATATAGATATTTTTATATTAAAGTACTAAATGAACTCTTCTATTATATACGTATATTTAGGAATAGTTATGACTATAGTATTAGCCACTACGTTTTATGTAAGAACTATTAAAACTAAATTAGATACAAAAGTAGATGCAATGTTTAAATTAGTACAATCTTTAGTAAATGAAGTAAATATATTAAAACAGAATAACCAAACTACGTCTGCAAATGAAGTTATTCAATTAGATATTAATTCTAGTAACAATAAAATTGTTGTATCGGAGGATGAAAATTATCAAGAATCTGATAGTGAGGAGGATAGTGATAGCGACAATGATAGCGACAATGATAGCGACAATGATAGCGACAATGATAGCAACAATGATAGCGACAATGATAGCAACAATGATAGTGGACGTAACTTAATAAATGTGTCACCTCATAGTATAAACATAACAAAACTAGAACCAGATGAAGTAGAACCAGATGAAGTAGAAGTAACTGATGTAGAACCCGATGATGTAGAAGTAACTGATGTAGAAGTAACTGATGTAGAAGTAAGTGAATTAGAACCAACAGATATAACATTAAGTGAATTAGAACCAACAGATATAACATTAAGTGAATTAGATATAACAGGTGTAAAATCAATACAAATAGAAGCTTTAGATATATCTTCAGATCAACATTTTGAAAAAATGACAGTAAAAGAATTAAAGGAATTGGTAAATAACAGAGGAGGAAAAACAAGCGGAAAAAAGAAAAATGAATTAATTGAGTTTTTATTATCTTAATGTAGTATAATGAACTGGGGTACTTGTAGTAATGGAAGTAATAATATTCATTTTGATTTTCCGCCTATTATGAATGATGGACGTAATTATTCATCGTGGCAACCTAATGCTAGAATTAACAATGATATAATTAAAAAATATAACATTAAAAGTAATTCTGATTATAGAGCATTTCTTACGAAAAATGCTGATAATATTATAAAACAAAATCAATTAACAGCGTGTGGTGGATGCTGTAATTGTTTGAATATTCAACAATCTACAAAAACAAGTAATACACCTTATTTATATCAATCGTGTAGTGATTCAACACAACCCTATGGATATGAAAATAGTGATTTAAAAGAAACGTATTTAAGTAGAGAACAATTAAATCGCAACAGTCAATTACCTAGTTTAACACAAGAAGACTATTTAAAAATAAATGATCGCAATAAATTTGCGTGATATGATTTAAAAATATTTTAACTAACCCATATCAATGAATATCCTATCAATTGATATTGGTATAAAACATTTAGCACATTGTCTTTTACATTTAGAAAATAATAAGGTTACTATAATAGATTGGGAAGTAATCAATTTAACAAATGAAGAACCACCTAAATGTCAAATATGTGGTAAAAAAGCATCCTATGAATGTCCTGAAGGTAGTTATTGTAAAATTCATATACGCAAACAACCTTATTGTTTAATGTCAAAAGAATATCCTTTAGAAAAGTTATCTAAGAAATCATTACCAGAATTAATAAAGATAGTAGAACATTATCAAAAGATTAATCCGCAAGTAAATTTAGAATGTAATACTAAAAACAAGACAGTTTTATTAAAAGACATTAAACAAATAAAAGATACAAAAATGTGGGTACCTATAAAAAAATGTACTACAAAAGAATATGATCTTGTAACTTTAGGAAAAACCATTCAAACCAAATATGATGAAAGATTTAAAAACTATACTATAGATACAATATTAATAGAAAATCAATTAGGTAATATAGCGCCTAGAATGAAATGCATTCAAGGTATGGTTACGCAATATTTTATTATGAAAAATCAATATAAAATAGAATTTGTATCAGCAATGAATAAATTAAAACGATTCATAGAAAAAAGCAGTAAGTATGCTGAACGTAAAAAAAAAGGTATAGATGTTACAAAACAAAGTCTAGATACACACGAAGAATTAAGTAGTTGGAAGTCTCATTTTATGCATCATAAAAAAAAAGATGATTTAGCAGATGGTTTTTTGCAAGGAATATGGTATATAGAAAACAATATATTAAATGCGGAATACTTAAAATTATAAGTTCTATTTAATTCATAATGAATAATCCAGATATTATAGAAATAGGTTCATCATCACCATCACCAAAAGAAATAAATATTTCATCACCTTCTGTTAATTTTGGAGGTGGTATTGAATTACTTATGAACGATAAAAAAAAAGATGGTACAAAAAGTCCTACTAGTGATATTAATATTAGCGATTTAACCAATTTAGAAGATGAATTAAATAATCTTACTACTTCAGTAGAAGTAAAAACAACAAATATAGTAGAAGATGTTACAGTAAATGACAATGTAAATAGGGATACGATAAATATATTCCCTACAAATGATAATAAAAAGATAGAAGTATTGAGTCCTAAGGCTGTTTCATTTGAAGAACCCAAACCAATTAATGAATCTGGATTAGGTAAATCAACTATAAATGATATAAATGGTTCAGCAAAAACGTGGGATGGATATAGTAAATTTAATAACGTACCTATAGATCCTGATAAAACAAGTCCTTCTACCACACCAGAAATGTCAAAAGAAGAATTATTGAAAACAAAATTTGAATATTTAAGAAAATTAGAAACATTAGAAAAAAAAGGTGCTACATTAACTAAACAATACACAATGGAATCTTCGTTACCTGAAATGCAAGGAGAATATGAAACATTGATGAGTGAAAAAGAGAAAAAGAATGCCGTACAATTTCAAGGTAAAATGTTGATGGCGTGTATAACAGGAATAGAGTTTTTAAATAATAAATTTGATCCTTTCGATTTTAAATTAGATGGTTGGGCGGAACAAATTAATGAAAATATAGATGATTATGATGAAATATTTGGTGAATTACATGATAAATACAAATCCAAAGCAAAAATGGCACCTGAAATTAAGTTATTATTTCAATTAGGGGGTAGTGCTCTTATGTTACATATGACAAATACTATGTTTAAATCTGCCATGCCTGGAATGGATGATATTATGAGACAAAATCCTATATTAGCACAACAGTTTACACAAGCAGCGGTGAATTCTATGGGAGACCAAAATCCAGGTTTTTCTGATTTTATGAATAATATGATGGACGCAAAGGAACCTCCACCTCCAATGAAGACAAAAAATATGTCACCACCATCACGTAATAACATGCATAATTCTATGGATCCTGATGCAAATCAAGGTATTAGTGGAAAATCTGGATTTGCATCAGTATCAAAGGGTCCAGAACAAACAAAGAGACGTCCTAGAGCAGATATGACAGGTCCATCAACAAACTCCCAATCGCCTGACATATCTAATATATTAGAAGGATTAAAAACAAAAAAGGTAAGTGTTAAACCAGATGAATCAAGTACAATTAGTATTCAAGAATTAAAAGAGATGCATGCTGACATGGATATAGGTAAATCAGGTAAATCAAAACGTCGTAATAAATCAGAAAATTCTAATACCATTAGTTTAGATATTTAGAAACTACCACTAATTAATAAACCATTAGTAAGAAAATTTTTGTTATAATCAATAGTTAATCCAACTTCTTTTACATATTTACAATATAGTTCGGAATAAGAGCCATATTCTTTTATTATATTGTATATACTCTTATTGAGATATAATAAATTTTTGTAATAAATATCTTTATCTAGGAATGCTTTACCTACATGACCATTATCTATCATTGCGTCATCTATATTTAAAGAGGTTAATCCATATTTATCTGCCGCAATTAATACATTATAAACAAATAAAACTATTGTTTCTAATTCAGATTCATTATGCATAATATAAGGTCCACATGGTTTGGTATTAAGTGTTTCTTCTAATATAGAAACAGTATCTTGTTCGGCGTTATTTAAAGTTGCATATATTGAACCTAATACACTTTTATTTGCGGTAATTACATGTAATGTATTATTTAGTATACCTTCTTCTAATGAATTAGCATTATTATATATTTGTATAGTTATATTACTATTACTATTAGTTTGTTTATGAATGACATTATATTCATCACTAGTATTATCAATTACTCCAATATTAATAGGATTAGTAGTAGTTACAATATCATTAATAGAATTTAAACCTAGTGATTTTTTTACCATAAATCCTTGACCGTCATAAAACCAAGTAATAGGTGAACGCGCTGTATTTTCTAGTTCCATATTAATTTCAGTGTTTCTACATAATATATCGATTTCTCGGTCTTCTAATTTTGTAAAAGCATCTGATTCACTAACAGCAATAAATTCACTTGATACACCTATAACATCGGCAAGTATTTTACCGAATGTTGCATAAAATCCAACAAAATCAGTAAGAGAATATTTAAAACCGAATCCTTTAAGAAATTCATTAATACCAATAGTGATTTTACCTTTATTACGAATATGATTTAAAATATTTTTACCAACATATGAGGTATTGATATCAGCATTTGTAATATGTGCGAATTTATTTTCCATATCATTAAAAGCAATATTATTTAAAAAGGATATATTTACATTATTCAAATTTCTCCAATTTACATTTTCAACCAATTGTGCGTCTGTTTTTATTTGAAGGGTAATGTAACTAGGTATAACACTTGACCCACCTTCTATAAAATAATTTCCTTTATTAATGGTTATAACGTTAGTAAGGATACCTTCATATCCTTCATTTACAAAAATATTGGCGTTTTTACAGTTATTTACAACAAGATTTGTGATAGAAATAGAACCATTTAGTAACTCTAATCCGTTATTATTAGAATATAATATTTGAATATTATTAATAAAATTAGTAGAATTTTTTGCTATACCACATGCAACTAAACCACCACATTTATATCCAGGTGAAATTTCTTGTCCTGAATGTCTAATGACAATATGTTCTATTTGTATGGTCGTGTTACCTTTATTTAATTTACCATAACTCATTTTCTCGCTATAAGTTAAATTTAAATTTGAACCTACATTTGAAAACCCTGGTATAGTATTTAATGCCGCTTCTTCTCCTAATAATATAATTCCTCCCCAACTACCGGTTGCATTGGAAAATTCAGGGTCATTTTTTGATATAAATAAAATAGGATGAGTATTACTACCAATAGCGTTTAATGTACCGCCCTGTTCTACTATTAGCATACCTGTATTTTCAAATTCAGTTCCTTTTTTACATTTTATAACTGTTCCAGGTTCTATAGTAAGAGTTTGACCTTGTTTTACAAAATAAGGTTTGTCAAGTAATACAGTGTTCGACCAAATAGCAACAAGATTAGTATTACGAGTATCGGTTTCATAAATAGAACCCCAGATAAGTATAGTATTATCAAAATCATTGTCTAATAATGTAATTTCATTATTATCATTATTTACCCATGTTTCACCTTGTATAAGAGGTTCGTCCGCTTTTGCATTGAACATTGCATAAATTGGCGGTGTAGAATTTTCTATATTGATAAACAAATTACCTCTCTCTAGTAATACTGTATTACTAAGTACTCCCATATAAGATTTTGAAATGTTTATATTATTATTGTGACTATTTTTAACTACTATATCATTCATTGACAATGAACCACCTACTATATGAATTCCATTATAGTCAGTATGTAATATTTGTATATTGGATATACTGTTTTCATTAAGGTCAGATATACCATATAATGATAAGGCACCTATACCGTTATTTGTGTCTAACGCATAACCACAATTTTTTATAGTAATATATTTCATTTGTATTTTTGTTTCTCCTCTAAATGTTTTAGTATACGTCATGTCATCAGCATAATTAGAAAAATGTTTACCATATGTGAAACGTTCTTCATATTTAGATAAACTGTCGTCTTTATTAAAACCATTTACTATATCTTCATCAGTATCTTCGCCTAATACAACAATACCTCCCCACCGACCTTTTGCAATAGAATTTTCTTCTAAATCTTTTGCTTTAAAAACTATAGGAGATATTTTTGTACCATTTGCTTTAAATGTTGCACCTTGTTGAATTATTAACATACCTGTTGTTTCAAATGTCATTCCTTTATTACATATAATTTGTGTACCTGGATTAATAGTAAGAGATTGTCCACAACTAAGAAAAAAAGGTTCATTTAATTGTTTGGTACCACTCCATATATAATCAACAGGTCCACAAGGAGGATTAATTACTAAAGTTTGTTTAACCGGATTTTTTTTATTATTTGTTACTAATATTCTACCAGTTAATCCTCCAAAATCTTGCATTACAAATCTTAATACAGGAGAAGTGGATAATGTACCTATTACACCAGGAGTATTTAATTGAAAATATTTATTATCATAATCCCATATAGCATTGAATTGATTTGTAGTTATCATACCGTCATATATTATATCAATAACTCCATTTAGTGTATCATTTACTACATCACCTTCTCCAACAGCTTTTATATTTCGAAAACCAATTTTTATTTGCTTATTAAATAACTGTCCTTGATAATAATACAACATACAATCGCGTCGAATACGTTGTTTTAGTGCCACCATTATAATATATAAAAATATATTATAGTATTCATAATTAATATTTATATAGTATATTCAGATGGAATATTAGTAAAATCAATTAAAGTTTTATTTAATACATATTGTTTATGTTCTTCCGGTGTATTTATTTTTTTTTTTAAAAATTCTGGTTTATTCCAACATTTTTCAGCAGTTTTATAACCACATTTATTAAACGCGGAAGGAATATTGTCTGATTTATCACCCATTAAACATTTACAAAACAAATATTTTTCGACATTACCATCAAATTGCTTACTATCTCGTAACAATGTTCCATTTAAAGTATGTATTTCTACATTATCTTGTAACAATTGTATATAATCAGTATCGCTTGTTATTATATGTATAAAGGATTCTGGTTCATTTTGTCGCAATTGGGTTGTATATAAAGCAATAACATCATCCGCTTCTAATCGTGGATGATAAAGAGTTTTTTCGATACCTCCTTCTTCGAACAGGTTTTCAGAATATATGAGTCGAAAACATTTTCTAAGTAATTCATCTTGTTGAGAATTGCGATTTCCTTTATAATCGGGAAATAATTCCATACGCCAAATATCTTTTCTAGGACAATCTTTTCCAAGCACAAATGTATAATCTTTTAATTTAAATGATTTGGGTATTTCTAATAGTTTTGATACAAATACGTCACGATATTTTTCCAAAAATTCATCATGATGCTTTTCTAATACAAGTTCTTTTCTGGCAAATCCCCACCATTGTTTAAGTGCATGGTAACGATAAAAGCAGTAATAACTGCCATCTAGTATAATATAATTAGTCATGATATATGGATTATATTATGATTAAATGGTAAATATTGTTATCAATTTATGATATTCTATTCATAAAAGATACATAATGTGAATTTTGTTGATTATTTAAATTATCTTGTTTTGCTCGTTGCAATATATGAATAGCGTGTTCTATTTCTTCATCGCTTAATTTTCCATCACCGTCGGTATCTATAACTTGTTTCATTTTACTAGACCAATACTGTGGTATAACGCAAAACTTACTTTCTTCATTAAATAAATGATCTGCCAATACTATAAAAACCGCAGTCATAACAAGTGAAATATAAATATCACGTGTACCGCTCCAAACCACAGCGAAAATAAATAATTGTCGTATAAAATTATTTTTAAAATAAGCTTCTTGAGTTTTAGTTAATTTAATTTCAATATATTTAGAGAAAACATTTAATACTAATACTAAAATCCCTATAAAAAATTTATTTTCATTAAGAGACATTATATTTTTATGAAATTGTCCTAAAAACGATTTTAGTACCATTATATTCTTATTATTATAAGAATATAATTTATTTTTTAGTCATATCATTTACCATTTTTTCAAAATCTTCCATTAAATTATTTTTATGTTTCATTAAATTTTTACGAAGAGGGCGATAACGTTTATTGATACGTCTTTTTACCATATTAGTTACCGCATCAACAACAAAACCTTCTTTACCATTTTCATTATAAACTGATAATGCAATAATAAATATAAATAGACACAGTATAAATACTAAAGGTTTGTTTAAATTTAATTTCATAGTTTACATAACTTTAGATAAATTTTTTAGTAGAATAATCAGTTCCAAATGCTTTAGGATCATTTTCATATAAACATAAAATATCATTATCTTGACATATTTTTGGAGAACCTTGTATCATACTATATCTATTAGAATCTTTTGCTTGTAAAAATACTTCTTTTGATAATAATTCTAATCCCGTTTCATGTGTTACATTTTCAGATATAGGTGTAATAGGTGTTTGTGATTTTGTTTTATATGTAATGTCTAATGGAATAGAAATCATAGAGCGGTCTTTTATAAACATGAAAAGTATAATAAAAACAATTCCAATTATAGGAGATTGATAAAAGAAATATACAGTTAATAGTATAAATAATGTTTTTCCTAAATAAGTATTAAAAAATAACTTTAAATTAGGACTCATAAAGAGTAGGATTGTAAATATGCATAATAAAATTATATTATATTTCATACTATATTAGATTAAGATATAATTTTCAGTATAGTTCTTAAAAATTTAATATTATATTTTTATAAGTATGGCAAGCTCTTTAGGTTTTTCGGAAATAAAATCAAATGAAAATTTAAATAAAATAAAAGACAATAAGCACACTATGAATGGTAAAAGAAAAATAACTAGTGCTGAAACAGAAAAATTATATAATCAACTTAGTCCAGGAGATGATGATGAAGATGATTTACCTAATTTATTAGAACCTCCTAAGATATCTACTAATGATGTTCTTGAAAATGATACTCCTTTAACTAGAACTAATAACCCATCTACATTTCCTAGTACTGCTGTACCTCAACCAAGTAAAACAGATGAATGCGTTTCAACTAAAGAAGAATTTTCAACTTTACAAAAATCTTATGTACCTTATACTACAATTCCTGGCGGTCAACCTAGTTCAGGTAACGAAGAAATGATGGAACGTATTAATTATATGATTTATTTATTAGAAGAACAAAAAAATGAAAAAACAGGAACAGTTCATGAAGAAATGATACTTTATTGTTTTTTAGGAGTATTTGTAATATTTATAGTAGATTCTTTTGCAAGAGCAGGTAAATATTCTAGATAAATATAATATCATAGAAATTATATTTATAATTATAATTTGAATAATCGTTTTAATTCATGCATTAAACTTTTATTTTTTGATTGTTTTTTCTTATATGTTCTTCTGCGTTTTTTATTTTTTTTTTGGGTTTTTCTTTTACCTCCTTGTTGATTTTTAAGCATTAACTCTAATTGTTGTTTTAGTTTCTCTTTTGCAGTTTGAGTCATTATATTATATAGATAGATAATATTACACAGTGTCTTCAATTATATTATCATGTTTCGCTAAATAATTAGTTATGGTTTGTTCGTCAATATGTAATTCACCTGATTCTACATTATTTAATATTTCTTGTTTAGTAGGTCGTCTCGACATTTCTTCTTTAAAGTTATTTATAAAATTATCTATAATTTTAAATTTCATAACTTCTGCTTCTTCTTCTGATACTTGATGTATATTCATTACAACTTCATTTACTAATTGTTTATAATTTGTTTTTCGCACTTCATTTTGGTCTGGTTTATATACAACTAATTCTATAGATTCTAATGCATCACATATTTCAGGTTTCTTTAATTGCTCGAACATTTTTTTCTTATTATCATCTAAATTGCTATGATTAAATGTAGTATTAAATAATATAATTACATCTTTTTGTATAGTAGGACTTATTTCCATTAAACGATCAAATTCTTCCGTACATGCTTTTAAAAAATCATATACAGTTTGTCGTTCATCAGGAGGTTTAGATAATTCTACACGGATTTTACGATAAAATTTATCCCATGATATAGAACTAACACGATGTGCTTCGTTTAATTCCGTTATTTTTAAAAATTGCTGAATAGTTGTTATAATTCCTGCTAAAATATTTACAAAACCTATACTCATGGAATAATATCCACGATAATCTTCAGGAACACGATCTTGAGCGAAATTAGCGGTACCAGTTAATGTACTCATTATAATTACTGGTATTGTAAATAATGTATTTACTCTAGTATAATTGTTATGACTTTTTGCATGTAACCATCTATAACACATTGCTTTATCACCCCAATCTATTAATATTTTTTCATGTTCTTTAGTCCATACAGTGGCTTTTTTATTCATAGAATTAATCGAAGCGTTATTTTTTTTATCATCCATTATATTTATATAATGGATATTATTTCGAAGAATTTTGATACACTAAAAAAAATTAGGTTAGATATTAAACAATGTATAAACAATATTATACATATTAAAACAAATGTTAAAAACTATTATATGGAATATATAAAACAAGAAACATCACATTTTTTTGGTCTTGATTCTTTTCATTTTCAAAATAAAGTAATTGAATTAGAATATGATCAACTATTAAAATTATATCATTATATTGATAATCGCATATATGGTGATTACTATAAACTATACATTTTAATAGAACAATCTTTAAAAAAACAACTGTCTTCTACACAATATAATAAAATAAACGAACTTACACATATAGATAGATATCCTGTTTATAAAGACCTAGAACCATATAAGATATATGAATTTGATTTAATTAATCAATTACACCAAGATATAATTATTATTATTAAAACAGTAAAGGAATTATATAATGAAAATATTAATAATATTAACGAACATAAAAAAGATATTGATTTAGGAATGAATATAGATAATTATATAATTAATATTACTTACATCAATAATAACATTTTAAATAGTAATGATTTGTATAAATCATATATAACAGTATACCATAAATATCATATAGAATTATTATCTAAATTTAAAGATAAAATACAATTATTCTATTCACAAATTAAACATCATATAAATAATTCATCTAATAATGTAAAAACTATAACAGAAAGTATAATTCCTGAAATAATTAATGATGTGATATGCAATATTGAAAATGCAGTTAAATCTTAAGTAGTATTAATAAAATGAGAAGGATTTATATCTACAACTGAAATTGGTTCCCATAATTTAAATGTAGTATTATATTTACATTTCATAATAATTTTTTTATTTAAATCTACATACTTATCTTCATTAATATTCTCAAATTCATCCTCACTATCACTTAACTCTAATGTATCTAAATCAATATTTTCTTTTATTGATCTAAATAAACTGTTTAGTAATACACTTGTTTTATAATTATTAATACACGCTAATCCTACATATTTTAATGCTTGTTTATCTTTTTCATATAATTCATATATATCATTTTGTATACAGGGTTGTACTAACAATGTTTTTTCTTTACTCTCATATATACTTTTATCTGAATAATTTGTAAAAACGGAATAATTTGTCAAAGAACGTAATTGTGTCATATATATACGGTATGGTACCGTATGTAATTCATTTTTATATTCATTTAAAGATTCTCGGAAATATGGCATTGTAAATAACAGTTGGGAAGAATGATATATGGTTTGTACTATGTCTCGAGTGAAAAATAAAGAAAACATTGTCATCTTTTTTGTTAAAGCATATTGTGAAACATTTTTTCCTTTATAATAATAAATATTTTCTAATACAAATACCTTTATACCTTCATGTAGTATATAAGTACCATATAATATAGTACCTAAGGATAAATCACTACTAAATGATGCAGAAATAGGAAACATATTTTTTATAGTATATTCATTTTTATAACGATTAAGTTCTAATAATAAACATACATTTTTATCATCTATATAGGTAAACCATACAAAAAATTTTTTCCCTATTGGTACAGCTAAATATAATGTGCTATTACGAAAAGGAACTTTACTATGTTTTATATTTTCATAGGAAAGTTCAAATTGTGGGAATTTTTTATGTATTCTATCCATTTATATAATTTTACACACATGTCTTTATATATTCTTTTAAATCTGTTTTCATTTTATCTCTGTTATATTGTTCATTAGATAAATCATCTGCTACTTTTAAATATTCTTTATTTATATTATTGTATATATTTAGTTGTTTAGGTTGTTTATAATATTTTATATGATATTCGTAAATAAAATGACCACACAGTATTAATAACATTGATAAACATAAGTATTGAATAACCATTAATATAAAAATATAATTAATTTTCATTAAATTTAACATATTATATTTTTATAATTTATGTATTATATACATAATGGAAACATCATCCACGAATGATCCACGAATTCATTTTGTAAGTCCAACAGTATTTGAAGAAAGAGGATTTGCATTGAATGATTTTGTTATTAAAGACAAATTATTTGTAAAAGGAGTTACTGTTGGTAATAAATTAATTATTAAAGAAAAACTGTTTGTTAAAGGCATTACGGTAACTGATGAATTATACGTAAATAAACATATTATTTGTAATGGTTTTATCAGTGGACCTACTCCTAGTATTGGTGATAGAACAACACGAATGGCTACAACTGAATATGTACAAAATGAGTTAACGTATTTAATTAATGTAGCACCTAACTCATTAAATACTTTAAATGAACTATCTTTTAATTTAAATGATGATGTTAATTTTGCAAGTAATATAGTAAATCTAATAAATAATAGACAAAAATTAATTACAGGTGGTGCTAGTTCGGTTGTAAATGTAAATTTAACACCAAATCGCGTTTTAGTAGGTGACACATATGGTAAAGTAAATGTTAGTAGTACGTCTACTACAGAATTAAATTATTTAACAGGCGCTAGTACTGATATTGTTAATAATAAAGCAGTTATATATGGTAATAAAGGTGAAATTAATTCTTTAGAATATTCATTTGGAAGAGATTTTGGTTATATTACGGATAATAATGGATATAATATGCTTGCTTTAGAATCAACAAAATATGCGGAATATGCTTTGAAAATAACAAATGCGGCAAAAAATGACCCTATTTATATTAGCGCACTTGGAAATGATGAAAATATAGGAATTACTATTAATAGCAAAGGTATAGGTGATATAAATGTATTAGGAGGACACATCAATTTATTGGCCGAACAAAATGTTGCTGATGCAATCAAGTTAGAAACCAATAATGGAGAAAATGAAACAATTTCTGTTTTAAATACACAAGGAACTAGTCCTTGGGCTATTGCATTGGAAAGTTCGTCGGGTGGTATTGATATTAATGCTGCTACCAATAAAAACACTCAACTAACTGCAGGTAAAGTTATTATAAATACAAAAGATAATGTGAGTGAAGCAATTAAACTAGAAACCAACGTAGGTACATTGGAAACCATAAAGGTTGTAAATAACCAAGGTACTGATGAATCCGCCGTTTCGTTAACTGCTGTCGCGGGTGGTGTCAAAGTAGATGCT
>MDSW01159642.1_pt1 | contig 37794 bp, 23 predicted proteins | sample 811171 | NCBI WGS metagenome assembly MDSW01 (sample SAMN05326641, study PRJNA326480) | marine metagenome | isolation source: seawater | place: Atlantic Ocean: North West | collected 2012 | reverse complement strand
TAATGGGTCCGGAGGGAATTGAACCCTCGATCTTCGCCTTGTAAGGGCGACGTCATAAACCCCTAGACCACAGACCCAACCCTCCGTCGTTAGTGACGTATTTGAAACGCTTGGCAATGCAATAACCTCAAAACGGATGTGCGACCGCGAAGTAACAATGGACGAAGAGGCTCAAGCCGCTGCAGCCCGTTTGGTTCGCCGTCTAAAGGATGGTTATACCATCACTATAGCAGAATCGTGCACTGGCGGTTTACTTGCAAGTACACTTACCGACATTGCTGGTGCAAGTAAGTGGTTCAATCAGTCATGGGTTACTTATTCCAATGATACGAAAATTCGTGAATTGAATGTAGATCCAAAAACACTAGAAAAACGCGGCGCTGTTTCCGCTGAAGTTGCTATCCAAATGGCACAGGGAGCACTTGCAAGAGCAAATGCTGACATTGCAATATCTATCACTGGTATTGCTGGTCCTAGTAACGATGGAACCAACAAAAAAGTCGGATATGTTTACGTTGGAATTGCATCACGTACATGGGCGATTTCCGAAGCAACCCAAATTGGCGGTAATCGACAAGAGAACAAAGAAGGGTTCGTTCATTTCGCACTTCTAACTGCCATACGTCACTGGGATCAGGCTATGGAATTGGCAGAGAAAACACTCCAGGATGAGATCAAGCAACGAGAAGAAGAAGCTCGAATTAAAGCACTTGAAGAGATTGCTCGCAACCAACGAGCGAAAGCCGCTGCCCGTTCAGCAGAATGGCAGGCTCAATCTTGGTCTGATAAATCGAATATTCCTTCGGATGCAAATATCGGAACGGACGTCGAATGGTCGGATGAATCAGGAAACGAATGAACGTGAAGCCTTTTGGAGGGTCGCCCCCCATTGACGCTCATGACTGCGGGATGGGGGTTAATTTCGCAGGAATTGATGAAACGGGGAATTCTTGTTACCACCGAAACCAAAGAGAAATTACTCACGCTTAGCAACCCGATTGCGGTCCTTGAGCAAGGGTCTGAAATAGGTTTCCAAAGAGGGATGCTAACCATCGAACTTCTGGATGAAATGATTGCTTCAACAGTCCCAAAACAAACGAATGAAACTGAGAAAATAAGTCAACCAATCGGTAGAACAATCGCCCCTATCAAAGAACCTGAACCGGTAAATATCCAGTATCGAAACAACCTTCCTGATTGGAGTGACAAAGATTTTTCAGGAATTGCCACAGATGTTGATAATGACATTCTCGTTCATTATGACATCACAGGAAACAGCACCACTGAAGGCAAAATGGGCCACATACAAGCGTGCTTCAATGATCGTCTAGATAGTATTCGGAAGATGATTGTGAAGAATTCTAGACTTCCAAGAAAGCCTCAAGAGATTGGACGTCTAAATGCGGAATATCGACGATACCAAGGGTATGAGAATCTCGCCGTAGCAATCGGTCTCGTCAATGATCCTCGACACACAAAGAACGGACATCTAATGTTCGGATTGGAGGATGAAACAGGAGAGATGAATTGTTTGTTGACCATCCGTCAAGGAGATGATCGTGATCGAATGCATGAACAAGTGGTCGAAGCTGGTTTGATGCCTGATGATGTACTCGGTGTGAGTGGCTCATTTTCACAAACCGGAGATATATTCTATGTTGATGATCTATTCTTCCCGATGAAGGACCGGCACGAAAAGAAAAGCGCAGATATTGGCGTTAGTGTAGCGTTCTTATCAGATATTCACGTTGGATCAAAGACATTCCTTGAAGCACAATGGCACAAGATGGTACGATGGTTTCACACCGACCCTCTTGCCAAGACGATCAAATATCTGATTTTGAGTGGAGATTGTGTCGATGGAGTAGGAATTTATCCTGGCCAAGATAAGGAACTTGCAATTCCAGATTTGTTTGGACAATATAGTGAGTTTGCACGATTGTTGGAATTGTTACCTGATTGGGTTGAATGTGTGATGTTACCAGGAAATCACGACGCTGTCCGCCCTGCTGAACCGCAACCAACTTTTGAGAAAGACATTCAACAGGATTACAACAAAACAACCTTCGTTGGAAATCCATGTGATTTCTCATTACACGATGTTCGGTTGCTCTCCTATCATGGTAAGTCAATCGATGATTTCGTAGCAGGTTTGCGGACAGTAACTTACTCCGAACCGGTCGAAGCAATGCGGCAAATGCTCAGAAGAAGACATTTAGCGCCTCAATGGGGGGGTAAAACGCCATTATCTCCAGAACTTGAAGATGGGCTTGTTATTCGAGAAGTTCCAGACATATTTGTGACGGGGCACGTACATGGTCATGCTTGTTTGGATTTCCGGGGAACAACACTTGTTTGTTCATCGACTTGGCAGGATCAAACCTCCTACCAGAAGATGCTTGGATTCCAACCAAAACCATGTATGCTTACAATTGTAAACCTTCAATCTCACAAATCCACATCAATTCCCTTCGCTTGAAGGAAGATGGATGTATTGCAAAATCTTAGAGAGATCTTTCTCAGTTACAATCGGCACCTCTGCTTTTGAAAATGCATCTAGCGAGGATTCTCGGCTTGGATTGAAGCCGATGAAATGGCTTCCATCGACCATCATTGAAAGGTCCATTTCAGAATCGCCAACGGATACGATTTCATCTGGTACAAAGCCATGCATTTGCATCAAGCGGTTGATTACATCGCCTTTTCCACTTGCATGGAGACGGCATACGCCATCATCAGAGAGATAACCATCTTCATCGAATTCAAAGCCATTGGCGATCCAGTCATCGACCTTGAGCATTGCAGCAATACTGCTGACAAATAGGTCAACTCCTGCACTTACAATGGCAACGTAAACACCTGCATCTTGTAACTGCTGTACCGTTTCACGTGCACCCTTCATCAGGGCAACGCCAGAGTACATTCGAAACAGCTCATCTTTGTGGATAGGATTTCTAATTGCCTTCCACATAGCGATGTCGGATCGCATGAATTCAACATCGGAAATCTCTCCAGCAATGAATCGCGAGAGATTCTTACTGTTGTCCGTTCCAAATTCATCATGTAGCGTTTTCCACGAACTTACAGAATCCACGAGGACTCCATCACAATCGAAGACTACACATCGGCAAGCGCTGACCATGGTCAAGGCTAGTGATGCCTGCTTGAAAGCATTGGCACAGCACCAGAAGATTGGGCCGGTGGCAGCGAGGCCACCGGCCCATCAACTGTTCTCAGTCGTTACTGAACTTCAGACGATCTTGTTGAACTCAAGGTCTCTGTACGTCTTGATGACGGATCCTTCACCTGCTCCTGGCTGGTATGTGATACGAATTGTTGCATCCGTAATCGAATGACCATCCTCAGGAGCATGAGTTCGCACGAAGATTTGATCTCCGATACCGAAGGTAGATTCCTTGTAACTTCCTTCATCCTCAACCTTGTCAACGAATGTCACAAACGCATCGCTGTTCGATGGATCAAATCCATAGACATCACTTGTGTTTGAGAGTTGCGTTATGTACGTGGTTCGGACACCATCTGAGTTGGTGTAGATGACTGTTACAGAAACACCCGCTGTAGCCAACTCGGCTTCGGTTTGATCAACTGTGATTGCCCAGTATCCATCTGCAGTACCAAGTTCCTTGTTCTCGATGTCGAAGGTGACTCGAGGAACACCTAACTTACCTGTCTCAGCAAGAGAAGAGGCCCAGACATAGATTACACCGGAGAGAACGACAGTGATAGCGACCATCAAGATGGTTGCAATAACTGGGCTGACAGCCATTTCGTCCTCGACGATGCGTCGGGTTTCTTCTTCTTCCTCGTCTTCTTCACGGCGGCTTGCCATTGCAAGAGCAGTGACGAAGAAGCCAGCAAGGGCTACGACGACGAGACTTGGTGCGAACGATGGAACTGATCCAACACCGCCACCGAGTTCAACAACGGTTGGGAGTTTATCTCCACTGTCGAGGAAGTTCTCAGCAGGCTTGTTCACGTGGTTACAGGCGGTTGGGATTCCAGCGCCAACTGCAGATGAGTTGGAGAACATTACGTTGTTACACCAATCACTGTCCTGAAGTAGTGGTCGACGGGTTGATTCTGTGATACCATCGTCACCATATGCACCAGGCTTGGACCATTGTTCACCGGTTATGCCACCGCCATAATTGACGTGAGCCCATGGACCGTTGATTGGGTCATCCATCTGGAACCGTTGTGCAGGAGCCTTTGACATGTCACATTCCGCGTCAAGACAGGTTAGGACATCCATCTCTACCCAAATGTACGGTGTTTCACCAACTTGAGAAGGCTCGACGATGTAGACATATTCCTTAACCGTGAGAGTCTGGCCCCATTCTGGAGGTGTGATGTACTTAACGTTCTCAGCTTCACCGTGGCCTCCACTGGTGTGGAAGGTTACAGCCAACATGTGGTCGTAGGTGTATGGGCCTTGATCGCCTCCAGCACCGACTTCGACCTCAACAGGTACGTAGGTACCTGTGAGTACGTTGTTGATGCCTTGGAAATCAAATCCAATGACTTCATCGAAGTAGTAGTCTGCGACGAGTTCACGAACGTTCTCAACACGAACACCGATTTCCTGTGTTGCAACACCTTGTTGGTAGTTTGCAATCGGCATAACCGATGGGTCGTAGTTTGGCACGTAACTTGGTGCTGTAGCAGTATCCTTGAGGACGAGGCGGATCTGACAGAAGTCGGAACCACTCGGTCCAATCTGATGGATACCGTTGTTGTTCAAGTAGTCAATTTCCCAAGCGTTTGCAGTGGTTGTTGCATCAGGAACGAGTGTAAAGACGAGGTTGTCTCCAACAATTTCAGTGCTGAAGTAGTTCTCGTAAGTACACTGGTCGGTTGATTCAACAGTCCATGTCAAGTCAACAGGGTTGTGATCAACGTCGGCCTTGATAGCAGACAAGTCGTAGGTCAAGTTGTTAGCACTGGTGTCATCTTCCATGAGGCTGATGGACCATGGAGCAACCGGAGTAGATCCGTTTGCTGCAGTAACAACTGCACCGGACGTGACATCCCAGTCGAGGACGACTGGAGCATCGTTAACAGGGCTGACTGAGAAGTCAACCGTGAAATCATCTGCTTGTTGGTTCTCTGCGCCATCATCCTCGAGTGTGAGGGTAACAGTACAGGTACCACCTAGTTCGTTGTCGGTTGCCTCTGTGATGGTCAACTCGTTTGCAGTAACGGAAACTCCGAATGCAACACAATCATTAGGTACGGAAGCACCCCAAGTGTAGACTTGTCGAACTGGGTAATTCTCGTTGTCCATGTCACGGACGTACGAGCGGCTTGCGTTGGAGACGTCTCCAAGGGTCTTGGAAACACTACCGAATCCTTCAGGAACGATGTTCGTGTAAGATCCGTCGTCAACGAAGACCGGCATACAATCACCACGATCGGTGTTACAAATCACTGGCTTGTCGTTGATGTTGTTGACTGTCAAGGTCATGTTCTTGGTATCGGTCAAGCCGTGGCTGTCCGTAACGATGAACTCGAACTCAACAGTACCGAACTGGTCAGTGAGAGGCGTGATGGTAACTGTGTGACCATTCTTGTCCCAGTCGACCAAGACGTTGCTGTGAGCAACGGTCGTTCCTTCTGTAACGGTCCAGGTTAGAGATGCCTCTGCATCTTGGACGTCATCAGCGAGGTTGGTCAAGGAGAAGGTGTAAGCACCACTGTCCTCATCAACTGCGTCATCAGCGAGAGCAGCCTGGATTTCAGGACATGCACGCTTGATGTCTTCGGTTAGCGCCTGGTTGGTCGCCATCGAAACAGCGTCAACAGTATGCCAATCGTAAGCACAGTCTGCCTTGGTCTTGATCATCACATCGTAGTCCTTTGCAGGTCCTGCGGTTGTGGTACCCTTGTAGGTACGGTAGACAAGAACTTCATCGCTGATACTTCCGTCTTCCAAGTCATCGTGAGTTGTCTCAACGGAGATGTACTCAGCGAGTGTTTGAACACCAGTTGTTACAGTCTGAGTTGGGTGAACAGTTTGGATGTTCGCTGAACCGTCTTGAACGATAGCGACGATGTTCACTGCATCAGGAGTTCCTCCAATTCGGCTGAATGGGATTGCGATTTCGTAGAAATCGCTACTGAAGGAGGTGTCAATTGCATCTGTGGACAAGCGGCTTGGACCCCAGCCAAGGAATCCATTAGAGTATAGATCCATGTTGTTCCCAGTACCATCAGTTGCCCAGAAGAGGTAGTCTGCTTGAACCGGTAGTGTGTGAGCACCATTGAGGTTGTAACCAGTGTTAGAACCACCAGCAACGACATCGAGATAAATCAAGAGGTCGTTGGTGGAGAGGTCTTCACCGGTCATACCGATGTATAGTGCATCACCTTCACTGTAACTGACATAGAAGTCGTTGGTTCCGTCACCGGAGACCATACCTGGCATAGCATCGTCAGATGGGTTCAATGGCGTGTTACCAATCCAATCTGAGTCATCACCGTCCATAGCCATAATATCTGGCTGGAAGGATGGTGATACGTATGCAGCACGAGTTCCGTCAGTGGAGACCAAGGTCATACCAACAGCGGATGCAGCACCACTGAGGTGAGTTGCATCAAGGCTGAAGAGATTCGCTTCGTCAATGGTTGCAGATGAAACAATGCTGATCTTCTGATCGTCGAGCGTATTACCAATACTGGTAACGTACGAATTCGAGCCTGCGTTGATTTGCGTTGTAGCTGCGGACCAAGTCAAGTTCTCAACAGATCCAACCGACTCGACAGCATGGAGTGCTGTTGTCGCTGTTGAAGTACCGCCGTCCCATCGGAACTCGGTGTTTTCAGCATAGACACCAACGTCACCTGCAGCATCGAGTGGATAAATCCACGAGTAGTCACCATCGACCATGTACAGACCTGTACCGGTCGAACCACCGTCAACGGATGCACCAATAGCGGTGACCGTTGCGCTGTCTGCATAGACACCAGCAGTACTTCCTGCGATGTCTGCATCTCCGTGGAGGAGAAGTTCTGCAGACTCAATGGAGATACCGTAAGCGTATCCTGCAACAGAGGTTCCATCAAGATCGAGATCGTCTCCCGAATTGAGAGATGAGATACCGATAGTGGATGATGCACCAGTTCCGACGAAGGATGAATCAATATCCTTTACATCACAGCCATCGGTGACCATTGCATTGTCACCAAGGGTGACTGTGTTGTCCTTACTTTGGATGGTGACCTTGTCACAATCGTTTAAGTCAAATCCAACTGCATTCGGTGCGGTTCGTCCAGGACTGATTCCAATTGTGTTGTTTTCAACATTTGGTCCTGCATATCCGCCAGTCGATGTTCCGTAGTAAACAGCGATGTTTGCTCCACCGTCACCCCATGTGTCAGTAACCTTGAGAGTGTACGAACCAGAGGTTGTGTAGGATGTTAGACGTGCGTACATGGTGTTTGAACTGAATGAACCAGCTGCCCATGTGTCCTTGCTACCGTCAGGCTTGGTGATTTCGAGACCGATTTCACCGCCCCAACTGTCGGATTCAAGATCGACGTAGACCTTCACGCCACCGGTTGGTACTGTGAAGGTACATGTGCTCGTTGTTCTGTAAGAAGTCGATGCAATTGTACACAGCGATGTCGTTGGCGCAGGTGGGCCTGCAGCCTCTTCCATGTAGATTCCGCCATCAGCGTCCAACAATGAGTTGTTGGAGATAACGCCGAATCCGCCAGTCACTTCGATACCGGCTTCACCGGATTCTGAGGTTCCGATGATTTCGTTGTTATCGATGGTGTAGTCCAGGATTCCACGCATCTGAATCGCAGTTTGCGGTCCGTTGAAGTAGTTATCTTCAACAGTCATGCGCTTGTTGTTTCCAGCGTACATTTGGACTCCTTCTTCAGAAGATGAACTGTTGAACCAGTTTCCTGTGACAACCATATCGTCGGTGTAAGCGTTGCCATAAACCCATACGTCAGCAATTTCTCCACCATCGTTGAATTCGTTTCCTTCAATGGTGAGGTTATCGGCTCCAAACTCGTTTGTATTGTGTGTGTAAGCATATGGGCTTCTTTGCGTCATAATTCCAGCACCGCAGTCGTTGAATGTACTATCCTTGATGTACGATCCATCGGTACCTGTCATTCGAACACATATGTCTGTTGTTTGAATTGCGTTGTTCAACGGTGTGTATCCCTTGAAGTGAGTAACCGTTACATTCTCCATGTGTAAGAACTCTGATCGATGATCATAGTTGTTCCATGATGATTTGTAAGCCATACCACTTGTGATGGATGCAACTGGATTCAAGGTTGTATCCTTGATCGAGATGTCCATTGCTTGATAGATGTAACCCAATTCAAGACCGGTTTGTTGACCGGTGTCTGGGTTGGTCGAAACTCCGTAGACTTCTGCATCGTGCAAGTACAATTCAGGAGCATTTGATCCTCCTTGTGCGTACCAACGTTGTGTGTCAGTGAAGAGATATGCTCCAGTAACAAGAACCAATGTGTTGTTCCAGTTGTGTATGTCATTGTCATCAAAGTACATGAAAGGTACGTCCATCATGATGGTCTTTCCAGACATGTCCTCTGGTGTAGCAGCATAGTATCCGTATTCCTTAACCGTACCACCGTTACCATCGTCCAAGTTACGGTTACCACCAGTACTGAGGTAACTCGCACAGTTGGAAACCGTCTCGTACGAGGCACTGTTGAAACTGTAACAGACACGTGCATTGATTCGATCGGTTAGTGAAATGCTTCCACTGTTACCACTCGCATCACTCAATGAGAGAGATTGGAATGCATATCGGAAGTCACCATCGGTCGATGAGTAATCAATCATGGCGACTGTAACAGCTTCGTATCCATTAAGATCATCGTTGGTTGTTCCAGCTGAATCAACACGGATTGAACGGAACAAGATACCCTCAGCGTCACCGTTTGAGTCGGTTGTGCCAGTTCCAGTAATCTTCTTGTCAGCGTTCATCAGTACGACGTTCGTATCTATCACTGCATTCGTATCGGCTTGGACATTGATGGTAAGTTCGCGCATGCGCTCAAATCCACCAGTTCCTGTCACGTCAACCTTTGTTGGGTCGACCGTTCCTTCAATGAAGTCAATCTCACTCGTTCCAGTGATCTTTACATCGTTTGCGGTGTTGGCGAAGGTCGAATCAGTGATGGTTATATCACCAGATCCAGCGGTTTCGAGACCAACATTGTTTCCTGAAACTGTTACACCACTGAAGGATACATCCTTAGCAGTTTGTGAACCGTACTTGTACGCAGCACCAGCACTGTTAGTGATGGTACCTGAGAGATCGCCGCCAAGGTCCTTGACGTAGTAGATACCTGCGTTGTTCTGACCATCGAAGTCGATGTTTGTCAAATCAACTTGGCCTGAACCAGAGCTGGAGACGAGCATACCGTAGTCGCCACCGTCAACTTCTATATCGTTCATTGCTGAAGAAGTAGCTCCGGTAATCTCGATTCCCTGATCGGTTGGCGATGTTATATCGATTCCGTCAAAGTTTCCAGAGGCGAAGTTACCACCGATTGCGATACCAGTCTCTGCACCAGTGATGTCACCGTTCTGGAATGAAGCGGTACCACTGTCACGTGCATAGTCACCAAGAGATCCTGGGTCGTTACCTGCACGGGCGACGAAGTCAAGTCGGTCTTGGTAATTGTCTGCACGGTTGTGGAGAACGTCAACATACATGGTGACCGCAGAAATCGAAGAATCGGAGATATCAACGATTGGGAAACTCATTCGAGCACCTTGTCCTGGGTTCATGTAGTAACTGTAAGCGTAATCCAAACAGATGTTGTAGTATCCACCGTATCCGGTGTAGCCTTCAGGAGGCTTGTAGACACCTTGACCGCCGTGGTAGGAGTTGTAGTAGTAACCCCAGTAGTGGTATGGGTAGGATCCATACGAAGGATTGGTATCTTCATTGACTTCACTCCAGCGGAATCCGAACTCGTCAGGGTAGTAATAGTATCCTGGGTAGGAAACGTATTGTGTTGGACCTTGAGGCCAGTAACGCCACATGTAATACATGTATCCGTCAAAGGATCCTGTGTATCCAGGTCCATACGAATAACCGTAGTAGTTACAATGCCATGAAGCGACACCACCTTCACCACCAGCGTAAGTAGCAGCTCCGTTTCCTGACTTAGGATCGTCTGCTGCATATGGGTAGTATCCCATCTTATCTGGGGTAGTAATGTTTTCAGAGACTTCTCCAGAACCATCGTCATAAGTGATTTCGATGTTCCATCGGTCGGTGAGCATGTAGTACTTGCTCGATGCGTAGTTGTAGGTAGGGTGAGCGTTACCTCCACCGTAGATGGAGTTAGCACCAACTTGCAGATAGTCACCAGATCCGATGAACGCAGAGAGATCGATTGCATAGGTGTGCCATCCTGTCGACTGTCCGGAGAGGGATGTCGAACGGTAGATGGTTGGTAGGCTCATTCCACCGTAGACGTCAACACCAACGGTGTTATCTGTCGAGGTGAATCCATCGATTTGAGGAGCACCGTTGTAGGATTGGATACCAACAGCGGCGTTCGAGACAGCAATATTGCTGAACGAACCACTGGATTGTTCAACCCAAAGGGCTGTTCCTGTGTTTCCGACGTTGATGATACTTGACGAATCGATGTTCGCTGTTCCACCGTCAATCTTGACAGTTGCCATCTCATCCGAAGATGCAGTGGAGCCATAGATGACTCCCGAGTTCTTCATGATGAGTGTAGCACCGTCGCCGACGTAGAGTGCAGCACCAGTGGTTGAGTCTTGTGCGACGTCACGAACGGTACCGCCATCAACTTCGAGAACTCCGTCTTGGATGTCGATGTGTAGAGGGTATGTCGATGAAACAGCCTTGAGTGACCCAGTTGCAACGCTCGACTTACCGACTAGCAACTTACCGCCGTTTGAAAGAGTCAAAACAGGTGTGCTTGTTGCGGTCGACTTGACCTTCAGTACAGCACCCATCAACTTGACGACACAACCATTGAGGTTGAGGTCTTCAGTCAATGTCATTGGCGTACCATCGAATTCATAGATGATGTTTCCAGCAGGGGTTGTACCGTTGGTTGGCAGACCTGCGCCTGTGTCAGCATCGGTCCATGCAGCCAACCACGAACAATCCATGTTTGTACCGTTGAAGTCAACTGGCGCTGGCTCGAGCAATAGATCGTAGGAACTACCGATAGTAAATCCGCTACTCAAATCACTGATGTACCAAGCATCGGTCGTCAGGGTTTCGTTCTGTCCAGCCGGTCCGAATGCACGGAGGTTGTGGTCAGAGTACGTGTTACCGTTGCTATCAGCAGTGATAACCCAGACATCGGCTTCACCGTTACCGTCAGTGATGTGGGACCCAACCTCAAAGAGTTCGGCACCTGCGCTGTTTACAACGCTTGCACTGACGACGTGACCGCTCTTGTCAACTTCCTGAACGACGCCACCGACTGCTTCAAGTCGGTATGCACGGAGTTCAGCGAGTCCACCGTAGTAGATTACTGCAGATCCGGATGTGTAAACATCACAGTCTCCTGTAGCACCGCTTGAATCGGCACAGTCGTTAGTGTTCTGGTCGACCTCGATGAGTCGGATATCAGCGTTGGAACTCGCGTAAGCGAGGTAAGGTCCGCTACTACCAGCGTTGGAGCTGGTAATGCCGATGTTTCCGAGAGTCATCTTGGAGTTACGAGCATAGACAGCGTGGTCGGTGCTCGAAGTGTGTGACAATGTACCACTATCAAAGATCATGGTGTTTGGAGCAGCACTGCTTGAACAGCTACTGTACAAACGATCAGAGTCAATGGTTGTAGCATCGATAATCCATCCACAACCTGCAACGCCGAATCGACCGGAGTCAAGGTTGGTGACAATCATTGCATCAGTGGTGATTGCGTTACCGGAGAAGTCAATGTGACCTGCAGTAACATCAGCAAAGATGGATGGTTGCATTCGATAGATGAGCATATCACCAGCGGTGACATCATCAATGATTGCGTTATCACCAGATGGGCCGTTGGCGGTGCTTGATGAACCACCAGGAGCGATGGTCAAATCAGCACTTCCCCAATCGACATCGGTCATGTTGATAGCGCCGAGGGCATTGATGGATGCACTGGAATAATCATCTGCATCGAAGTTGTATAGCATTACTTCACTTGCAACACCGTAGTCTGAATTGAGAACGGTACCGGTTTGAGTAGATGCAACAGTAGCACTTACGTTGGAAACAGTAACGTGTTGGAGATCGGTGTCAATAAGGTTGACATAAGCGTTCTCAATGGTTACATTCTCAACGTGGAGCATACCACCGGTTGAACCTGGGTAGTTGACAATAGCACCAGCCCATGATTCACCATCGGTGTTACAGTTGGTCATCGTACCTGTCTTGATCATTGCACTCGCACTTGATGGGAGGTTGATACAAGCCTTGTCTGCATCGGTGATGCTGAAGTCGTTCAAGGTGAATCCTGTACCTTGGCCACTGCCGTGACGGATCGCCGTCTCAACGTTGGTGAAGGTAACGTGGCTGAGCGTGAAGTTTCCAACGTTGCTGTTGGAGTAGCACGCTCGTGTACCACCAGAACTGTCAGCACAGTATGCGTTGTAATCACCGTGGCGGGAGCCAGCGGAGATTGCTGCAGAGCTCGTGTTGTTGAAATCAACATAATTGAAGACGTGTCGGTCATCAGTTCCACCAGTACAGTCGTCTGTGAAGGAAATACCCTTCCACTCAGCGCCACTTGCGCCCTCGAAGACGATACGTTCGCTAGCGCTACCGCTTGCAGTAACGGAGTCACAAGCACCGTCGATAGAGATACCCTTGCCTTGTTCAACTTGGATGGTGGTTCCTTCCTCAATGGTAAGGTCGCCACCGCTGATGGACAAGTAGTCGCTATTCGGGCTGATTCGGTATGGTGATCCATCTTTGTCCCAGATACACTCAATGTTGTTGCTGGAACAGTCGAGGTCGCCACTAACATCAGTACCCTTGCCTTCGAATGGCATAGAACGGACATAAACACCACAATCTGTGTTAGAGTTGTCGTAGCAGTAGTAACTGCTGTAGTAGCCCCACCATGGTGCAATTGTACCAGGTCGAGCAGCAGAGTTGCTTGAGTACGGTAATGCAGGCATGTTGGTACCCCATGTGGTAATTCCACGCTCAAGAGCGGTGGAACCACTGTCGATCATGTAGAGGTAACCGTTTCGTCCAATACGTAGACGATCATTGCTGTCGTCACCATCAAAGGTCTTCTGGAAATAATCAAACTCGAAGCCAGATGGCAAATCGATGTTTGCGTTACATCCTGTCTTGTACTGGTTCCAGTAGTAACTGTATGCGCAGTAGTAACCAGTTGGACGTCCGTTGGAAGCACCTGAAATGACCTCTGCAGCGTTGGTTAGAGACGTCATTCCTGTTGAGAAGGTCTCGTATCCGTGGTCGTTTCCGTCAGTTGAGATACGGAAATTCGCTGTGTGAGGATTGTTTCCAGCCATGTAACCGCCACCAGGGTTTCGCATTGTGTCACCCTTGGTTCGTGTGTGGTCCATGTATCCGACGGTTGCATAGTCGTAATATGCGTTACATGAGGAGTCATACTTGAACTCAATTTCATTGGTAACGTCATAGAAGATGACTTGGTAGTCACACAAATACTGTGTGTTGTATCCCATGTCTCGCCATTCAACGATCAGCATCATGTTCGGGTCACCGACTTCGAAACTGCTGGATGTAGTAGTCTGGGTGTTTGTTCCACTCGATGCTGTCGAGGTATCGACAGAAGTTGCGTAGTACGTGATGTAATCTCCACGCTCAAGGTTGTTAAGTTCAGCAGACCATTGACACTCTGCATCTGTACAATCAGCTCGTTGTTTTCCAACAGGGTCGAGCTTCATGGAGTTCAACGTTCCGTTGTTAATACTGTAGTAGAGTGTAGGACCTTCGCCAATTGTGTTGTTGACGTTCAATCCTGCTGGTGGATCACCAGCATCAGAAATTGTGTAGGTGAAAGTTCGAGACTTACTGTGTGAATCTCGCATTCCCGAATGGTCCATTGTTGGAGCACTGGTGTCCGGTGTTGGTGCAATCTTTCCTACCTTGTAGGTGGTTGAACCAGAGGAAGCCATGCGTCCATAATAACCTGCACTAAGAGCAAACCCACTCCATCTGTAGTTGGCGTTGTATGCATAGTAGTATCCAGAGGAACATCGTGCGTTCGAGCTAGTCGAGCGGTAGAAGTAGTAGAAACCGTTGGTACCAGCGCAGAGCCAGTTGGCCTTCGAGGTACTGTAGGTTCCGTTCCAATCAAACTTACCGAACGTTCCAGTAATGTCAAGTCCGGATAGTGGGATGTTGTAAGCTGCTGTGTAACCATAGGTGCTTACAGATGAAGCACTAGAGCCGCCAGCGAGTTTACCGGTTTCAATCTCAGGTGTTGAATCGCCGATTCCGACCATTCCCCACGCGTTGTCACCAGAGTCATAGTGGAAGATGAGGTTCATCTGAGGGCCGTTCTTTGCACTGATTGCAAGGAAACCGCCGTCACCTTGATGCATCTCCATCAAACCTGATCGAGTTCCACCAAAGCCATTGTATCCACTGCTTGGACCGGTCGTCCACTGCATCTTCCACTGGGAGTAGAAGTAGTAAGAGGACGCGTAGAAACAGGAGTAACTACCTGTTCCACAGTTGGAAACGTCCCACTCGAAGAGATACTCATCGCTGTGGTCATAGTAGGTCATTTGTCGGTCGTGGTAACCTTGTGGGTTGTAGTAACTACCAGAGTGAACATCTGTCTGTAGGACAGTGAACTTCTTTGCATTTCCAGCGTTGGCAACGTCATCGACAAAGAACCAGTGCGCGTTGCCGGCAGTTTGAACCCATGTGGTTGGGTTGGTAGCCGATGCAGGTGGGGCTGGGTCGTAACCAATGTTCGCACCGTTGCTTCCTTGATTCAAATCCTGGAACTTCCAGTAGTACTCGACGTAATCGCCTGCACTGATGTCAGGTGTTGAAGCCTTGAAGCGACAGTCGGTAGCAGTTGTGCTGCAGGACTGCACGGTCGTTGCGCTTACAGATGTCCATGTACCGTTGTTGATGCTGTAGAACATCTTTGGCCCATTGGTTGAAGTGGTATCGATTCCAGATAGGTCAGTCAACTTGGCGAAGAATGTGCGCTCTCCTTCGACATAGGAAGTAAGACCGCTGTATGGGACGTGACTGGAAGTTGGGGCGTCCGTGTCAGATCCACCAGAGTATATGACTTCGAGATAACTGTTTGATCCACCGCTATTGTAAGCGTAGGTGTAGACGTAGATGCTTGAAGTCATTCGAGCACCCATTCCGACAGTTCCGGAATTTGACTGAGCGTTGATGATGTAGTTGTGTGAACCTGTGCTTGAGGAACATGCAGTTCCAGCTGCGTTGTTGTTGTCACAGATTTCTGAGGTCTTCCAACCGGTTCCTTGGGAATAGGTACCAGCAGCAGCCGAGTTACCAATCGATGAAATCAACTTGCGCTCATTGACGTTGGAGTTCGATCCAGACAACAGGTTCGCAGAGATTGCTCCAGAACATGATGCGGACGAAATTCCGTAGTTATATCGTGCGTCAGTTCCACAAGATTCGAGTACTGTGGAAGTAATGCTTGTCGATGAGGAACTACCGTATCCGTAGCTAACGTACTGCTTCCAGTTGACTTCCTCAACCGTAGCACCACTTGGCAATGCAGAATTACTTGTGAACGTGTACTTGTGCCATGGAACGTAGTAGTAAGAGCTGTAGTATCGGTAAAGGTAGGAATATGTGTTGTTGTAACAGTAACCCCAGTAGATGTAACAGTAACCACGGTTTCCGCTTGTGACCTTGATGGTTGGGTCGAGAGCGAGTGGGTATACTCGGTCTTCGGACATCAACCAGTCGGATTCAACTGCGGTGGTCAATAGGACCATAGGACCGTAAACTTGTACAAAGTACGTTCCGATGTAAGGTTCTGTTCCGCGGTCTTCCATAACAACTGGCTCAGGAATGGTGGCCAGGAGTTCACCGGAATCGACGTTGCGGATCTCAAGTTCGCCTTGTGTCGTTGTGATTTCATCGCCGAGAGGAACACCGTCGAGGTACAGGCCATAGCCCATAGGAAGACGGATGGTTTCGGTCATACCGAAGTACTCTGCGATTTCATCGAGAACTGGACGCTCTTGGATGAGGAGGTTTTGCTTGACCTGTGTAGTATCCACGGAGTAGTCAAGAGCAAAGCCTTCTGCGAGAGGGTAGCGAATCACGTTTCCACCGACCTCTACATCACCAGTTGCTGGAGCAGCATGGTAAGGCATAGGTGCAGTTCCCGTGATATCGATGGTTACGAGCATTGGGTTCAAACCAGTGACGATCGGATCGACGAATTGGTTTGGTTCGATGCTTACACCATTAGCAACTTCAGCAGCGAAAGTGGTCGTGAAGATGTTCTCTTTCACTTCCCAGCCTTCTGGCGTTGCCATGATGTTGAGGTTGATGTCCTCAAAGGCCCCACTGTCAGCAAGATAGTGCACTGGCTCATCACTTGTGAGCTGTGCAATTCTGCCATCCTCAGTGAGGAATCCCTTTGTGTTCATCTGCCTCATGCCCAAGAGTTCTTGAGCGGCATCATACTCATAGGTTGTTTGTTCGACGGTGGCTGGCAACTTGAAGAAATCGTCTACTTCAGAGACGATCTCTGCATTGCTGACAGTATCGGTTGCAGTGTTATCCACTAGGCTTGTCATTGGCATGAAGGCCATCAAAGCACATAGTAGAACGGCAATTCCGATTCCACCCATTGCGGTTTTCTTTTTCTTATTCTTGTTTCCCAACATAGTCATTCACCCCATACGGACTGTATGCAAGTGCAACCACGCCTTCCGCCACTTATAGGAGTTGGGGTGCAAAATCTTTGAATTCTGTTTTTCATATAGTGAAATAAACGTTATACTGCACAGTATTTTTCTATCCCACTAGTACAAACAATTTGTAAAATGAACATTTATTTTTATTCGAAATATTGTATAAACAAAAATCAAACAAATTTCAACATTAAGCTCGGATTTGATGATCTCAAATTCTACAATAAAAATATGAAAATAAAAAAAGGCCAGAGGGGGCGCCTGAACGCCCCCTCTGGCGGCTCCTATGCGTTCTCGACGCACAGATTTCGACTAATCAATCAGTCTTTTATGGAACTCAGTAGTCCCAATCCTTGTCTTCGCCGTCGCCACCGCCTCGTGAGAGGATGAAGGCTCCTGCGATGAAGGCTACAACGACTACGCCACCAATGGCTCCCCAGGTCCAGCCTGGAAGTTCGCCACTCGATTTGTCATCGCCATCATCTGTGCCGTTAGTGATCTCGCCACCTTCATTGGCCTTGTTGAACGCAGCGTCAGCACCAGCATCTCCAGAAGAAGATGCAGTTCCAGTGTTACCAAGGGCGTCGACTGGAACTACAGCGAAGTAGACAGTGTATTGTCCCGGAGCAGTGCTCATCATAACATCGGCAGTCATGACATCAGAACTACCAGTGTTGACACATGTTGTTGGCATGTTTGCGGCATCGAATGCCTCGCGGTTCTTGTAACAGACATTCCATGAAGCAACATCAGTGGTTTCTCCCGTTGCAGTCCATTCCAATGTCCACTTGTCACCAGCTTCTGTGACGGTTACGCCGGTTGCACCAGCGTTGTCGACTTGCTTGTCAGCTACGACTGTTGCAGATCCAATTGGCGTGCTGCAGAGTCCGTCGTTGTTGCACACAGCGACCTCGATATCGTAGGATTCGCCGTGTGTGGTTGAAGAACCACTGTAGGTGTAGGTATCGGAATCTTTGTCCAAGTCTACCTCAAAGTCAACGCCAGTACCTGTGATGCTAACAGAAATCTTGTCGCCAGCGAGTGCTGTACCAGAGAGTCCCCAGTTCATGATAAGGTCTCCACCCATTCCGGCAGCAGCGCTAAAACCACTGATCGAAGCACTTGGCGCATCCTTTGCTTGGAGAGCATCAGCGATGAGCAAGAACTTTCCAGCAGGCAGAACTGGTCCGTTAAGGACCGTAGATAGAACAGACTTGGTTGAGTCATCTTCACTGTTGGTTGCACCATCTGCAAGAAGTTGCGTCAATGTTGGACTATTACAGTTGGTAGTAAACCAAAGCGAGGATGCACCCAATCCTGAATCAAAGACCATGTCAATGCTCTGAGCAAGGACATCGTTTGCTGCATAGGTTGTTACTGGATTGTAATCAACAACAGCGACTGGGTCGTACTTGCCCGAAAGTTCTCCTCCAGCACCATCTGGTAGAGTAATCTCTGAACAGGCAGCAGTATCACCATCAGTGACACTGATGGTAAATGGCGACTTACTGAAATATGTCAAAGCGTAATTCATCGTGATTCCATCATTAGTAGAGTCTGATGCAACTCCATCGTTCCAAATTTCGATGATGATATCTTCGCTAACTTCACCGCCATGAGCATCGGTGATAGTAACTACAACCGGGAAGGTCGTAACAAAGTCTTGGATGATTGGTGTTGTGCATGTACGAGCTTCACCGCCAACTCCACCACATCCTGCGAGGGCAATGCTATTTGCACCGCCAACCCAAGAGTAGGTGAGTCCTTCACCAGTTACGTCATCAGCGTCGAAGACGGAAACTTCGAATTCGAGCATGTTCTCCATACCGAGATAGAGGTCACCTTGTGTGACAAGATCGAGTGATGAGATGATAGGTAGGTTGTTGCGGACTTCCTTCTCCATTGAAACAACGTTGTTGCTTGGCTTTTGATCAGTGGTCTTACCACCCATAACCAATTCTGCCTCGATGGTGTAGGTTCCTACGTCAAAGTCAACCATTGTACATGCATGACCTTGGTCAAAGGCCTCTGGGCCAGTACCAAGCATTGCATAGTTGTAGGATGGTTCAACACCTTGAAGACAGTCGTTCGCAAGATCAGTAATGACTTCGCCCGTATCGGCGTTGGTGATTGTGAACGAGACGTTCCAATGGTACAACTCCGTATTGGATGAACCACGGTGTTCAACGGCTGCATCGACATACGATATACCGACAGAAAGGTCGCCAGGTTCACCTGCACCAACTGTGAAGGTTGGGATTCCTGTACCATCGTTATTGTATCCTTGGTTGACAGTCAACATCGCGATACGAATGTCGTGGAATGTGCTGAGAGTTCCTGTAATTTCATCAGCGTTGTTTCTTGTGAAATCGTCCTTGGTGAAGGATTCTTCACAGAAATTGGCATAGACTTCTTCCGTTGTTGTTGGATTGCCTTCAGCATCGCTTGAGTTGATTACGACCGTGTTCATACAAGATTCGAATTGTCCGTAAAGTGAGTACCCCCCGATTGCAACGTCGATGCTGTAAGCAGCATCGGTGACGCTGGTATCTGGTAGAACAGAACCAGAGTATGTCCAAACACCGTTGTTGATGTCGTCGGACATTATGGTTCGAACTTCTGTGATGTTATCGGTTGGATCAGTTTCGTTCTGATAGACCATAACGATTTGATCGGTACCAACGTTGACCGAGTGCACGAGAGAAGCAGCAGTTGCTGCGAGAAGGTCTGTTCCATCGTCAGCAGTTGCTTGAGCAACGTTACCGGTAATATCAAGTTCCATAGTTAGGTTGTGAGTGATGAAGTCTGTGGAACCGTTGAGAGTTACACTGACGGTGAACGCCTTAGCGCCCTCGCCCGTTGCGACAACGGAGCCGTCGTCCCACTCGATATCGATTTCAATGTCGAGATAGTCAACTACCTCAACGTAAACTTGCTGAACATCGTTTCCTGGGTCGACATCTTGGTCGGAGTAGGTCTCGATTTGAATGACGTAAATACCAGCAGTAGGAGTCCATGTAGCATCTCCACCACCGTATTGTAGAGTGGTTTTACCACCCTTGAAAACAGCACCAGCAGCGAGGGATTGGTCGTCACAAACGCTTACATCATCACAAATGACGTCTGGATTGTTGTACACAAGGTCTGCACCGGAACCATCTTTGGCAAGCATCATTGGGTTGCCGTTTCCGTCAGCAATCCAAACTTCGGCTTTATAGCCCATTTCGGTTATTGCCTGATCACCAGAATTTTGGATGAAGACTTCGAAGGTCGTATCTTGACCAACAAAGATCTCATCGCGGCATTCTGGGTTGCACTGGGTTTCTTTCGGTGAAGTGATAGCAACAAGTTCTGCATCTGCGCCACTTCGGGCGCCTGCATCCTCAATCACTTCGGTTGTTTCTAGTTGTGTGATGTCGATGTTCGCCATTAGGCTAGCAACCAACAACAGCACGAGCATTACAGGGGTAATTTTTCTCATGTCATATCCTCCAATAAGGGCGGTAACTCGCCCTACGCCAAATGACGTATATATACTATGGGTGCGATTATAATAGGATTCCCATATAAAAATAAAATTCGGCGTAAACATTACACTGAAAGCCATCATATAATTCAATTTGAAGAACGCAGGGCTTCTGATGGCTCAATTTTTGATGCTGCCCTTACAGGTGATAACGTGGCGAGATAAACCAGTATCGCGCCTCCAAAAATCACCCACCCTACCGTTGACCATGGGAGAACAAGACTAGCACCCTCTTCTTTCCAGATAGCAGAATGGAGACCTACATGGAACATCAAAGCAACAACAACACCATTGAGGATACCAAGCAACGAAACCCAACCTATCTCAATAAGATGTACACGCATCACCATTCCTTTTGTGAAACCAAGTGCACGTAACATTCCAATGTGCTTTCGTCGTTCGGAGACCGAACGATACGTTACAACACCGATACCTGCAATTCCGATGATCAATCCAATGGCGAGATAACCCTCAAACAATGCCAAAATAGACAGAACTAACGCTTGGATGAGAGCAACATCCTCTGCAATCAAAGATACGTTGACACCTTCTTTTTCCAAATCCAATCGAAGGTTTTCTGCTAACTCTGTTGCAGCCTCTCGTTCAGAAGCTGATTTGCCAGCGGCAGAGAAGTACCTTACTTCATCTGAATCAAAACTAGGAGATGCACTACTTTCTTCCGAGACTGAGACATAAACTCGGGTCAATGAGCCATCATACTGTTCGACAACTGGCTCAGATGGCATCCAAACCCCTGCTGAGAAAAGATAGGATGATTGTTCAAGAATACCACCGACCACCATCTCTCGACGATGGCTCGGTTGCTGGGCATCGATGATTGTAATGTTTTCACCGACCAGAACGGAGAACACTCCTACACTTGTACCATCGATTGACGATTCCAATCCAAAAGATGCATCCACGAAGACCACGTCTCCACGTTCATGCATGTTAGACCACGCCTCTTCAGAGGAATCTCCCAGTGAAGAGTCCCAGATATGGAGAGGAAGACCGCCATGATTTGCAAACCCATCATCAACCCCGCGAAGAATATAGGGTGATCGTTCAGCCTCCTGATTTTCAATAAATGCCTGCGCTCGGTAAACCCTCCCTATAGCATCGATTTGTGTTGTATCTGACTGTTCAAGTTCCCACTCCAAGACCGGTCCCTCGAGTTGCAGTGGGCGTGAACGTGCTGCGGAAAGCATCAATTCAAATTCACCTTCCGATTCTTCCACGAAGGTACTCGAATAATTTTCAAATTGAAGCGTGTATCCACTGAGAACAATAACAGAGAATACGGTTATCGAAAACATTCCCATAACTACGGCCGTACGTAACGGCTTGTGAAGAGGATATGAAAGAGCGACCGGAACAACCGGGCCGCTACGGAAGGATGCGAGACGAAGCAGGCCTCTAATCATGAGCGGAGCTAATGAGGCAAGAACGAGGACACCAGCAAAAACCTGAACCAATCCGATGATGATAAAGGAAAATTCGTTTGGAGATAAATCGGCTCGTATTGGATCGAATGAGGAAGGTAAACCAGTCCAAACTAGGAGAAAAACACCGATCAATCCTATCGTTCTTCGCGGCGCTTCACGGAAGGTAGGAAGTGACCCATCCGGCCTACGTTTTGCACGTAAGACGGGTACGATCCAGAAGATAATCGGACAAATGAACAGAACGACTGAACAACCCAAGATAATCCAAACACTATGCGCTAAGGCGCCACTTCCAACGACGAACAAACCTGCACTCAGAAGGACCATCCCAAGGGCGCCGATGACGAAAAGATACAGGCCCCATGGCACGTGTTTAGGCACACGTTGAGGTACATCCTTTAGCGCATGAACAATGATCATTCTTGAAGACCATAATGCGGAACCAAACAACGTTAACATCGCGATATGGTAGCCCCAAAACCATCCTGCTAGAAGTGAAGACGAGTCGACATGGAACGAGAAGACATCCGCACCAGCACTTGCAAACATACTGGAGAATCCAATTCCTATCAACCATGCAAGGCCCACCCCTAGCAAGGATCCAAACGCACAACCGATCAATGCTGCAATGGCGCCTTCAATCATCGCCACATATCGCAAATCCGAACGGGTCATTCCCAATGCGCGAACAGTCGCATATTCCTTTTGGCGAACATCGATCAACATGGTGATGATGGTCACAACTAGTAGAATACCTGCTGCGATCGTGAATGATCCAAATACAAGGAACATCGCAGTGAGAACGCTAGATGATGCCTCTGCTTGTTCAAGGGCGTCTATCTTTACCGCTTGAACAGAGAGAAACAAATCATCGGCTCCCATGAGAGAATCGAGATGTGTTTCAAGTGCCATTTTCTCCTCATTGGAAACGTTACTAAGGATTAACATCGAACGTTCATGCACATCTGCTGCTGCCAAAAACTCAGCATCGCTCATGTTGATCAAACCTAGGATGACCGGATCTAAATCGGAGAGCGAGGAAAGGCGATCATCATCGATAAACGAACCATTGATGGTTAGGTTGAGCGATTCATCCGAACCAAAGGCATACTGAAACAAGCCCGAAGCAGTCATGTTTCCACTGTCAAGCGTTGACAGGGGTTGGAGGCGTTGCCCAATTCGGACATCACCTTGCTCAACAGTCAATGTTGAGGCATCTCCATCGAGTGCAAAGAACATTTGTGGAAGGGTTCCAAAACCACCCGCATCGGAGAGGATTGGCAATCGCATTGAGATAATTGAAGCGTCTAATGTTGAGCGAAGAGTCAAGCCATTCTCTTCGATACACCAAGCTTGCGAGTCATTGTAATCCGCACCAAATCCAGAACAAATATCAGGTGATGGTGTTGATTCAACCGGCCATTCTTCTGAAGCGATCTCAACGAAAGGTTGTGAATCTGTCATTGAACGTTTGTAATAAGATTCGCTAAGGATACCTTCGATGCGAAGATACAACGAGGTCCCATCATGCTGAAGTTCCCAGGAGAGAACCGTTGATGGTAAATCCATAGAGAGTGGAATTTCTTCCGCATTTTCATCTCCGATTATCCCAGACCATATCGATGGAGAATTTCCCTCTTCAATCGCATACCAATTACTTGAATATGAAGTAACAGAAACAATGTCTATGTCTTCGAGAACGTATTCGGTGGTATCTTCATCGGATGTATTTCCAACGACGAGCCCCTCACCAAATGCTGCAAAACCGAACCCTCCATCTATCGAAACATCATTGATGATCTCGCCATCTGGAACGCGCCAAATCCACGAGGTATTGTTTGTTTCAAAGCCAAACCCTGCAGGCCCCCAGTGCCAAAGTGTATCATCTTCGACAACTATGCCGTTAAGATCACCATCGGCTAATGTTAGAAGATTGGAGGAGGCGGATTCAAGAGCGACCAAAGGAACCTGAAGTAATTCCATCATCGCTGCCTCTGAAGTAAGTACTGTTCGATTTTCAGCCAAACTTTCAACGATTCTAGGCGAGAGCCGCCCAAGGCCACTCGTTGATGCAATCGTAACAGCATTGCTTTCCGTAATCAATTGCAAACCGGATTCGTCGGCACCGATACTCTCATTTAGAGTTTGGATAATCTCATCCATGACCGGGTTTACTGCAGACCGTTTCTCCTCAACGCCCTTGAGTGAAATTCGAATTGAGGTTACATTTCCTTCGGATTGTTGCCATGTTTGGGCACTCAAGAGGTCGGTAAACACCGCCGGCGAAGTCGTTCCAGCAAGTTGGCCTTGGCCGTCCATTGCAACGACTTGATGGATGGTGAAATTCTCTTTTATTCTCTCAATTCCATTCTGATTACGGACATACCAACTGAGTTGAATCTCATCGCCAGCACCTACCTCAAGATCATCTGAAAACACTTGATTTACAACCACTTGGGGCGTAGTTGCAAAACGATTTACTTCTTCTAAATCAAACCATGTCAATCCATTCTTATTCGAACCAATCCTAACATCTTCTTGATGTTCAAGAGCAAACCATGCCACACTTGGATTGGCTTTTCCCTCGGAGGTGGCTGCCGACGTCGAGAGGACACGTCCGGCTTGTAGGTAATCGATTCCTTCCAAGTCGGCATTTCGCATGTCATCAACAATCGATTGAGGAATCTCCGTTATTTGTCCAACATTCGTATCGTATCCAGAGATAAGAACATCCGTGTCACCCCATGCAGCATCGACCTCTTCACGAACCGTTTGGTCGAGGGAGTCTCCGACAATAAGAGACGAGGAAATAATCGCTGACCCTATCATCAAACCTGCCATCAGTAAAGCCGCTTGACGCTTTTTTCGATTGAGTTGCTGCCATGCCAAGCGGAAAGCGAGCAAGCGTCTTGAGGAAACGATAGCTTGGATACCTAATAAACTCACAAATCCAAGCATCAACCCGCCAACAAATGCAGTGATTGACGAATATCCAAACCATATCAGGATGAAATACGAAAGAATTCCATCCGCTAAAGGTGTTAAGACGATCAATGAGCATGCTCCAAATGAACACTCCCTTCGCAATCCATAGGCTGCTGCAAGCGCTCCAACCAAGAGGATAAACGCAAGAAGCAGGAGGAGTAGCAACACTACTCCTCCTCACGTGATTCCTCGATAAATCTACCATCCGACATCTGTCGAATTGAATCGCATTGTTTTGCTATGGATTCATCATGCGTAACGATCAAGAATGTCGTATTCCCAACATTGCACAATGTTCTCAAGAGTTTGATAATCGAAGCAGATGTATCAACATCGAGGTTACCTGTTGGCTCATCACAAAGAACGATTGTTGGGCGATGTACGACGGCACGAGCGATGGCAACACGTTGTTGTTGGCCACCGGATAGTTCAGCGGGCCGGTGTTCCAATCGGTCACCAAGACCGACCGCTGTCAAGGCCTTTCTCGCCTCTTCACGCGCCTCACTCGCTGGAATTCCCTGAATCAATAATGGGAGTTCAACATTTTCCAACGCCGTCATCACGGGGAGAAGATTGAACTCTTGGAAAATGAATCCCATATGTTTGCCACGTACGCGTGTGCGCTCATCATCGCTTGATCCATACAAGTTTTCATCATTGATTTTCACCATGCCTGAATTCGGTTCATCAATGCCTGAAAGTACGTTAAGCAACGTGGTTTTTCCACATCCAGATGGACCCATAATAGCAACCATCGAACCCCGTTCGATGGAAAGAGAAACATCCTGAACCGCTTGGATGACCGACTCACCCGATTCGTACAATTTCCACAGCCCTTCAGCATGAAGTGCAAACGCCATAACGAACCATGCGGATGCGTATTGATAAACTACCGCATCAACCTTTGTCTATGTCAGAGGGATATGTACGTATCATCGCCTTCGGACCGATCGCCGAAGCGATCGGTTCTCGAACCTCAAAGGTTGAATGGCGAGAAAATCTCAGCATCGAAGAGATAGTTATCGAATTGGAGATGGGGCATTGGCTTGGCCAAGGCTTAGCCGTCGCTTTGAACGGTGAACGATGCCCTCCCGATGTACATTGTCAACGCGGTGATGAAGTCGCACTCCTCCCTCCAGTCTCCGGTGGTTGAATCGATTCAATTCACCTTCAATCATGGCAAGTCTTGAAAGCCTCAACGGCTAGGGGCACATGGGGAACTGCATGGCCTTTAGTCCGGGACCGCTCGAAATCATCATTCTTCTTGGAATATTTTTCATTCTCTTCGGTGCTGAACGGCTACCTAAGATGGCAAATGCGCTCGGACGTTCGAAAGGAGAGTTCCATAAGGGGCTTTCTGAGGCAACCACGGTAGCGACCGTCACGGATTTAGAAGCTGGAGGAAAGACTCCAGACCAGGTGCTAATGGACCGTGCTAAGGCTGTTGGTATCGACCCCGCCGGAATGGCTGTTGATGAACTGGAAAAGAAAGTCACAGCCCTAGAATCCCTCACCGATGAGGAATGATCACGCTCGCTTGAGTTTCATCGGCGAACCACAACGATCACACAATTTTACATCGTCCTTCTTGGACCTATGTGCATCGGTGGAGACCTCTTCTGTTCGACGACATCCAATGCAACGAAGAAGCCATTTCCATTGCTTTTTACCTCCCGATGTCATAATGCCTTCAACTTCAATCCCTGCCTCTCTTGCAACGTTTTTCATTCGATAATCATCGGTGATAAGTTTCGTTTCATTACCAATAGCCAGTGCAATAAGATCGATATCAACATCTGAAAGACGCGGAAGATCACCTGTTTTTGAAGCAACTTCGTGAACAAGTTGCCGCTGGTCGTCACTTGCAGTACGCCAATCCATTTCCAACCCCTCGATCAAAAGCCATCGTTGTTCATCGACTCTAGCCAACTCATCTTGTTGAAGCATTGAGACGATTTGACCGCGACAACGCTCGATTGGCCAATTCAGCAAAGCAGAGGTGTCGAGAACGGCCATGGTCAAAGGGTGTCTAATACACGTAAAGAAGACGTCGATAACCCATAGCCTCAAGAAGACGATTCAGCACCTTTACTCATGATTGGAGAGGAACTCATCATCGATTTCTTCAATCAATTCGGACCGTTTGCACTTGCATTGCTCTCGTTTACTGAGGCGATTATTCAACCGATTCCACCCGACATCATGTTCTTGCCAATGGCTTACGAGGAGCGAAATAGCGGCAGCATGTTACTATGGTTGTGGTTTGTTGTCACCTTTGCCTCGGTCCTTGGTGCCGTCGTTGGCCACGCTCTTGGAAAGATATACGGGTCGAAACTCCTCGATAGGTTTGGTAAACCACACCATAGAGAGCGACTGGAATTTCTTTTCCAACGTTATGGAACATGGGGAATGTTCATCGCTGCAGTTTCTCCTTTGCCATACAAGGTGTTTGGATGGATTGCCGGTGCGAGTGACATGAAGTTACAGCCATTCATAATCGCAGGAATCTTTGGACGCGGACTTCGTTTTGGCTTAGAAGCACTGCTGATTTACCTGTATGGCGATGTTGCAATGGATGCTGCAACATGGTTGCTCGAACATGAGATCATAATGGCCGTCGTTCTTCTTGCTATACTTGGCGCTGCATTTTGGTGGTTTAATTCAAAGAAAGCAACAGAATCAAAGGTTGCTTAGGATTTGATCGAATGGCGATCGAAACAGATGCATTGTTTGGTTTATTGACCATCCTTGCTGTTGGAATCTTCACACCTGGGCCAAACAACATTACTGCAATATCACATTCTGCAGTTCACGGTGCTCGAAGCAATATTTCACTTCTCATAGGGATGGTAATTGGTTTCATCGCTGTCCATCTAATCATCGGTTTAGCAATCGATAGCATCAATGAAAATTCAGTATTTTTTTCTCTCCTTGAGTGGTTTGGAATTATCTTCTTCATTCTTCTTGGAATCATTATCCTACGGATTCCAATAGAACGGTTATCCGTTGATCAGGATATTAAGAAGATCGACTTTCGTCATGGGATTGCTCTACAATTTATCAACGGGAAAGAATGGGTCTTCGTATCCGTAATGATGATTCAATTTTTGGAAGGGTTCGGTGGCGGATTTATCGGAATCATATTGATCACATCGATTACAACCACAGCAGGATTACTCTCAATGATTCTGTGGACTCTTACTGGACACAAATTGATGGATACTCTACGCCATGAACGTAAAGGCATCATCATGATTCGATGCCTTGCAGGAGCTATCTTCTTATTTGCTACAATCGGAATTGTACAACTACTCCGACATTCTTGATTGTTCGAACCAGGCTTTCAGAATATTACTCTCAGCGATGAGGAGATGTTCGGCTATTGTCCCTTGCTTTCGATTCATTTGCAGAGCGATATCCTGCTGTTTGCATTGACGAGGTTGATCGTAGTATCCCATGTCAATGGCGGTCTCAAGCACTTGTTTCCTACGGGGCGACATACTTGGAGCAGTAAGCCATTCACCCTGATACGCCCTGTTCACTGTAAGTTTGAAGTGTGAACCAATCAATGCTTTTACTTCGCCAAGAAAATTGGACATACCAGATGATGTTCCTTGCATTGAAAGGATTAGTTGCTTTTTCTCGATAATAATCGGTGCAATCGGCCATACATCCTTTTCCGCTACGAGCAATTGTGCAATCGGTCCAGACATTCGAGCAGAAAAGAGTATTTCATGGCCCTCTATTTGGAGAACATCACGAAGTTCAACAGTAGGGATTTGTTTGATGGAATCAATTCCATGCCCATTCAAAAACGTTGCATTGAACAATAAGATTGGTGAACCATCAGCAATTTCTGTAATTCGAATAAAAATGAGCTTTTTGAAAATATTAACAAGTTCACCTGCAGGCAACTGCATAGCATCTTCGTATTGAATCTGTAATTGCATTTGCGATAGCATGCTCACACCCTTTATGATAGGGTGCAAGAAGAACTACCTATAACTGACGTTCTGAAATTAATCGAAAAAGTATCTTGGTGCTCGTGCCGGGATTCGAACCCGGGTCAGCGGGATGAAAACCCGCGATGATGGACCTGGCTACACCACACGAGCCAATGACCTGCCGTGTCAACTCTTATTCATAACCATTGGCCAACCAAATCCTAGGCAGGCGTTCCATTTTGGAAGTCAGAAATCACTTGATGTACTGGGTCTGTGGACTCTGCCCGTATTGAGCGAACTGGTTAGGGTCGTTAGCTGGCTGTATGAAACTTGATTGAAACTAAATTAGATGATGTTTATTCCACCAAATTCTCAATTTATTACCAATAACTGATTGATGATGCATAAATCAGCGATTTGTTTAAAAAATCTAATTACCCGAAAATCGTTATGGAAGAAGAGGAAGCGGTCATTGGTCTGCCTGCAATAATGAAATTTACTGGTTTAGTGCCAATAATGATTGGAATACTAATTATTATCTGGCCAAAAAATATCTTGGCTGTTGGCCCCTATCTCTCTGATTATGGACTCTATCTGGGTTTGTACGTCGGAGTTTTAGCGATAATATTTGGAGTAACACATTGGATTGTTGCGATTTTCGTTAAGGAAAATCTACACATATTCGGTCGTTTCTTCGTAATTGGCCATTCATTGATTGCCTTGCTTGAGATGTATGGCTGGGCCACTGATCTGATAGAATTTGAACCAAAGTACATATTCGGTACCATGTTTCCCTTCGCAACAGCTTTTGTTTTGTTGTTGTATTCACTCAATCCTAAAAAATCAGATAACGTTGAAGAGAATTAGAATAAAAATCAAATGATTCTACGAGAACCGTTCTCATACGGTTCGTTTCATCATTCCAACACACACCCAACCAAATCATCCATCTTCTCCTGGGAGAATGGTTTCGACTTGTTCAAATTCATTGTACGTCCAATCACATTGCTGCCAAGGAAGGAGAACTGGTGGCGCATAGCCATGAGACAATGAGCGCCACCGCCACCACTGTGCGTTGCGAGTAGGACGGTCCGATTGTTGAACAGGCGTCGGAAATCATCACTTTGAACGGATAGCCACGCAATGGTGTTGTTGAGTGCTGGTGGCATAACACCATTATATTCAGGAGCGCAAATAACCAGTGCTTCTGAATTGAGAATCAAATCCGAAAGGGTAGCCGTATCGGGTTCCCGTTCAGGATCGCCATCAAGTTCAGAAGTGTATACTGGCCAGTGAAGTGTTGTTAAATCAACAATTTGAGTTTCCATACCTTTCTCTGTAAAGGATTCGGAGAACCTATGGGCAAGATCTAGATTCTTCCCCGAGGATGCTGCGAGAACCAATACATAGGAATCCATGATTAGCGCTTCAAACGGATATATTTCAATCGTTGGTTTCAGTATGGAGACCATGATTTGAAATAGGTCGTTCATGAAGAACAGGTATGTTCACTGAAATGCTTGACCAATACAAAGGAAATTTCCTTGTATTTACAGGTCGTTTTTGCGGCTATTGTACCGCTGCAAAGCGATTATTGGCACAAAAAGAACTACCGTTCGTTGAAATATCGTTCGATGAACACCCACCACAATTACGCGAACAAGTTGTAGAAGCGACCATGCATCGTACAGTTCCAGTAATCTTTGACATTCGTGGAGAGGACCGAATCTTCATCGGCGGCTTTGACGAATTGAGCAAATATCCACTCAATGGATGAGATCATCAAGCCAATCCTTGAGCATTTCATGATGCTCAGTTGGAATCATGTGCCCTTTTTGGTGTTCGACCAACTCTATACTCCAACCAGCTGCTTCAAACAGGTGAGCAACTGCCCAACCGTCTTCAATTGGAACACGGACATCTCTAACACCATGCATCCAAAACATCCGCTTCTTATCGAGTTCCTCGAGGCGAAGACGGAGTTCCATGGGCCTGACAAGGCGCGTACCTAAGGCAACAACTCCTGCGATACGGTCAGCAAGAGGGAGTTGAAGCATTTCTTGGGCCATGGCTCCTCCTTGTGAAAATCCTCCAACGACTAAAGGACCCATCGGGGCTTCTTCTGCAATCAACTTCTCAAGTTGTGATAATGATGAGTCAACATCCATTAATTCTCTGCGAGAGAGATGCAGTCTTCGAGTTACATCAGGATCTTCATCCTCATATCTCCACCATGTCCTTCCGCGGCGTGGATGATTGAAACGTGCATCAGGAACTAGTAAAGTCCAACCATCTGGAATTATTTTTTCGGCAAATGGACGCATCATTTCAGCCGTTCCCGTCATCCCATGCATCATGATGAGTGTCGGCATGGAAAGCACCTCAAAGTGTCCATTCGAACACAAGAGCCCCTGCAACCTTGAGATGGATGAATGAGGAAGGACCGCGGACCGTTACTGTGAGCGAGTAATCTCCCGAATTCGAGGGAATCGTACCTATTGCTCCCTTTTCGGTCGCTCCAGAACCCCAAGCACGAGTTAACGGCGATGCACCTGCATGATCTTTCATAGTCAAGGAACCAGATGCAGCCCCGTTTGAGGCTATTTCGACATCTAGATACCAGACCAGAGTATCCCAATCACCTTCGGAAGGGTGTCCTGAATCGAGGAATGAATCGTAAATCTCCTGGTCGTTTTCTTCGTACATTCGATCGATAAGATCACGTGCTCGATAGAAGAAAACATCCCCGTTGTAAGAGGGACGAGCGACATTCAAGTCCATTCGTAATTGGATTGTTCCATCACCATCTCGCCATACGAGCCGTTCGAGGAATCCTTTGCTACCACTGAATGTGTAGGACAATTCGTGACCTTCGGATGATTCGGCTTCAACACGAGCATTTCCATTGTCAAGCGATATCGTTGTAGCTTCCCATTCTTGTCCCAGAAGTGTGAATGACCATGAATCACCAACATTCCAAGGGAACGAGAAGACTTGTTGAGGCTCACCGTTCTCGTAAACGGCTAATGCATCGATGGTCATACGACCTAGAAACGGATTGTGATTGATAACAGCATGACGTTGTGCTTCTCGTTCAGAAGATATTCCAAGAATATATTCTTCTGAACCATTGTCGATCTCAGCAACAACAAGACGGGCACTATCTTCACCAAATTGAGGTGTGATGAAGGTGTAGAGCCAGTTCTGTCCAACAGACCACTCTGGAAGTTTCTTTTGCTCCTCAGTCATACTGTTGTTTGAGTCAGAAGAGTCATTGCTAGTGCAGCCCGCAAGGCTCATGCAGAGCAGCAAAGCAACCAAAAAGTGACTGCGAAGCATTGTATGCATGGTTAGGCCTATCGGCTCCTCTTCAAGAGGATAACGCTTGACAGTCTCAAAGGAGTCCGTTCTCAGTGAGCTTGCCTGTACCAGCAAGAACGACTGCAACGATGGACATCAACTTGATGAGAATGTTGAGCGAAGGACCAGAGGTATCCTTGAATGGATCACCAATTGTATCACCGATGACTGCTGCATCGTGTGCCTCATCACCCTTCTTTGCACCAGGGATGTGATCTTGTTCAATCGCTTTCTTGGCATTGTCCCAAGCACCACCAGCGTTGGCCATGAAGAGCGCCATCAAGACACCTGTAACGAGAGAACCTGCAAGCATTCCGCCGAGGGCTGCGGTACCAAGTCCGAATCCGATGATAACCGGGGCGATAACTGCTACAACACCAGGTCCAACCATCTCACGCAATGCTGCCTTGGTCGAAATATCAACACAGGTTTGGGAGTCTGGCTTGACACCTTCCTTACCTTCGAGGAGTCCAGGGATTTCCTTGAACTGTCGTCGAATCTCAACAACCATGTCACCTGCAGCCTTTCCGACCGAAGTCATGGTCATTGCAGCGACAACGAATGGTAGTCCACCACCGATGAGAAGACCAATGACGACCATTGGCTCAGTCAAATCAAGATTGACACCGCCAACAGAAGTTGTGTAGGCTGCGAAGAGAGCGAGAGCAGTTAATGCAGCCGATCCGATTGCGAATCCCTTGCCGACTGCAGCGGTTGTGTTACCGATTGAGTCAAGTTCGTCAGTGATGGCTCGAACATCGTCACCAAGACCGCTCATCTCTGCAATTCCACCTGCGTTGTCAGCGACAGGACCGTAAGCATCGACGGTCATTGTAACACCTACAGTGGCAAGCATACCCATAGCAGCCATCGCAATGCAGTAGAGGCCGTAGGTTTCTCCTCCGAATTCATTTGCACCGAGGATACCCAGTGCAATGAGAACGACTGGGATGAATGTGGACATCATCCCGACCGACAAACCAGCGATAGCGTTTGTTGCAGGACCTGTCTTGGACATTTCACCGATGTGAGGAATCGCCTTAGTTTTGATACCAAAGACGGGCTCGATACCTGTGTAATATTCGGTGACGAGACCAATGAGAATACCAACGATGCTACCGAGTACAACGGAGTGCATGATGCCCATTTCGACGTCAATGAATCCTTGTTGAATGGAAAGGTATCCGCCAGCCCAGAACAGTGCTGCGGCGATGAAGGTCGTGTTACGAAGTGCTGCAGCTGGATCTTTTCCATTCTTGAGGAAAGCCATTGAGAAGACACCGATAATAGAAGCAGCATAGCCGATGAATCCGAGGAGGATTGGCATCAGAACGTAGTCGACTCCCATTGGGGCCGTTTTATCGCTTGCAATAATCATTGCAGCAATGATTGATCCAACAAAGGATTCGAAGATGTCAGCACCCATTCCGGCAACGTCGCCGACGTTGTCACCAACGTTGTCAGCGATGACACCGGGGTTTCGTGGGTCGTCTTCAGGAATACCTGCTTCTACCTTTCCGACGAGATCTGCTCCAACGTCAGCAGCCTTGGTGTAAATTCCACCGCCGACACGGGCGAAAAGAGCGATGGATGATGCACCCATACCAAATCCAGCCGCTGCCGAGAGCGTGCTTCCGTCTTCAGCACCAAGCCAATAAGCGATGAGAGAAATACCGAGCAGCCCTAGTCCACCGACGGACAATCCCATAACGGCTCCACCGTTGTAAGAAACTGCAAGAGCACCTGCTTGACCATCGTTCTTTGCGGCCATAGCAGTTCGGCCATTAGCCGAAGTTGCGGAACGCATACCAGAGAATCCAGCCAAAACCGATGCGACAGCACCTGCAAAGAAGGCTATGGCCGTGTCAACATCGTTGAGGTAGGCGAGAACAGCACCAACAACTACAACGAAAATGGCCAGAATGCGATATTCAGCGAAAAGGAATGCCATAGCACCCTTCTGAATTTCGTCTGTGATATCTGCGACAACTTCGTTATCGATCTTTACTTTCGTTACTTGTTTGTAGAGGTAGAAGGCAATCAAAAGTCCTACGGCTCCAGCGCCTGCTGCAATCAACGGTATATTTTCCATCATAGTTTACACCTGTGTTTCGCCCGACCTAGGAACCCTTCATAAGAGATTCCCCGTGATTACAGGCTTGAAAGGCTACTTTTTAGCCCTCATCACAAACGCCGATACTCCTTTGCGACCAATCGTTGAAAGAGGTGGAGGTCTTCGGAGTATCATGAGCATCAGTGCAGAGGAGATTCTTGCCGAAATAGGCCCTGTTCAGGAAGTGCTCGACGCTCATGACGGAGTTGTTACCGTTCTCGACACAAGTGACGGCAACATCATGCTATCTCTCGATGGAGGATGTACTGGCTGTTCATCAACACCGATGACTGCAATGCAAATCTATTATTCACTCAAGAAACTTGATGCTGTTAATGATGTCATTTTTGTTAACGGTGAACTTCCAGAGTATATGCGCACCTTCATCAACCAAAAAATGGAGAAAGAAGCTGCTGAATCCTCTCAAGAACCCGGTGAAATAGTCTAATCACTCTTCTTCGACGTTTCGCCCAATACTGTGCGGGTTTGCTCCAAAGGAGATATTCTCGCCCTTGATATTCATTCGAGCAGCGATTGCAAGAACAATGCAGACGATGGAAAGTGGCTGCGGAAGATAATTCGATCCCCACAAGGATCCTCCCGCAAGAGAGAGCCACCACAATGAGGCTGCTGCAAGTAGAAGAGTTGTGAAAATAATGTTTTGTACGATAAGTTCAGCCTTCTCAGAACGTGAAATGGTTGCAACAAACATGAATAATATAGCCGAGATTCCACAGAAGGTTTGGACGAGGATGGAGATAAACTCGATCTCGACCATGATGTGACCAAACCGAGGAGGTTTTTGAAACAACCACTTCCCATCCTTTTTGAGTTGTGGACATCTCAACAAATTATGGCAGGCAACGCATTCACCCTTCCAAAGGCTCGGCCAAGCGGAGCTCCCTTTTTTTCTCGCAACCAAATAGCGGCGGTCCTGCATCAAGTTGCAGTCTTGCTCGAACTGCAAGGGGCCAATGTTTTCCGAGTTCGCTCCTACCAAAATGGTAGCCGATTGATTGGAACATTGACAGAAGACCTGCATGAATTGGTGGTTACTGGCCGCCTATTCGAACTGAAAGGAATCGGGAAGGGGCTCGGTTCTGCTCTTTCTCAAGCCATTTTGGAGGGCACTTGGCCTGACGATTGGATTCGTTTGCATGAGGATACACCTAAAGGCATGATCGAGATGCTTGGAATCCCAGGTCTTGGTCCAAAACGCATTAAATTGATGCATGAAGAACTCGGTGTTGATTCTATTACAAGTCTCAAAGAAGCAGCCGAACAAGGCCGTATTGCGCCGATGAAAGGCTTCGGAAAGAAATCAGAACAACGCATGCTCGATGGAATAGAATTGTTGTCTCGCTTCCGAGAACGGCGACGTTTGGATATCGGACTGAAGTATGGAACTGCATTTGAACAACGAATCAAGGAGATCCCTGGTGTTGAACGTGTTCAACTTGCTGGTAGTGCACGACGTCGTAAAGAAACGATCGGCGATTTGGATATCGTTGTAGGCGTACATCCAGAGCGTCATGATGATGTTGGAACTGCAATCCTTGCTTTACAAGGAATTGCTGATGTAAAGGGAGCGGGCGATTCAAAAATTAGTCTAATTCTCGAAGCGAGTATTTTCGAAGATGGCTTTTCTGTAGGCCACATCGATGCAAACGTGCTTGAAGCGATCGGCGGAGATGATTACGAACAATTGGAAAGCGCAGGAACCATCGATGCACAAGTACGTTTGGTGCCTCCTGAAATGTTCGCATTTACACTCGCATACTTTACTGGAAGTAAGGAACATAACATTGCAATGCGACAACGAGCGATTGATCGTGGCCTACGTTTGAACGAATTTGGCTTGATACCCGAATCAAAAGCAGGAGATTTGAAAGGAATTGAAGCTGCTCAATACTCACTATCTGCGATGACTGAACAAGAGATTTATTCTCATCTTGACCTACAATGGGTTCCTCCAGAATTACGAGAAGATACTGGTGAAATAAAATCGGGAAGTGAAAATACTCTTCCTAAATTGTTGGAACTTGATACCATCCAAGGCGCACTTCACAATCACACGGTTGTATCGGATGGAGAAGCAACGCTTGAACAGATGGCCGATGCTGCGCAATCATTGGGTTGGTCATGGCTCGGCATAGCCGACCATTCCCCTACGTTGAAAATCGCAAATGGGGCACCAGCCGAACGTTTACTTGAACAAGGCCAAAAAATCCGAAAATACAACCAAAACTGGCAGGATGAAGGCATAAATTTCAGATTGTTTCACGGTGTCGAATCCGATATCCTTGCTGGAGGGAAATTGGACCATCCTGATGAAGTCCTCAATCAGTTGGATTATGTCGTAGCATCTGTTCATGCCATGACAAAATGGCGTGGCCGAGATGAGAATGAGAATACTGAAGAATTACTGAAGGTTCTCGAACATCCTGCAACAAAAGTCCTTGGCCACCCAACAGGGAGAATCCTGCAAGGGCGTGAGGGCTACGAAGTTGACGTCCACCGACTCATTGATGCGATGGCTGAACATATCGAGGATGGTCGGTTTAAATCGATTGAGTTGAATGCAAGTCCATATCGATTGGACATCGATTATCGACTTTGTAAATATGCAAAACTGATGGGCGTTCCTGTTGCGATTAGTCCAGATGCTCATTCGATTCGTGGTCTTGCTGACATCCAATATGGTGTCATGACTGCGCGTAAAGGATGGCTGGAGCAAGGAGATGTCATCAATTCGATGAGTGCTGATACATTAGAACAACAATTAGCGCTTCAATGAAGCAACAGTTCTTGAATGAGAGAAGGGTGGTCAAAACATGCGACTTACAAGAACACTGATTATGGGAGCACTCATGGTGATTCCGGGGCTTTTCCTTGGCTTACTCTTGTGGATTCTTGTTGGTCAGCCTCAAGATGGTGAATCTCCAATTGTTGAGGCACTTGTTTGCAATGCAATTCCACTTGCAAGTATCTTCTCTGGTTTGTTCTTTGGATGGGTCACTGGCTCAGAATATGCTGAATAGGTGATTGGATGAAGCGCAAGGAAAAAGCCGAGCGCATTCAATCTATGCTTGAGGAACTGTATCCTGAAACGCCTGTTCCGCTCGATCATGGAACGCCCTTCCAACTCCTTGTTGCCGTTCTTATGAGTGCGCAAACAACCGATTTGAAGGTTAATCAAGTAACTCCAGAATTGTTCAAACAGGGACCCACGCCTGAGAAGATGGCAGTGCTTGAAGTTTCAACCATTCAATCTCTTATTCGTGAAGTTGGTCTTGCACCTACGAAAGCCAAGAACATTAGGCGATTATCTGAACTTCTTCTTGAACGACATCAAGGTGAAATCCCGAATACCTTCGAAGATCTTGAAGCACTTCCAGGCGTTGGACACAAGACTGCTGGAGTTGTTCTCGCTCAAGCCTTTGGTATTCCTGCTTTTCCCGTTGACACACATATCCACAGACTTGCTGCACGTT
>MDSW01106997.1_pt1 | contig 37799 bp, 41 predicted proteins | sample 811171 | NCBI WGS metagenome assembly MDSW01 (sample SAMN05326641, study PRJNA326480) | marine metagenome | isolation source: seawater | place: Atlantic Ocean: North West | collected 2012 | reverse complement strand
TATTATCTAATTATGATTAATCTTGAAGGTATAAGTCCGTTTGCCAAAGGTGGAAATAGGAAATGCTTTGTTCATCCTGATAACCCTAATAGGTGCCTCAAAGTAGTTCATGCTGGATTGCTTGAAAAAATAATTAAGAATAAGCCTTGGTATAAAAAGCTAAGATCAAAGAATAGTTTTGACGATAATCTAAGAGAAAAAAAAGCCTATACTCAAAAAGCTTTAAAGAAAGATGATCCTAACCTATGGAAACATCTCGCAAAATGGTATGGAATGACAGAAACCACTATTGGAATGGCATCAGAAACTGAGCTCATAAGAAATGGTACTGAAATAGCAGAGACACTTGAAAGTTATCTTTTTGAGAACGGAATTACTGATGAGATTAAAGAATCAATAGAGGACTTTCATGTCTGGCTAAGAACCCATCTAGTTTTTACAAAAAATTTAATACCACATAATTTAGTTCTTAAAAAGGAAGATAATAGACTAATAATTAAGATTATTGATGGTCTTGGGTCTCAGGCATTCTTTCCCATATCAAATTATTCAACTTTTTTTGCAAATAGATATATTGAAAGAAGAATAGAATTGATGTGGAGCAGAATTAATTGGGATCTTTCAGGAAGACAAGGTAATTGGAAATAAAAATTTATTCGTCTAAGAAGTTTTTTAAATGACTTGATCTACTAGGATGTCTTAATTTTCGCAAAGCTTTTGCTTCTATCTGTCTTATTCTTTCTCTTGTAACATCAAATTGTTTACCGACTTCTTCAAGAGTATGGTCGGTGTTCATCCCTATTCCAAATCTCATTCTTAAAACTTTGGCTTCCCTTGCTGTAAGAGATGCAAGTACGTCATCGGTAGCAAAATGTAAGCTTTCTTCAGTAGCATTTTGTAATGGTGACTCAATGACTGTATCCTCAATAAAATCACCTAAACTTGAATCCTCATCATCTCCAATTGGCGTCTCTGTAGAAATTGGCTCTTTTGCAATTTTAAGAACTTTTCTAACTTTATCCTCAGGCATGTCAAGCTCTTTACCCAGCTCCTCAGGAGTTGGTTCTCTGCCCATATCTTGCATCATTTGACGTGATACTCTATTTAATTTATTAATAGTTTCAATCATATGAACCGGTATTCTGATTGTTCTAGCCTGATCAGCGATAGATCTTGTTATTGCTTGCCTTATCCACCAAGTTGCATAAGTAGAAAATTTATATCCTCTTCGATATTCAAATTTATCCACCGCCTTCATTAGGCCAATATTTCCTTCTTGGATTAAATCTAAAAACTGAAGTCCTCGATTTGTATATTTTTTTGCAATAGATATAACTAATCTAAGGTTAGCCTCGACCATATCTTTTTTGGCACGACGCATTTTTGTCTCACCCATAGACATATTTCTATTTATTTCTTTAATCTCTCTAACACTTATTCCAACTTTATTTTCAAGTTCTATAATATCTTTTTGAGCAATGACAACATCCTGTTTTACCTTTTCTAAAAGATCTTTTTTATATTTTTTTTCTTTCATCAAGCTATCAACCCATCTCACCTTTGTTAAATTTTCTGGGTACATAACCAAAAAGTCTTTTCTTGGGATCCGAGCATTTTTAACTAATTGAGTTTGAATGAGCTTTTCTTTTTCTCTTAGACTATTCAATCCATGTCTTGCAATTGCAGCAATATCATCAAACATTCTTGGACTAAATTTTAAGAATTTAAAAATTTCTCCAAGCTTTTTAAATTCTGCATTCGCTTCCTTAGAATGTCTGCCTTTTTTTTCTATAACCTTTGTTGTTTTATTAAATTGGCGTTTAAGATTAGTCATTCGCCTCTGCAGTTCTTTCATATCAGGACCTGATGGAGTTTCATCATCTGATGATTCTGCAGCTTCAGCCTCTTCTTTTGCTCTTTGACTGCCTGGTCCGGCAGAAGGTACTTCTTCCATTTCTTCTAAGAAGCCTGTTAAAAAATCATTAATTTTCTTTTCACCATCTTTAACAAGTTGCCAATAAATTAGAACATACTCAACTGTCTTGGGGTAATGAACGCTTGCATTCAATAAATCCCTCATACCTTCTTCAATTCTCTTAGCGATCTCTATTTCACCTTCACGAGTCAAAAGATCAACTGTTCCCATTTCTCTCATATACATACGGACTGGATCTGTTGTTCTTCCAGTTTCGTTTTCAACAGCTGCAAGAGCTTCGGCAGCTTGTTCTAAAGCAATATCATCAGAATTTTCTGATTCTGCAAGCATTAAAGTATCTGCATCAGGAGCAGTTTCGTGTACTTGCAAACCTAAATCATTGATCATTCCAATGATTTCATCTACCTGATCTGGATCAGAAATATCATCTGGAAGGTGATCATTAACATCTGCATAAGTTAGATAGCCTTGCTCTCTACCTTTTTCGATTAGCTCTGCAATTCTTGAGCCTTTTTGATTTAATTTATCCACGGATTAGTTGTACCTCGAGCTTATCCCCTATATGTAAGGATTGATTAGCAAAAATCAATCTAATTTGAGCTTAAATTTTTTATTAAAGCTGCTTCATCTTGCGACATTCTATCTTTTTTTAAGATAATTTGTTGTAATTCTCTTTTTTCTGAAGAAGTAAGCTCTTGCATATTATACTTTTCTTTTAGAATTTCTTCTCTTTCATTGCCAGCTTGAGAAATTAATCCTAAACAATCTTCAATCATTGACATTGCGTCGTCTTCTGATAATTTGATTTCAGATACCAACGCTTCACCAAAGACATTTTTAATTCTTGTATTTTCTATTTTTTCTAAAATGATAGAAGCTGATGATTCTGGATTTTGAATATAAATATCTTTTATATCAAGTATGAAAGAAAATTTAGAGTCTGACTTTATTAGGCTGAACAAACTGCTTTCTGCTAATTTTGGATATTGAATTAAGCCCATAAAAATACCTAAAACTGATTTTTTCATTATGGATCTTGTATCAACCACTACTTCCTCTTTTTGAGGTATGTTAAATTTCTGCGTACTTTCATTTCCTTGAATTAATTTAGCAAAATCTAAATCACAAACATTTGTTGCTTCATTTATATAAGCTTGTTTTAAAGTCTCATTAGAAATAGCTCTGATGAGTGGTAATGCAAATTTTGCTGCTACAGTCCTTCCTTCAATTGAAGATAGATCATCTTGAGACTTAACGGTTTCAAAAAAGTAATCAGAAAAGGATTTTGAGTTCTTAGCCAAACTAAAAAATGCCTCTTTTCCGTTATCTTTTATAAAACTATCTGGATCCTCACCTTCTTTTAAAAAAATAAAACTAATTCTAGTGTCCTCTCTAAGCAAAGACATTGCATTCTCAACCGTTCTCCATGATGCTTTTAGACCAGCCTCATCGCCATCAAAGACGATATAGATTGTATTGGTATAATTAAGGATCTTTCTAAGTTGTTCTTGAGTAAATGCAGTTCCAGATGATGCAACTGCATTTTTAACTCCATGTTGAAAAAGACCAATGACATCCATATAACCCTCAACAACAAAAATTGAGTCAGGTCTTTTGTTTATTTGTCTTACTTCATATAAACCATATAGTTCATACTTTTTTTTGTAAGTCTTTGTCTCAGGTGAATTAAGATATTTAGCTTGATTTTCTTTATCGACCAATAATCTACCACCAAATGCTATGCACTGACCTTTAATATTTCTTATCGGGAACATTAACCTATCTCTAAATCTATCATAAAACTCTCCATTATCATTTGTACCAAACAGGCCGGATTCATTCAGCTCGTCCTGATTAAATTCTTTTGATAACTTTTCATTTAGACTCGGATTTCCCGCGCTTGAATAACCTAAATTGAAGAATTTAGCTGTTTCTCCAGATATGCCTCTGTCCTTCAGATAAGAAATTGTGTTCTTACCATGTTCATCTTTAAGTTGTGTATAAAAAATTTCTGCGGCTTTATTATTAATATTAGTTGACTTGGTAACCGCAGCACTTTTTTCTTGTTTGGGAATCTCCATACCAACATAAGATGCCAATAGTTCTACGGCCTCCAAAAAATCTAGGTTGTCATGTTTCTTTAAAAAAGTAATGGCATTACCTGTCTCTTTACAGGTAAAACAATGATAAGTGCCTGTCTCTTCATAAATTTTCATAGAAGCATTGTTTTCTTCACCACCTTTATGGAAAGGACATTTGCACATATATGCTCCGCCTCTTCTTTCAACTTGTCTTCGTTTTTGAATAACTTCGACAATATTTACTGAATTAATTAGGCGTTCTATAAATGTATCAGGTATGTACATAACTATTTTTTATTAATCTCAAACCAATTATCTATCAATATTTTTGCGGCATTAGCATCAACCTCATCTGTCTTATTTTCTTTAAGAATTTGTCTTGCCTCAAAGGTGGTCAATCTTTCATCAATATATTCAAATTTTGCATCATAAAGGTCTCGAAGCTTTTTATGAAATTTTTCAACTTTTTTCATTATCTCGCTATCAGTTCCATCCATATTGAGTGGTTTACCAACGATAATAAGATCTGGCTGCCATTCATCCAATAAAGTACTAATTTCGAACCAGTTTACTTTACCATTTTTATTAAAAATTACTTGTAGAGGAGAAGAAGTACATGTTGCAGTCTGTCCTACAGCAACACCTATCTTTTTTTCTCCAAAATCAAAGGCAACTATTTGCATTTAATTAGATGAAAAGTTCCAGTCTCTAACAATCTCCAAGACACTATATTCATTAAACATACCTTCATTAAACGGGGCGAAAGGAGCAGACTCTTGCAAGATGCTTATAGCCATATTATCAATAAGGCTATCGCCTGAAGAAATCAAAATTTTTGAGTTAATTAAGTTTCCATACATATCTATTGTTGCCATAATTTGCACTTTGCCATTTAGAGAATTTCTTTTATTTAAAATTATTTTATCTCCAGTCATTTCTATTTTTCTTTGCCATAAATTTAAATAAACTGCTTCTTCAGAATTTACAACAGAATTAGCTTGAAGTTTTTTTATCTTAAAGGACTGTGAAGAATTTTTTGATGCCTGGATGTTGCCAAATTCGTCTGAAGGGATATCTTTAGTTGAACTCTTTATATCTCCAATAGATACATTTGTCATAAAGTCCTGGCTAGAATTAGCAAATTTAACATTGATGATTGGAGACTCATTGAATATAGGTAGTTTGTAATAAGAAGTTATAGAAATTCCAAAGATTAGTAGAACATGGATACAGACTGAGATCATGAATGATTTATTAAAAGTTAATGATCTCTTACTAGTATTTTGAGGTGGTGATTGCATTGAAATCATAACTTTTGAAAATATTCTGTTATAGGATTGATATCTGTTTGATCAAGTATTTCTCTTGCGCAAGTTGGGCTAGTGATATTTATTTCAGTTAAATATTCTCCAATAATATCGACACCTGCAAAATTTATACCTTTTTTTATTAAGAAATTTCCTATTTCCTCTCCTACTTTTCTTTGGAAGTCTGAAATATCTTTAGCAACACCCTTTCCTCCCGCAGCTAAATTACCCTTAAAACTACCGCCCTGTGGAATTCTTGCCAATGTTTTTTGGAAAGGTTTCCCATGGATAATCAAAATCCTAAAATCTCCGTCATAAATATCCTCAATAAATTCCTGACAAATAATCTGAGTTTTTCCTGAGTTTGTCATCTCATTTAATATTGATATATTTTCTTCATTGAGATCATCAATTTTATATATTGAAGCACCGCCCATACCATCAAGCGGTTTAATTATAATTTCTTGATGTGATTCAAAAAAACTTTCTATCTTGTTTATCTTAGAAGTTACTAAGGTATGGGGTATATATTCTTTGAAATGTAATGCAAAAACTTTTTCATTAAATTCTTTAATTGAATTTGGTCTATTGAAGATAATCGCTCCTTGCTTTTCAGCAAGCCCTAGGAGATGAAGAGCATTTACATAATTCTCATCTACTGGGGGGTCTTTACGCATAAAAGAAAATCTAAAATCAGATACTTTTAGATCTTCTTTTAGAATACTTTCGACTTGAGTTAATCCGGCAGAAATAATATTTCGAGAACTTGCATAAACAATGCCATCCTTGACAAATAAATCATTTATCTCACATTGGAAAACGTTAAACTTATGCTTTATTGCCTCTTCAATCATCAATATTGAAGTATCTTTCTTAATATTTAAATCCTTATAGGTATCTGTAATAAAAAGCACCTTATCCATTGTTATTAAATTTTACCAAAATGATTTTTAACTAATGAAGACACGAATATGGGGGCTGTCTCAGCCCTTAAAATATTTTCACCTAAGTACCTTTTTTTAATATTTTGCATATCTATTAATTTAAGCTCATTATCTGAAAAGCCAGATTCTGGACCTGTAATAATTGTTACTGAGGAATTTATTCCTAACTCTTGTTGATTAAAATACTCAGAAGCCTCGGTGTCAAATATATATACCTGATTGTTACTCTCTAATATTTTTATTGCCTCATTTAGTGACTTTGATTCTTCAATATCTGGTAGAAAATTATTTCCACACTGTTTTGACACATTAATAATAATTTCAGAGGACTTTTTAATCATTCTCGTAAGATCTTTCTTTGCAACACTTTGATCTGCAAGGTCTGGTCTATAGATGATAAATTTATTTACGCCCACTTCAGCAAGCTTTTCAATCATGAAATTAAAATTACTCTTTTTAATAACTGGGATTACTGTTGTGAGTATTCTTTTTGGAGAGATATCAGATTTTAATATGCCAACTCTCTCAACTTCACATATCTTTCTTGATAGTTTAATGACCTTACATTCCGCTGACTTACCTTTACCATCAAAAATTTCTACTAAGCTATCTTTTTTGATACGCAAAGCTTTAATTAAATGATGTGATTGAGATTCATCTATTAAAAACTTCTTATTAGATTCAGATACCGATTTACAATATACTCTATGCATTCTCACACTATCATTATAGCTATAGCTGGAAAATAAATGTCAGAGATTAAACTTATATTTATTAGGCATGGTGAAGCAGCCAATGCTTGGGGCAATCATCCAGATCCTGGCTTAAGTGATAAAGGTATACTGCAAGCAAAAAATTTAATAAAGCATGATGATCTTCAAGATCTTAAAAATTATTCTTTTATTTCAAGCCCTAAGTTAAGGGCCATAGAAACAGCAAAACCACTAGCTAACAGGTTTAACAAAAAAATTGAACTTGATAAAAGCTTTATAGAAATTCCAGCCCAAAATATTGCCCTAGATAAAAAACAGTTATGGCTTAAAGAAATCATAGATACCAAGAAGGATAAATTGCCTCAATACGTAAAAGTATGGAATAAGAAAATCTTTGATGCATCAATTAGTGCTAAAAATAACTCCATAATATTTACACACTTTATGGTTATAAATGCTCTTATAAGTGAATTAACTTCTTCTGAAACCCTTTTGTACTTTTATCCAGATTACACTTCAGTAATCCAAATAATTATAAAAAATCAAAAGATTGAGTCTTTTCTTATAGAAGGTAATAAAAAAACTTATATAAATCTTTAAGTAATCTATTGAGCAATTTTTAAACAACTGTAAACTTAGACCTCTTTAGTATAAGAATCTATTTTGAAAAATAAAAAAAAATCTTTTGATAGCTATTCAAAAAAACCATTAAAAGATGAGGTTAGAAAAGCCATGAAAAGATATTTCAATCAACTGGATCAAAAACATACCCCGATTAATGTCTATCAGTTAGTTCTAAATGAAGTAGAGCCATCGCTTTTGAACAGTGTCATGAAATTTTCAAATAATAACCAATCTAAAGCAGCAAAAATTCTTGGTATTAATAGAACAACCTTACGAACCAAATTAAAAAAATATAATATCAGCCAATGAGTATAGTAGAACCTAAGACAGCTTTAATAAGCGTATCTGATAAAAGAAATCTAAGTAATATTGTTAATTTTCTTGTTAAAAAAGAAATCAAAATCCTTTCAACTGGAGGCACTTATAAGGCTATAAAAGAGATTACACCAGATGTTATTGAAGTATCAGAGTTTACAGGGCTTGATGAAATGATGGATGGAAGAGTAAAAACTCTCCATCCCAAAATACATGCAGGCATTCTTGCAAGAAGAGATTCTGATATGGATATCCTTAAAGAAAAAGGATATGAGCCAATTGACTTAGTAATTGTTAATTTATACCCTTTTCAAGAAACTATTAAAGATGGATGTTCTTTCGAAGAGGCTATAGAAAAAATAGATATAGGTGGTCCTACGATGATAAGGGCGGCGGCAAAAAACTTTCAAGATGTGGTTGTTGTTTCAGACCCAAATGATTATCAAGAGCTTATAGATGAGTGGGATGATGATAATGGAATCTCTTATGAATCTCGAAAAAGATTATCTCAAAAAGTTTTTTCAATTATGGCTGATTACAATAAATCTATTTCTTTATATCTTGAAGAGGAAAATATTAAATCAATTCATAATTATGATTTCAAAAAAAGCTCTGATTTGAGGTATGGTGAGAATCCACATCAAACTGCTTCATTATTTACTTTTAAAAATTTAAAACATAAAAACATAGCTAATGCAGATATTTTGCAAGGTAAAGAGCTTTCATATAACAATATTGTAGATGCTGATGCTGCATGGGAATGCGTAAGAGAATTTACTAGTCCAGCATGTGTAATAGTAAAGCATGCTAATCCATGTGGTGTTGCAGAAAGTGATTCAATTTATAGCGCTTATGATCTTGCTTTTAAAACCGATCCAACTTCTGCTTTTGGTGGCATTATAGCCTTTAATAACCCTGTTGATTTAACCACTGCAAAAGAAATTAATAATCGCCAATTTGTTGAGGTTGTGATTGCACCTGATTATGAAAAAGAAGCTATTAAAGAATTCTCTAATAAAAAAAATGTCAGAGTTCTTAAGGTTGATTTAGAACAAGATAACCTATACCCAGGAACAATTAAAAAAGTCTCTGGTGGAATTCTTATTCAAGATGATGATTTAAAAAATGTTAGCCTTGACGAACTAAAATGCGTTACTAAAAAACAACCTACTGATAAAGAGCTAAATGACTTAATGTTTGCATGGAAGGTAGCTAAATTTGTAAAAAGTAATGCAATTGTTTACGTTAAAAATAAACAAACAATTGGAATTGGTGCAGGACAAATGAGCAGAGTTATCAGTGCTGAAATAGCCAATCTAAAAGCTAAAGAAGAAGGGTTGGAGGTCAAGAATGCTGTAATGGCATCTGATGCTTTTTTTCCATTTAGAGATGGTATTGATAAAGCAGCAGCAAGCGGCATAACTGCAATTATTCAACCTGGTGGCTCAATAAAAGATGAAGAAGTAATTGCTGCAGCAGATGAACACAATATCGCCATGGTTTATACAGGAACGAGGCATTTTAGACATTAATGAATGTATTGATAATAGGGTCTGGAGGAAGAGAACATGCCCTGGCATGGAAATCTGCCCAGGATTATTCGGTAAAAAATGTTTTTGTTTGTCCTGGAAATGCTGGAACACATCTTGAAAAAAAAATAAGTAACATTGATATTGATTCAAATAATTTTGAAGCAATTGAAAGTTTTTGCATCGAAAAAAATATTGGGCTCGTGATTATAGGTCCTGAACAACCATTAGTTATGGGGTTAACTGATTTTCTTCAAAGTAAGGGTATTAATGCCTTTGGACCCTCAAAAAATGCAGCTCAACTTGAAGGCTCTAAAACTTTTTCAAAAGATTTTTTCGTTAAATATAATATTCCAACAGCTGGTTATAAATCTTTTGAAGATTTCGATCAGGCTGTGAGTCATCTTGAAAAAATCAATTACCCAACTGTAGTAAAAGCAGATGGTTTGGCAGCAGGTAAAGGCGTTATTATTTGTTCAAATAAAGATGAGGCGATAAATGCTCTTAATAGTATATTCAAAGATAAGGCATTTGGGTCTGCTGGTAACAGGGCTGTTATCGAAGATTTTCTTGAAGGTGAAGAAGCATCATTTATAGCCGTGGTGAGTAAAAATAAAATAATTCCTCTTGCTACTAGCCAGGATCATAAAGCAGTTGGTGATGGAGATGTTGGATTAAATACTGGTGGGATGGGCGCATACTCACCTGCTCCAATAGTCACAGAATATATTAATCAGAAAATTCTTGATGAAGTTATGTATCCAACTATGCAAGGATTAATCAAGGAAGGTTCGCCATACCTTGGTTTTCTATATGCTGGTTTAATGATTAAAGATGATGAAATAAAAGTCCTAGAATTTAACTGTAGATTTGGAGATCCTGAGACTCAGCCAATCCTTCTTAGATTGAATTCTAGTTTAGTTGATCTCTGTATGGCTGCTATTAATGATACGCTTGATTCGTACTCTATTGAATGGACTCAAAAACATTCATGCGGAGTAGTTATAGCCTCTGAAGGTTATCCTGAAAGCTATGAGTCGAACAAAGAGATCAATATTACTGAACACAACAATAGTGATACAAAACTTTTTCATGCTGGTACAAGGTATGAGGATGAAAAAATAATAACTAATGGGGGAAGAGTATTCTGCGCCACTGCCTTGGGAGATAATTTGAAAGAAGCTCAAGAAAATGCATATAATCTAGTTCAAAAAGTAGAATTTGATGGAGCTTTTCATAGAAAAGATATTGGTTTTAAAGGAATTAAATGAGTATTTTTAATAACATTGTTAATGAGTTTGATATTGCGTTAAAAACTTTATCGGATAAAAAAACTGGAACAGAAAGGAAATATCCCCCAGATCCAATTGAAAAAAACAGAGAAGAATTAACAACAAAAGAAAAAGAACTTTCTATACAAATGATGAGAATTAATCATGCTGGTGAAGTCGCTGCTCAAGCACTTTATCGTGGTCAGGCTTTTGTATGTAAGGACCCAAAAGTAAAGGAGCATTTGATACAGGCTGGTGATGAAGAAACAGATCATTTGGTCTGGTGTAAAAAAAGATTAGATGAGCTTGAAGGTAAGAGCTCTCTATTAAATCCTATATGGTATGCGGGTTCTTTTACAATTGGGGCTATATTTGGAGCAATGGGGGAAAAAACAAGTCTTGGTTTTGTTGAAGAAACTGAAAAGCAAGTCGTTAAACACCTTCAAAAACATTTAAATAAAGTTTCTCAAAAAGATAAAGAAACAATTGAAATCTTAAAGACTATGCAGGCTGATGAAGACCTTCATGCAGGTCAAGCTAATGCATCTGGTGCAGAGGAGTTAGAGACTCCAACGAAGAAAGTGATGGAGATTACTGCAAAAGTAATGACATCAACAAGCGCTTATATTTAGTCGCTTATATTAATGACTCTGGAAGCAACTAAAGGTTTAAGCTCTCAATCTAATATGAGAAAGGTCGCTCTGACAGCTTTAGCTGGCACTAGTATTGAATGGTATGATTTTTTTCTTTATGGAGCAGCAGCAGCTCTAATTTTTCCTACTGCATTCTTTGGTGAAATGCCTCAATCTACTGCACTAATATTGTCTTTATTGACTTTCGCAGCAGGCTTTATAGCAAGGCCAATTGGGGGGATTCTTTTTGGACACTTTGGAGATAAAGTTGGAAGAAAAAAAACTCTAGTAGCTGCATTGATGTTAATGGGAATAGCTTCAACATTAATTGGAATGCTTCCAACTTATGCAATGATTGGAGTTACAGCTCCTATCCTTTTAACTATTTTAAGATTTGCTCAAGGTCTTGCCGTCGGAGGACAATGGGGAGGAGCAATGCTCTTAGTCACAGAAAGTGCTCCTTCAGATGAAAGAGGTTTCTATGGAGCTTATGCCCAGGCAGGCGTTCCAATTGGTGTAATTTTAGCCAATCTTGCATTTATTGTTACAAGTTCGCTTGTATCTGAAGAATCATTTTATTCATGGGGTTGGCGCATACCCTTTTTAGCAAGCGCAATCCTTATTGGGATTAGTATGTATATTCAATTGACCATGGAAGATACTAAAGCCTTTCAGGAATTAAAATCCCTAAGAAAAGACCAAAATACTGACGCTAATGTAATTAAAAATTCACCTATTACTGGAGCATTAAAAAAATATCCAATGACTATTACTCTAGCAGCAGGCGCTTTTCTATCTGTTCAAGTAACGTTTTATATTCTAATAGCATTTATGCTTGCGTATGGTGTTACTAGCGCTGATATGGAAAGAGACCAAATGCTATCTGCCGTTTTGATAGCCTCAGCAATAATGATCCCAATGCTATTTATATTCTCATCTTATTCAGATAGACATGGGAGAAAAGGAATTTTTATGTTGGGAGCCGTTTTAACTGCATTATGGTCCTTTGCAATATTCCCGCTTGTCGATACTGGAAATTTTTGGCTTATTGTTTTAGCAATCAGTGGAGGTCTTATTTTTGTTGCAATGATGTATGGGCCTCAGGCAGCTTTCTTTACAGAACTATTTAGCACAGAAGTGAGATACTCTGGAGCAAATTTAGGTTATCAGCTTGGTGCAATATTTGGTGGTGCGTTTGCCCCTACTATCGCAACAAAACTATGGCTTGATTATGATATTTTTTGGGTATCGGTCTATATTGGATTCGCATCTCTGTTAACTTTATTATCAGTTATGTATTTATCTGAAACATACAAATCAGATCTTAACAGCGATGCTTATTAGGACTTCCATTTGATATTACATCCCATTGATGGGTATTGTTCTTTAGATATTTGGTTATTTTTTAGCAAGTTATTAATAGCATTTATAATATCTTTTCCTGTTGCTTCAATATTAGAGCCAGGCGATGATTCATCCATCCTTCCCCTATATACAAGTTTTTTATCTATATTAAATAAATAAAATTCAGGGGTGCATTCCGCTTTAAATTGTTTTGCTATATCTTGAGTTTCATCATAAAGATAGGGGAAAGATAGACCTAATTCAATCCATAACTCTTTCATCTTTTCTGGTCTATCTTGTGGATAGTTTTCAATATCATTTGAGCTTATAGCAATAATATTAATATTTTCTATAAAATTATTTGCTAATTTTTTTATCTCTTCATGATAATGAATAACATATGGACAATGATTGCAAATAAACATTATTATTGTTGGATTGGAGCGATCTAAATCTTTGTCTGAAAAATATTTATCTGTAACAGTGTTTTGAAGATTGAAAAGTATTAAATCAGATTGAAGATCTAACATACTGGAATAGGTTAATGACATTTAAATATTATAGGCTCATTTGTTGCCACTTTACTGGTATGCCTTCTAATTTATATCTATTAGACTCCTCTCGGAGTTTTTCATACTCAGTCTTAGAAGAATAAACAGTAACTATTAATGCATTCTCTTTGTTAGCAGTAATTCTTAATACCCTGCCCATTCTTTGAATTCTTTGTCTTTTTGAAGATGATGCACTCAAAATCATAGCTCCATCTGCTTCAGGCATATCAAATCCCTCATCCAAAGCTGTACAGCTTACTAGAACATTTAATTTTCCTGCTTTAAAAGCATCTAAATTTTCTTGTCTTTCTTCATCATTAAGGTCTGTATTATAAATGCCTGATTGGAACCCCTTTTTATTTACTAATTTATTAAATTCTTTTGCTTGTTTTTTGTTCTCAGTGAATACAATCCAGCTATCTCTTTTATATTTTTGTATGAGCTCTAAGCCATAGGGAATTCTATTTTTTGAATTTTTAACTAACCTTGCCCTATTAAAAATAAGCATCTTTAAAGGGTAGTCATTCATATCATTACCGCCAATGGTTGCCGCTCTTCGCTGAATGCTCTTTGTAAACTTCTTATATTTATCTTCTTCTTCAGGCAACATCGCTGCATAACCATATAAAAGTTTGAAATTAACAATTACCTCATCTTCTCTGGCATCAATGTAGTCATAATCGAAAATAATATCTCCGAGTATTTTCTTTATTATGATGTAAAAATTATCATCATAATCTCTCTCTGGTGTTGCAGATAATCCAAGTGTTGCATGCCAACCGTTGGTTAGCATTTCCCCTCTCTTCTCTGTTCCAATCTTATGACATTCATCAACAATAAGAAGACTATTATCTGCTTCGATATGATGAATAATATTTTTTAAAGAATCTATTGTGGTGATACAAATTTTTGTAATTGATGATGTTTGTTCACCACCACCATTAAGAGATATTTGTTTATCTATAAAATTTTGTGAAAGGTTTTCATACCATTGATCTAACAATGCGATTGATGGAACAACAACCAAGACCGATTTATCAGGATTTTCTTCTAAGTATTCTTTTAAACAATGAATAGCAAAAAAGGTCTTTCCTCCGCCAGTGACAACTTTTATTATCCCTCTTTTTTTTGCCCACCATAAGGGAAATGCTTTTTCTTGCCACTCTCTAAGCTTCAAGAAAAATCTCCGCTCATTAAACTTTCACCAATTAAAAAAATATGGATATTGTTATCAACCAATATATCTATATCGGCTTGGCTTTTGATACCTGATTCAGCAACAAAAATATTTTCTTTTGAAAGTAGGTTTCTTAATTTTATTGAATTTTGAATATCAACCTCAAAGGTTTTTAGATTTCTATTGTTAACGCCTATGATTGCATTTGAAAATAATTCAGCTCTGGATAATTCTTTTTCATCATGAACTTCAATCAAATAATCTAATTCTAAATTATCAGCCAGATCAGAAAACTCTCTTAATTCAATATCACTCAAAGCACTTGCTATTAAAAGAATGCAGTCAGCCCCTATCAATTTTGATTCATAAATTTGATATGGATCAACTATAAAATCTTTTCTTAAAATTGGAAGGCTTGTATTCTTCTTTATATCTTTTAAATACTGAATACTTCCTAGAAAAAAATCCTCCTCTGTCAGAACAGAAAGGGCTGATGCTCCAAATATTTCATATTCTTTTGCTTTGCTAATTGGATCAAAGTCTTTACTAATTATCCCAGCACTTGGGGAGGCTTTCTTAATCTCAGCGATAATAGCCTGATTTTTATTGACAATACTGCTTTTAAAAGAACTTTTAGTTAGATCAAAAGACTTAATATCTACCTGCATTTTTTTCAAAGGGTAGTTCGCCTTTCTATCTTCTATTTTAGATTTTGTACTAACAATAATTTTTTGAAGAATATTCATCTATTGTTTGAAGCCCTAACATATGCAGCTAATTTATTAGCCGCCATACCATTGTTCATTAATTCAAATGCTAGCTCGACGCCATCACTTATTGAGTCAACAATCCTAGCAATGTATAGAGCTGCTCCGCTATTGATGGCTATCATATCTTGGACAGCTGAATTTTCTCCTGAAAAAGCCTTCTTAACTAACATTAAACTTTCTTGAGCCGAACTAGCAGATATTTCATTAAAAGATGCCAGGCCAAGCCCAAAATCTTTTGGAGTGATTTTATATTCCTTAATCTTATGATCTTTTAGCTCTATCACTGACGTTTCACTTGTTATAGTTATTTCATCGAGCCCATCATCTCCATGAACAATAAGAACATGTTCCATATCTAAATTTTTCGAAACTTTCGAAAAAGTTTTCATTAATTTTTTATTATAAACCCCTAACACTTGTCTTTTAGCATTACATGGATTTGTATGAGGCCCCAACAAATTGAAAATTGTTTTTTTAGCTATTTTCTGTCTTGCTGGCATGACATGTTTCATTGCTTGATGGTGTAAGGGTGCAAATAAAAATACAAAACCTATCTGATCAAATATTGAAATAAGTTTTTCTCTATCATGACTGATATCTGCTCCAGCTTCGGTTAAAAAATCAGCGCTTCCAGACTTGCTAGAAATTGCTTTATTACCATGTTTTGTTATTTTAGCTCCACCAGCTGCAGCAACAAATGACGATGCAGTCGAACAGTTAAAAGTATGAAGACCAGTTCCTCCAGTTCCACATGTGTCTATATGAGTCCCATCCCCAATTTCAAACTGTAATGACTTTTCTTTCATTACAAGAGCTGCAGCTGAAATCTCATCTTCAGTAATACCCTTCTTATTTAAGGCTAATAGAAATAACTCTATTGCATGTTGACTGACCTGACCCGTCATAATCAACTCTATAGCTTCCTTCATTTCATCAAAACTAAGATCTTCTTGGGCATCTATTTTTATTAAATATTTATTCATAGTGATTCAATAAAATTTTGTATCAGTTTTTTTCCATGAATCGTATCAATAGACTCGGGATGAAATTGAACTCCATATATTGGTTTCTTCTTATGTTCAACTGCCATAATTACATTAGGATCATTTTCTAAAGTTGCTGTAATTTTTAACTCTTCTGGAAATGAGACCATGTCAATGACTAGGCTATGATATCTGACAACATTATATGGAGAACTAATGTCTTTGAATAAACCATCTTCCATGTGTTTAATGCTTGAAATTTTTCCATGGAATACCTCTGGTGCCTTAATAATATTTCCACCAAATGCAGCTCCTATTGCCTGATGTCCAAGACATACACCAAGAATCGGTACTATTGAGGATTTTATTAGTTCAACAGATATCCCTGCTTGATCTGGGGTACAAGGACCTGGTGAAATAACAATTTTTTCAGGAGCTAGATTTAAAACTTCAGAAACTGTCATTTCATCGTTTCTAATAACTTTTACTTCTTTTTTAAGTTCTCCAATATAGTGAACTAAGTTATAAGTAAAACTATCATAATTATCTAGAACAATAATCATGAAATCATCTCCATCGCATCTAAAAAAACCTTTGATTTTTGCTTACATTCAAGCCATTCATTTTCCGGATCAGAGTCAGCAACTATTCCGGCTCCAGCTCCAACATGAATAAAACCGTTTCTTATAACGGCTGTTCTTATTGCAATAGCGGTATCTATATTTCCGTTCCAAGTTATATAACCAATTGCTCCTCCATAAATACCTCTTGAACTTGGTTCTAATTCATTAATTATTTCCATTGCTCTTATTTTTGGAGCCCCTGATAGCGTGCCTGCTGGTAGAGATGCTTTTAATGCATCAATAAAATTTTTATCTTCTGATATCTTTCCAACAACATTTGAGACAATATGCATAACATGGGAATATCTCTCTATTATCATCTTCTCAGTAACTTTTACAGAGCCTATCTTAGAAATTTTTCCAACATCATTTCTACCTAAATCTATTAACATCAAGTGCTCAGCTAGCTCTTTAGGGTCGCTTAGTAAGTCTTTCTCATTTGAGAGATCTTCATCTTCATTAACTCCTCTCTTTCTAGTTCCTGCTATTGGTCTAAGAGTTATATCTTCACCCTCTACTCTTACAAGAATTTCTGGTGAAGATCCAACCACATTGCACTCATCAAGATTTAGATAGTACATATAAGGCGATGGATTTAAATATCTTAAAGCAGAATATAATTGAAATGTATCTCCTGAGAATGATTTAAAAAAATCTTGCCCAAGCACCACCTGCATTACGTCACCCTCTCTAATATAATCTTTAACTTTATTTACTGCTTCAATAAACTCTTTTTTAGTAAAGTTTGATTCAAAAGAAAGCTTTCCTGAAATTGGTTTGTATTCTAAAGAAGAGCTTTGGGTTTTTGCGCTTATACTTTGTTCAATCTCTTCCAACATTTTATTTGCTTCTTCGTATGTTTTTTTTGCTGGATCCGAGTTATAAATTACGTGGATTGATTTATTAAAATTATCATATACCACTAATTTCTCTGATTTAACCAAATATATATCAGGCATATGCTCATCAAACTTCGAATCTTTTGACCCCAAAGATGCTATCTTTTTTTCTGAGTATCGTGCGCTTTCATATGCAAAAAACCCTACATAACCCCCATAAAATCTAGGAAATTCTTCTTGTTCTGGTGCTTTATGGCTGGCTATAAGATTATTTAGATCCTTTAAAGGATCTTCAGAGTTATATGATTTAATTTGACCATCAATTTTAAGATCAATTTTGTTTCCTGATATTTTTATGGTGTCATTGCAATCCAATCCTATAATTGAATATTGAGCCCACTTTTCTCCACCCTCTATTGATTCAAGCAAAAAAGTATTTCGTTTATCTTTAATTTTTGAATAAAGATTTGTAGGAGAATCTGAATTTAAATGAATCTGTGTAATTAGAGGAATGACATTGAATCCATCTAATTTAAATCTTTCATACTGTTCTTTACTTATCATTTGAAATAATTGTTTTAATATTTAAGATATCGCCAGTACTTACATTATTTTTTTTAAACCAATCCTTGTTTACCTCTAGAGCATACTTAACAGGAATACTAGAGCAAACTGATTTTCTTGAAAAAGGAACCATATCATATATATCAATAATTTCTCCATTATCTGAGATATATGCAACATTCAAGGGAATGAATGTATCTTTCATCCACATGCACTGCTTCTTCTTATATTCCCAAATAAAAAACATACCAAAATCATTAGGTATAGATGGCTTAAACATAAGCCCTCTTTTTCTATCTTCAAAGCTAGAGACTATTTCAATGTTGGGTAATAGTTTTTCAATATCTACACCGCTAGATGCCTCTAATTCAAATATAAAGAACAAAAGAATAAAGTAGTGAAATGCTCTTTTAACTTTGATGATATGTGTTTTGATCATAATTTTTAGAACTCAAGATTGCTGAGAAAGCTATTTATTTATTAACTATCTAACTCTTTTTAAGTTTTGCAACAATGTCTTTAGTTTGCTCATCTAAATTATTCTGAATGCTCTCAACCAATAGCGAAGCTACAAATGATATTTCAGCCAAAGGCTCTACAGCATTTGAATTATGACTAACTGCTTCTGCTAGGTAGCTCATACCTTCAGACATGTAATCTATTTTTTTATTAACGTCCTTTTCTCTTTTTGCATAACTAAACCTTCTAATAGCATCATTTGACTTCCTGCTAGCTTTAGTAGATTCGCTAATGGCTTTATTTTTATACCTATTGGCTGCTACAGCCCTAATTGCCCATCTCAACATTTTGCCTTCCTCCTAAATTTAAAATTAAATTGTTTTAATAACATAATACATGAGCATTATATTACCTTCTTTTAAGATTTAAATTTTAGCTAAAAAAAGAAAGTCTAAGTAAGCTTAGAGCGAAGCATTGAAATTGTTTGCTTATAATCATCGGTATTAAAAATAGCAGACCCAGCAACAAAAGTGTCAGCCCCAGCTTCTGCAGCAAGACCAATGGTTTCATTATTGATTCCACCATCTACCTCTAGACGAATATCTTTACCCGATTCATCAATCATTTTTCTTACTTGAGATATTTTATCAAGAGAGCTTTGAATAAAAGATTGTCCGCCAAAACCTGGATTGACGCTCATGATTAAGATTAAATCTAAATCTTCAATAACATTTTCAAGAGCATGTAACGGCGTTGCTGGATTAAATACAAGGCCAGCCTTGCATCCTCTTTCTTTAATAGCATGAATTGAACGATGGATGTGTTTCGAAGCTTCTGGATGAAAACTAACTAGATCAGCTCCAGATTCAATAAACCTTTGAGCAAGATCATCAACCGGATCAATCATTAGATGAACATCTATAAATTCTTTTATACCAAAATCTCTAAGAGCCTTGCATACCATTGGCCCAATAGTTAAATTTGGAACATAGTGGTTATCCATAACATCAAAATGAACCCAGTCTGCACCTGCATCTAGGACATTCCTTACTTCGTCACCCAATCTAGCGAAATCAGATGCTAAAATTGAAGGTGCAATTATGTATTTTTGTTCAGTCATAACTTAATTCTCATCATTATAAACACTATTCGCAAGTTTTAAACGCTCTGGAGTGCCGACATCTAACCACAATTCAGATGAAATCTGGCCTGTTACAACATTTTTATTGATATATTTTGAGAGAACAGCATTCCACATATTGAAAGAATTACTTTTAAAAGAATTATCTTTAAAAATAACTGGATTAATTATTGAGAGTCCACTCCATGTAAGGTTATTTGAATTTGAACCAACTGTTACAAGGTTATTTCTAATATTAAAATCGCCATCAATATTATGGTTTGGATTTGGCACTCCTATCAAATGAGCAGCCTCAACATTATTAAGCAAACCAGTTAGTTTTATATTATGAAATATATCTGCATTTATAACTAGGAAACACTCATCGCCTAAAAGTGGTAGTGCTTTTAAAATCCCACCACCAGTGCCTAGAGGTTTTTCTTCAAATGAAAAAGATATGTCCTTACCAGGAAAGGTTTCTTCAACATGTTCTTTAATTAGATGTCCGAGATGAGATACATTAATAATTATTTCAGAATACCCACTTTCAATTAACAATTTAATGTTTCTTTGAATTAAAGTTTCATTCCCAATTTTTAATAAAGGTTTCGGGATGCTTTCTGTTAATGGCAGCAACCTTTTGCCAAACCCAGCGGCAAGAATCATAGCTTTCATATTTTGGAAATCCTTTTTTCAAGTTTTGGTTGAATTTTATCCAAAATATATTCTCTTCCTTCAAAACCATCTGGAATCATTGATAATAAATTAGTAAGAATCATCGGCAAATCTTTTAATCTAAAATCTCTTCTCTGTCTTAAGTATAAATTAGCAAGCGTTCCTAATATTCGCATATTTCTTTGAATAGAACCCCATCTCAAGAAATCAAGTAATTCAGAATTGCTGTATTTTAATTTCGACTGTTTTGAAAAATAATTAAGCATATTCTCTATGTTCTTGAAATCAACATTATAGTAATGATCTATCAAGATCCCTGATAGATCTATACCAATTGGTCCAATCTTCATGTCTTGATAGTCTATAACTGTGATTTGTTCTTGGTTAAGAATCAGATTACGCCTCTCAAAATCAAAATGGCAATTCACCCAAGGTTGGATCATTAAATTTTGCATAGTTGAAGAAATTAAATCATCGATAGAGATATCTATTTTAAGGCCTAAAAACTCTATACAAAAGATATCTTTAAACAGATTTATTTGTTCACTTAACTCATGTTCTGAAAAATGCTTGATATGATCAATCTTGGAATTCTGAATTTTAATTAATAAATCTAATGAGCCTTGTAGTAAATCTATTTTGTTATCTTGATTAAGAATTGAAAGAAGATCGTTATCACCTAAATCTTTTTGCAGAGTTACCCCAAGGGTTATATTGTGATGGAGAATATCTACCGAATTGACATCATTCTCTTTTAGGCTTTTAGAGAACTTAATAAAATCTGTGTGGTCCCCCTTTTTAGGATCTAAATAACATAGGACGAATGATTCTTTATTGTTAGATACTCTCCAGTATTCACGTCCACTAGCCTCGTTCTTTAATGGTGAAGCATAATTAGCATTAAAATTACATAGATTGCTTAATTTTATTACTTCTTCTTCTTTCAAATCAGCTGTTTTTTATCTCATCAGGGATTGGTGTATTTTCAGGCACAAAAAAATCTGGCATTAGTTCTGCAAAAGGCACTGATGCATATTTAGTGAAGTCGGTAACGCCTGCTTCATGAAGAACTAAATCATCAATGCAAAAATTGCCAGTAAATTCTTTGGAATCTTTCGTTAATATCTCGTATGAGGAATCAGCCATTATGTCTACATTCCTTGAAAGCTTCATTATTTCGTCCCCTCCAAGATGGTTTTGAACTGCTGCAGTAGCAATAGCAGTTCTTGGCCACAATGCATTAACCGCAATGCCAAATTCTTTAAATTCTTCTGCCATTCCTAGAACGCACATACTCATAGTGTATTTAGCCATGGTGTATGCAACTGTGCCTGCAAACCATTTAGCTTCCATATCTAAAGGAGGAGATAAATTTAAAATATGCGGATTGGATGATTTCTTTAGGTGAGGTAAGCAAAATTTGCTTACCATATAAGTGCCTCTTCCATTTATTTGATGCATAAGATCATACCTTTTCATTTCAGTATCTGTAACGTTTGTTAGTTGGATTGCAGAAGCATTATTAATACAAATATCAATGCCTCCAAAATGTTCAACTGATTTGTTAACAGCATCTCTTACGTTATCTTCACTTCTAATATCACAAACAATTGGGAGTGCTTCACCACCTGCCTCAATAATTTCCTCGGCAGCTGTATATATTGTTCCAGGTAATTTTGGATGAGGATCCGCTGTTTTTGCAGCAACTACAATTTTTGCACCATCTGCGGCAGCCTTTTTTGCCATTGCAAGTCCAATTCCTCTACTGCCACCTGATATAAAAATTACTTTATCTTTTAAACTCATTTTTTTTCCTCTTAATTTAATTAAAATTTTTCCATGTATGGACGCAGATCAAGTTCATGAGTCCAAGCGCTTTTATGCTGAGTATGGACAAACCAATATGCATCTGCAATTGCGTCAGGTTGAAGGATGCCATCTTTTTCTTTAAGTGCATAGATATCCGGAAAGGTTTCTTTAATGAATGCTGTATCTATAGCGCCATCAATAACGAAATGTGCGACATGAATACCTAACGGCCCTAGCTCTCTAGCCATACTCTGGCTAACTGCTCTCAGAGCAAATTTTGCACTAGAAAAGGCAGAAAAACCTGAACTTCCTCTCATTGATGCTGTAGCACCAGTAAAGAATATGCTACCTTCATTTCTTTTTTTCATATATCTTGCCGCTTCTCTTCCTGAAAGAAAGCCCGCAAAGGCTGCCATTTCCCAAACTTTTTTAAATACTCTTGAAGTTGTTTCTTCAATTGAGAAAAAAACATTGGCGCCAGGATTAAATATCACAACATCTATTGGTGCAACTTCATTTTCAATTTCCTTGAATAAACTCTTGATAGCATCTTCATCTCTTGCATCTACTCCAAATCCTTTTGCCCATCCTCCGGATTCATTTATCTCTGAAGCCAAGGCATTTACCTTATCGATATTTCTAAATCGCCTTACAGGACATACCTTGTATCCATTGATAGCAAATTTTTTAGTCAGAGCCGCACCTGTTGCATCACCAGCTCCAATAATAATTGCAGAATATTTTGAAAAATCTTTCATATCAGTGTTTAATTGCTTTACTTTACAAAATTGTTAATAAAAATGATAGTAGACTTCATCTTTGACGTGGCAAGTCCTAATACATACTTTGCACATAAGTTAATTCCTGATTTTGAGAAAAGGACAGGAACTAAATTTAACTATATCCCCTGCTTGCTTGGTGGAATCATGAAGATTACAAATAATAAGCCACCTTTTGTGGCATTTGCTGATTGTAAAAATAAAAGTGACTATCAAATGATAGAAATTGATCGTTTTATAAAGCAGCATAATTTAACAAATTTCAAATTCAGCTCTCATTTCCCGCCTATGACGGTTCAAGTTCAAAGGTGTGCAATTGCAGCAAAAGAATTAGGCATCTTTGAGAAATTCATAGAATGTGCCCTTAAGGCTATGTGGGAAGATGATAAAAATATTTCAGATGTAGATATTATCTCTGAGGTTTTAGAAGAAAATGGCTTTAATGTTAATGAAATATTGAAAATAATTACCTCACAAGAATGCAAAGATAAACTAATATCTAATACCAATGAAGCTGTAAATAGGGGAGCATTTGGTGTTCCAACATTTATGTTTGATAATCAGATTTTCTTTGGTAAAGATCATTTGTATCAATTAGAAGAATATATATATTCAAAATAATAGTAGAACTTTTTACAGGATTCGCTTTCAAGCCATTGAGGTATAAAATATAAAAATGTTAGGCACCAGCACTAAAAAAGCATTCTTCTTATTAGCATGCTTATTATTTCAAGACTATGCATATGGTAGCTTGGTTGAGGATGGAATTCTTTCAAACAATATCAACAATAATAATACCTGTTTAATATATCAGCCTTATTTAGGAGTCGTAAAAGATATAGAAAGTCTTGATATTAAATCTGAGAAATTTGAAATAACTGATAATGAGGCTCTTATTCTCAATGGTGAAGTTGAAATTGATTTTCCTGAAGGTTTGCTTAAAGCAGGAGAAGCAAAAATAGATAGAAAAAAAGGTTTGGTTGATTTTAAAATGGATGGTGATTTGTTTTTAGAAGACTATTTTTTTAGGGCTAAAGAAGGATCTTTTAATAAGGATGACCGATCAATAGATCTTCGTTATGGTCAAGCCTTTATGAATAATAGAAATCTCGTTCTAAGTTTTGACCAACTAAAAGGAAATTTAAATAATACAATTGCTCTAAATCAAGTCTCTATGACCTCTTGTGCAGATGTTGCAAATGGATGGGAATTTGTAGCTGAGAATATTGAACTAGATGATCGATCTAAAAGAGGTTATGCAAAGAATGTCAGAATAAGGATATTGGATAGGACTTTACTTAAACTTCCATATATTCCATTTACTACTTCTAGTGAAAGAATGTCAGGTTTTCTTGAGCCTTCGCTATCGTATTCTTCAGATGGAATAGATTTTATGATCCCATATTACAAAGTATTATCAGATAAATCTGATGTAACACTAGCTACAAGGAACATATCTGAAAGAGGTTTAGGGTTTGAGGGTAATTTTAGAAGGTTGCGTGGAAATAAGGGTAATCTTACTAATCTTGATTTCATATATTTCAATAAAGATAAAGAATATAAAGACTTTTATCCAAATCTTTCTGATAAAAGATGGGCATTTAGTTTTAAAGATACTTATGGAAAGAATAATAAATTTTGGGTTAACGTAGATTGGTCTAAAGCTTCGGATAGCATGGTTCTCAGAGATATTTCAGGAGAAATAACTTCTATTGGCAATGAAAGAGCTCAGAATTTAAATCAAAATATTGCTATTAATGGAGTAATAGGAGATTTTAGGATTAAGGTTGAACATCAAGGGTTTCAATCGCTAAACCCTATTCTTACAAATGGTTACAAAAAACTGCCCTCTATTGAATTGGAGTTTTCAAAGAATTATAAAAACTTTACTATTAAAGAGTATTTAAATATCTCTTATTTTAAGGCTGAAAATATCCATGGGTATTATGGCTATCAAAAAAGTAATAACAGATTACCATATGTCATTGATTATCCTGTCGAAGGTTCTAGAGTTTTCTCAAGTTTTAAGATTTCAAATCGAATATATGTAAATGGCCTAAATGTATCTTCAGCTTTAGGGCTTAAAACTATCAACTATGATCTCGATGATCAATCAGTAAGAACAGAGTCTGTAAGTGTGCCTAACTTTAGTTTAGACATTAGTACTCTGTTCTTTAAAAAGAACAAAATGATCACACATCTATTAAAACCAAGATTGATATATGGTTATGTTGGGCACGAAAATCAAGATATAAACCCAGTTTTTGATACAAATAAAATTTCAATGATGAATCAGCTTTTCAATACTGATAGGTTTTCAGGAATGGATAGGATAGGAGATCAGAAGTTCTATACATTAAATCTTGAGTATAAAAAGCGTCAGATGAATATGGAAAAAATATCTTTAAGCATCTCTAAAAAGTTTTACTTAGAGGATAGGAGGGTCTGGTTGGATGATATGCATATGGATATGTCATCTATGAATATGGGAATGAATTCAATGGGCATGCCTTCTATGAATATGCCCTCTATGAGTATGTCTTTTATGAATATGGAAATGATGCAAATGCCAATGGATGAAGGTCCTGTAATGATTATGGGGAAATGGATGCCAGACATGAGCACAATGATTATGGCATACACTTCTTACCTTGAAGAAGCAGGTAAAGTTCCTATGGCAGGAATTACTATAAAACAAAATTTTGAAAGAGGTAGTTTGGGATATGCTAAAAGGTATACAAGAATGGCTGGAGATTTCATGACTATTTTAGATTATTCAGAACTTCATGCAGATTTTAAGATCAAAGATAATCTCAATCTTATTGCAAAATTAAAAAGAGATGATGAATCAAATTCCAAGATTGAATCAGTATTTGGAATTGGCTATGAAAACTGTTGTTTTGTTTTTAGAATAACAACTTCAGACAAAAATCTCTCCAAATATCTTTCTAACTTTGAATCAAACTCTTATATGTATCTTAATGATGCTTGGGATAATATAATAAGAATTGAAAATAAGAGTAGAGTTAACTTTCAATTCGAGTTTAAGGGTTTAAATTCTTCTTTTGAGAAAGTTAATAGAATGATGAATAACTCTATTTTTAAATACTAGCTTAGAAAATATGAACAAACTATTTACAATAATATTACTTTTATCTTCCTCATCATTGTATGCAAAAATTGAAGTTTTAGATCGGATTGCAATCATTGTTGATGATGGGGTAATAATGGAATCTCAGATCAAAGATACCATTAAAGAAATTGAAGGTAGATATCAAGGTCAGAATCTACAAAAACCTCCTCAAGATATCCTTGAGGACCAGGTTATGGAAAAACTTATAATTGAGGAATTGCAATTACAGATGGCTGATAGAGCTGGAATTAAGATTAGTGATGCTGAACTCAATTCAACCATGAGCAGACTTGCGGCTAATAATCAAATGACGGTAGAAGGATTTATAGAATTTATTGAGAACAATGGTGATTCATACGAAGAGTTAAGAGAACAAATGCGAAGAGAAATGCGTATTCAAAGAATTCAGCGTGGGAGAGTAAATTCAAGTATAGATATTACTGAAAAGGAATTTGAAGCCTTCTTAGCTACTGATGAAAGTCTAGGAGCATTAGAGCCTGAACTTTTAGTGAGACAGATATTGGTTAAAGACTTAAAAACAGCTAATCAAGTAATTAGTTTAGTCAATAACGGTGGTGATTTTTCAGAAATTGCTAAAGAGTTTTCTATAAGCTCAAATGCCTCTACTGGTGGTTTTATGAATTGGAGGAAAGCAATTGATATGCCTGAGTTATTTGAGAAAGTATTGAATAAACAATCTATTGGATTTATTTCTGAGCCATTGGGAAGTGGTTCAGGTTTTCATATTCTGAAGCTTGAAGATAAAAGAGGAGATTTTGTTAGTTTTGAAGATCAATGGCAATCAAGACATATTCTTTTAATACCATCTGCGATAAGAAATGAAGATGAAACTGAAAGACAACTTAATGAAATAAGACAAAGAGTTCTAGATGGTGAAGATTTTGCATCTCTTGCAAATGAATTTTCTGAAGATCCTGGATCAGCTAAACAAGGCGGTGATTTGGACTGGTTGGGATTAGGTGTTCTTGCTAGTGAATTTGAGAAAACAATGCTTGAGACTCAAATCGGCATGATTTCTGAAGTATTTCAAACTGAATTTGGATTTCATTTCCTTGAAGTGCTTGATAAAAGGAGTCATGAGAAAACAGACGAACTCATTAAAGATAGAGCCTACTCTATGCTTTATGCTAGAAAATTCGATGAAGAGCTAGAAAATACTCTCAGAACAATGAGAGCGGAAGCCTTTGTTGAGTTTAAAGAATTAGATTGAAGAAAATTATATATTCTCCAGGAGAGCCTGCTGGAATTGGTCCTGACCTAATTATTAAATTAGCATCTTCTAAATCATGGGAAGATTTTAGAATACCAGTTGTAATAATTGGGGATCCTAATTTATTCTTAAATAGGGCTAAGCTAATAAAAAAAAGACTAAATATTGCTGAGATTAGTTCGCTTGATGATGTTAGAAAAAATAAATTAGCAACAATCCAAGTAATTAAAGTTTCTGAATGTAAGAGTACTGCTGCAGGGAAACTCCTAAAATCTAACGCAAGATATGTTCTAGATAATTTAGATTACGCTATCAAACAGACTATCAATGAACAGGATGTTGCATTAGTTACCGGCCCTTTGAATAAAGAGACCATCATATCAATAGATAATAAATTTACTGGGCATACAGAATATATTCAAAAACTTACTAAAAGCGATGATGTATTAATGATGCTTGCATCAGATAAATTAAGGGTTGCCATAGCTACTACGCATATCCCACTTAGAAAAGTTGCAGGAAAAATTACAAAAGATTTGATAATGAATAAGGTTAAGATTCTTAATAAAGATTTAAAAGAAAAATTTAATATAAAAAACCCTAACATTAAGATTCTTGGGTTAAACCCACATGCTGGTGAGAATGGGAAGATTGGTAATGAGGAAAAAGAGCACATTAAACCGGCTGTTAGAGCATTGAGAAAAAGTAAGATCAATGTTTCACTGCCTATATCTGCTGATACAGCATTCTCACAAAATAATTTAAAAGAAGCTGATGCATATCTAGGTATGTATCACGATCAAGTGCTACCAGTTTTAAAAGCACTTAGTTTCGGTAATTCAATTAATATAACTTTGGGCGTGCCAATAATTAGAACTTCTGTTGATCACGGAGTTGCTCTAGATATTGCAGGAACTGATAAATCTGATACCTCATCCCTTTCACTTGCAATAAAAACAGCAAAAAAATTAATCTAATGAGTTCGAGAGATATTAGAAGAAGGTACGGTCAAAATTATTTAAAAGACCCTGCTATATTATTTGAGATGGGAGAAGTGATTTGTCCAAACAGTTCAGATAAGTTTATTGAAATCGGCCCTGGGCTTGGAGCTCTTACTAATCAAATTAATAGAAAAGACGTTAATATCGTTGGAATTGATATTGATGCAAATAATATTGAGGAATTAAAAAATAAATTTAAAGGTCCCGCTAGTTTTCAATTTATAAATGAAGATATTTTACAATTTGATCTAAGAACGCTAGGTATTAATCAGAGAATAATTGGCAACCTCCCCTACAATATTTCTACTCAAATAATTCTAAAGCTTATAGATAACTATCAAGAGATAGTAGATATGCATTTTCTAGTTCAAAAGGAAGTTGCTCAAAAAATTACTGGTCAGGTATCAACAAAGGATTGGGGCAAGCTTGCAATTAAAATTTCAACCTTCTTTGATAGTGAAATACTATTTGACGTTCCTCCTGATGCGTTTGATATAAAGCCAAAAGTTAATTCAAGTTTCATTAGGCTCCTTCCTAAAAAAGATTTAGATTATGACCTTTCTATTAAAAAAAATCTTTATAAGATAATTGACTTAGCCTTTTCATCAAAAAGAAAAAATATCAAAAATAATCTAAAAAAATTAAATATAGATTGGAGTGAAGCAGGCATTGATCCAACCAAAAGATCTGAGGAAGTTGAACTCAATCATTTTATAACTTTAGCAAAGGGATATTTAGCCTAATGGCTCATTATGTTTTTGGTGATGTTCAGGGTTGTTATGATGAGCTAAATTTACTTTGTAAGAAAATTAAATTCAATCCAAATAAAGATTTACTAATCTTTGCAGGAGACCTTGTAAATAGAGGGCCTAAATCGTTAGAAGTTTTAAATTTCTGTTTAAAGCATAGAAATTCGGTGAAAGGAGTTTTGGGTAACCATGATTTTTATTTGCTTTACCTGCTTGAGCATAAAAAGAAAAATACCCCTCTTGATAGTATTCTTGATGCAAAAAATAGTAATAAAATTTATAGATGGTTAAAGCGGCTTCCTCTTTTGCTCAAAATTAAAATTAAGGATACTAAAGAAATATTCTGGATTGCTCATGCTGGTGTACCCTTTATTTGGGATCTTAAAAAAGCAAAGAATCTCTCCGATGAAATGAAAGTTGTTATGAAGAATGATTCATCCAATATTTTAAAAAATATGTGGGGTGACAAGCCTGCATTTTGGAGGGATGACTTACAAAGCTATGAAAGATACAGAACAATAATTAATTACTTCACAAGGATGCGCTACTTGGACAATAAAGGTGGGTTAAAACTCAAAAAGAAAAACTTAAAGCCAGAAAAAAATCATATACCTTGGTTTAATCAAACTCATAAAAATCTTAAAGAAAGAGAAAATATTATTTTTGGTCATTGGGCTGCGCTTGAAGGTAAAACAAAATTAGATAATATAATTGGCTTAGATACTGGATGCGTTTGGGGTAATAAGCTAACAGCTATAAGATTAGAAGATAAAAAATTGTTTCAAGTTAGAAAAAAATGAAAATTTATAAAGTTGGCGGTGCTGTAAGAGATTCTCTTCTAGACGTAAAGGCTGAAGATAATGATTGGGTCGTCGTTGGATCTTCTCCTGAAGAAATGATAGCGGAGGGTTATAAGCCTATTGGTAAAGATTTCCCAGTATTTTTACATCCCAACACTAAAGAGGAATATGCTCTTGCTAGAACAGAAAAGAAATCTGGAACTGGATATCATGGCTTTACATTTTATTATGGTAAGGATGTAACTTTAGAAGATGATTTATCTCGAAGAGATTTAACAATAAATGCTATGGCTGAAGATGAAATCGGCAATATTATTGATCCTTTTGATGGTCAAAAAGATTTAAGTAAAAAATTATTTAGGCATGTTTCTGATGCATTCTATGAAGATCCCCTGAGGGCTATAAGATTAGCTAGATTTCATACCTACAATCATTTAAAAGATTTTAGTATTCATGACTCAACCATACAAAGTGTTAATAATATTGTTTCTAGTAAAGAGATAGCAGAACTGTCTCCAGATAGAGTATGGTTAGAAACCTCTAAAGCTTTAAAAAGCTCTAATCCAGATATTTATTTTGAAAAAATTATCTCACTAGGCCTGCAAGATCCTTTCTTTAAAAATCTAAATAATCCTTTCTGCGGAAGTCATAAAGATCATCAGATTAGATGGGCTGAGCTTCAAATAAATAATGACTTTGAATTAGGAGAAAAATTACCAATTCCTAATGAGTATAAAAATGCTGCTGACATATTAAAAAATATTTCAGAAATGGGTAAGAATGAAAAAAATTTAGTATCTATACTTATAAAGGCAAATTTTAAAAGAAATAAAGAGATTATTGACAAGCTAGCTACGTTGCCCAATTTAAAAGAATGCAAAGATTACATATTAAAACTAGCAAATGAAATTCAAAATACTGACTTTTCTTTTTTTTCAAATATCCAGAAGGAGAAAATTGACGAAGAAAAGACTAAAATGTACCAAGAAATTATTATTAAGTGTAAATGAATAAGACTATATTTATAACAGGAGCAGCAAAAAGAATTGGTAAGGAGATTGCCCTTGTTTTTAAAGAGTTGGGTTGGAATATCATCATTCATTACAACTCATCCAAGGAGGAAGCCGATAATCTTGCTAATCAAATTAATAAAGATAATCCTAATTCTGCAAGAACTGTTCAGGGCAACCTTGATGTTAAAGAAGATATAGAAAAAATCTTAAATGAGGTCAGTGAAATATTTCCAACAATAAATTTATTAGTGAATAATGCTTCTACCTTCTACCCTACTCCTATAGATGAGATTTCTGAAGATCACTGGGAAAAGTTAATAGGGAGTAACTTAAAAGGACCACTATTTTTAATTCAGGGTCTTAAAGAAAAATTAAAAGCCTCTAATGGTTCAATCATTAATATAACTGACACCAATTTAACTAAAGGAGTTGCAAATTATTCTATATATTCAGCTGCAAAAGCTGGTTTAGAAGCAATAACAAAAGGACTTGCTAGAGAGCTAGCTCCTGAGATTAAAGTTAATGCAATTGCGCCTGGTGCTATGCTTGAACCCCCTGATGTTACTTGGACTGAAGAACAAAAAAATAAAGTTATAGAAAATATACCTCTAAAGAGAATGGGCTCAGAAAAGGATATTGCTAATGCTGTAAAATTCCTTGCATACTGTGAATATATTACAGGTCAAGTAATTAAAGTAGATGGAGGAAGATCTTTATAATGGAACCTCTTGATGATGCAAAATTTTCTGGAACAAAAGAAGTTGATGAAAATTTAGCAATTGAAGCATCTAAATTACAACCATGGATAGATGAATTCGTGCCTCAAGCTGGTAAAATTAATTCTATAAAGCAGTTTAAAGGTGGTCAATCCAATCCAACCTATAAAATTACTACAAATACCAAAAATCTTGTCTTAAGACGCAAGCCTCCAGGAAAACTTCTTCCATCAGCCCATGCAGTTGATAGAGAGTATAAGGTTATTACTGCTTTATATGAAACCGATGTTCCAGTTCCAAAGACATATGGTCTTTGTGAAGATCATGATCTTGCAGGTACAGCATTCTTTGTTATGGATTTCTTAGACGGTGATCTTTTTTGGGATCCTATGATTCCTTCTCTATCAAATAAAGATAGATCCGAAATATATCGTAATAAAAACAAAACCTTAGCGAAACTGCATAGTGTTGATTATAAGAAAATAGGGTTGGAAGATTATGGTAAGCCTGGAAACTATGTAGCTAGACAAGTTTCAAGATGGTCAAAACAATATAGGGCATCTGAAACTGATGATATTGAAGCAATGAATAACTTAATAGATTGGCTACCAAAAAATATTCCTGATGATGATGAAACATCAATAGTTCATGGAGACTATCGATTGGATAATATGATATTAAAAAATAATCAAGTTATGGGCATTTTGGACTGGGAACTATCTACTTTAGGACACCCTATTGCAGATTTTAGTTACCACTGTCTTTCATGGAGAACTCAAGAAGCATTTTGGGATCAAGCTAGACTAAAGGAACTAGGCGTTCCTTCTGAAAAAGAATATATGGATATGTATTGTGAAAATACTGGTAAAGATCTTTCAAAAAATTGGGAATTCTATATGGCATTTAATATGTTTAAAATTGCAGGAATTTTACAAGGTATTCTCGGACGAGTTAGAGATGGAACAGCATCAAGCAAACATGCAGAAGATAGAGGTATGATGGTTTACCCATTGTCTAAAGCAGCATGGGATACTATTAAAGAAAATTTTTAAAACGATTTCTAGAATTATGAATCAAGAAAATAAAAAAACTAAGCAAGTCATGTTTAAGGCATTTTTAGAAATACAAAATATGGAAGTCCCTTATTCAGTAAAAAATAAAATGCTTGGTGCTCTTTTTGGAATGACTCCAGATCCATGGAGAGTGGTGGGTATTACTGAAAAAGCAATAAATAGATTTAAAGATAATAATTATATATATAAAGCGGGTATGGGAATTAATAGAAGTCATATCTTTCCAAGACATAAAAGAAATAGATTCTTGCTTGAAAAAAAAGATTGGAATCTAACTAGTTGGTGGAATTATTTTTATGCTAGGGATAAATGTATTCTTGCTACTTCAACTGAGAATATGAATAAAGACCCTGTTGTTGCAAAATTTAAAGTTCCTAAAGGAATGTTTCAAAGTTCAGGTTTTTCGTTTAGAGTAAGAGAAAAAGAAAGTTTGTTTCTAAAAGCGCTTTATAAAAAATTGTAATTATTTTGATTAAATATGTCTACTAAAAAGAAGCTTAATCAAGCTAGATTAAATAAAAAAGACGAGTTTTATACAAGATTAGAAGACATTAATAGAGAGCTTAGGCATTACAGAAATCATTTTAAAGATAAAGTCGTTTACTGTAATTGTGATGATCCTAAAGTCAGCAACTTCTTCCATTATTTTTCCTACAAGTTTGAAAAGCTTGGTCTAAAAAAATTAGTTACAACCTCATATAAAAATAAAAACATGGATCTATTTAGTCAAAATAATTCTGAGAGTTCTATTAAATTAGAATATCTTGGTGACAAAAATAGTAACAGAAAACCAGATTCGGATGAAATTGGAATTACGTATCTTAAAAGTGATGGAGATTTTAGAAATGAAGAGACCATAAATATCTTGAAAGAGGCAGATATTGTCTGCACAAATCCACCCTTTTCCCTTTTTAGGGAATATGTTTCGCAACTTATTAAATATAATAAAAAATTTATTATCGTTGGGCACCAAAATGCAATTAGTTATAAAGAAATTTTTAGCCTCCTGATAGATAATAAAATATGGCTAGGTTATGGATTTAAAGGTGGTGCTGGACATTTTATTAATAAACATTATGAGAACTTTGCAACCGCTTCAAACAAAATGGAGGGGATGATCAGAGTATCAGGAGTTGTATGGTTTACTAATTTAGATATCAAAAAGAGGCATGAAGATATAAGACTTTTTAAAAAATATAATCCTGATGAATACCCTGCTTATGAAAACTTTGATGCTATAAATGTCAATAAAACCAAGGATATTCCATGTGATTTCAAAGGGAAAATGGGTGTTCCTATAACATTTATTAATAAATTTAATCCTGAGCAGTTTGAACTTATAGGTTTGGGAATATCAAGTTCTGGTCTTAAAATTGGGGTAAAGCCATACAAGCCTGAACATAGAAAATTTCGAAAAGAAGTTCAAAAAAGAGGAGCTGTTGATGGTGATTTATACCTTATTGAAAATGGTGAAGTTAAGGTACCATATGCAAGGATAATTATAAAAAATATAAGATTATGAAAATAGAGCTTCATCAAATATCAATTAGAGAAATATCTGAGGGTTATATTAATACTGAAGAGGAAGGCGTTTATGGCTATGGTGGAAATCTTTCTATTAGACCTATTTATCAAAGAGAATTTGTTTACAAAGACAAACAAAGAAATGCTGTTATAGATTCGATCAATAAGAACTATCCCTTAAATGTAATTTATTGGGTTAAAAATGATGATGAAACTTTTGAGGTCCTTGATGGTCAGCAAAGAATTATAAGCATATGTGAATATGTGGACGGAGTGTTTGATATAGATGGGATGTATTTTGATAATCTAACCAATGATAAACAAGACTTAATCCTTAACTATGAATTAATGGTTTATTTCTGCGAAGGAAGTGATAGCGATAAATTAGAATGGTTTAAAATAATTAACATTGCTGGTGTTAAGCTTGAAGAACAAGAATTAAGAAATGCTGTTTATTCAGGACCCTGGTTGACCGATGCTAAATCAGATTTTAGTAAAAATGGCTGCAGAGCTTCAGAAATTGGTTCAAAATACCTAACAGGTTCAGCAATAAGACAAAAATATTTAGAAACAGCTATTAAGTGGATCAGTAAAGATGATATTAAAAAATATATGGCACAAAATCAGCATAAATCATCTGCGATTGAATTGTGGAATTATTTTAGCTCAGTAATAGATTGGACTCAGGCAACATTTAAAAATTACAGAAGAGAAATGAAAGGTATAGATTGGGGTTATCTTTATAATGATTATAAAGATAAGGACCTTGATCCTGATAAAATAGAAAAAGAAACAAAAGAACTTATGTTGGATAAAGATGTTACATCTAACAAAGGTATATATGAATATATTCTTACTAGAAATGAAAGCTGTCTTCAAATTAGAGCTTTTGATGATGTTGATAAGAGAGAAATGTATGAACAACAAAATGGGCTTTGTAATATTAGAAAAAAACCATACCCAATAGAGGAAATGGAAGCAGACCATATTACGCCTTGGTCGGAGGGTGGTAAAACTATTATTGATAATGGCCAAATGATTCATAAAGAAGAAAATAGAAGAAAATCTAATAAATAAAAATACGATTCTTTAATTCATATCTTATAAGCTAACGCTTTATAAAAAATAGAGCTATCCCTGATATAGAAGTTATTAGAGCAAGAATAGAAAGAGCCTTCAAAAGAAGATTATTAATGTTGTCTCTATTTTGGTAATCCATTATATGTAGAGCCCAAAAGAGATCCCATAAGCGCCAAGAATCAGAACGTATTGCACTTATGTCTCCAGTCATTGGATTAATGTATATATTTATTCCATCCGGAGAGTCTGTTGTTACTTTAAAGATTGGTAGGTCTCTGCCTCTAAATTCTGACCCTGTTTGTGCTTGTGATATCAATTGAGCACTTAGAGGATTTAAAGAAGTTTTTTCAATCGCAATTAATATAGCTTGGTCATTAGTAATTGAGCTTATCTCCATCCCATCTGGATAAGATGAATAGCTTTTAATACCATTATCATTTTCTTCCATGATAGTTTGATCTAATCTTTCAAAGATTCTATATTCGGTCTTTAGAGGGAGTCTATATTGCTCACCTCGAACTAATTCAATTTTGTTGTAGGCAAAGTAAATGCCTGAGACAGTCCAAAGTAATAATTGTATTGAAATAAAAATACTTAAATATCTGTGAATTGTTCTTATGAATTTCTTGGTTTTCATTTAAATCAATTCTTGTAATGGCTTTGATACAAAAGCATATTTTGAAACCTCATCACTTTCAAAGGTTATCTCATCATCTTCAATTTGAAGAATAATATCAATGTCTAAAGTCCTTGCGCTAAATTTAGGAGCATTTCTATTTCTTCCAGCTTCATCTTCTATAGCTTTTAGCTTAATATTAAGTTCATCAAAGGACTTATCAGACTCACCACTTATAACTGAATTCAAGAAATCATCACCTTCGAACCCTTCAGCTTTAGTTTTGTGGATTGAGGATGATTTTGTATTCGTAAGGATTTTATTTAATTCTTTTTCAGCAAAATCTAAATTCTTTTCAGCATCAATATTGCTTCCAAGTGATAAGAAATATTTCATTATCTATAAATGATTAACCCAACGTCTTTTGCACCACGAAGTGCGCCTGGCTTTGAGACTCTTAATTTGATTGATTCAACATTAAACTCATCTTTAACTAACGATGCAATTCCTTCAGCAAGAGACTCCTGGAGTTGAAAGGATGATTCTTCAACAAACTTAATAACTGCCTTACATATAATTTTATAATCAATTGCATCTTCTATTGAATCATTCTTAGCTGCTTTTTTGCAATCAAATGGAAATTCAATGTCTATACTAACTTCTTGCTTGGTTTCTCTTTCCCAATCAAAAATACCTATGATTGTCTTTACTCTTAAATCTTTTATATAAATTATGTCTTTCATTTTTTTAATTCATCCAAAGGCCATCTTGCCCTAACATTAGATTTAATATTTTGATCTTTAGGCGGATTCGTCATTGAACCTACAAAAGCAATCATAGCTGCGTTATCGCCACAATATTTTAAATCTGGGTAATAAACTTTGATATTAAGTATACCTTCCAATTTTTTAAATTCTTCTCTAATGTATTTATTTGCTGCAACTCCCCCAGCAAGAATGACATCGGAATGATTAGTTTGCTCTATAGCCTTTGTTATCTTAGCAATAAGCAAATCTGTAACAGCTTTTTGAAAGGAAGCAGCAATGTCAGCTTTAATAGCTTCGTTAAGATCTTCTATTTTTTGAACTGTGTAAAGGACTGCTGTCTTTAAGCCACTTAGACTCATGTCTAAATTATTACTGTGGATCATTGGTCGAGGAAAATTATAAGCCTCTGAATTTCCTTTTGAAGCTAGTTTCTCAATATGCGGGCCTCCTGGATAAGGTAATCCTAATAACTTACCCACTTTATCAAATGCTTCTCCTACTGCATCATCTTGAGATTGGCCAAGTATTTCGTAACTCCCCTTCTCTTTAACATCCACAATCATACTATGGCCTCCAGAAACTAAAAAACATATAAATGGCATTGAAATTTCAGGAAATTCCATCATAGGAGACATTAAATGGCCTTCTAAGTGATTAATAGGTATTAATGGTACTTCTAATGCGCTAGAAAGGCCTTGAGCAAAACTTTCTCCTATCAATAATGCTCCCAGAAGTCCTGGGCCAGATGTATAAGCTATTTGATCGATACTGTTTAATGAATGTTCTCCAAGAGCACCTTTTAAGACATCTATAATTTTTAAACAATGGTCTCTGGAAGCTAGCTCTGGAACTACTCCGCCATATTCAGCATGCATATCCATTTGGCTATGAATGGATTCTCCTATGATTCCTTTATTAGAATCATAAATAGCAATAGCTGTCTCATCGCACGAAGTTTCTATACCTAAAGTTTTCATAAAAAAGTTTTGCAAAAATGTTAATAAAAGCCTAAACTACGCGTCACATTATGCCTTCAATTATTATAAAAGAT
>MDSW01170367.1_pt1 | contig 37816 bp, 7 predicted proteins | sample 811171 | NCBI WGS metagenome assembly MDSW01 (sample SAMN05326641, study PRJNA326480) | marine metagenome | isolation source: seawater | place: Atlantic Ocean: North West | collected 2012 | reverse complement strand
CCCCTCCCCCCCCGCCCCCCACCCCACCTACTCCCCGCACTGCTCCTCCTCAGGGCGTCCCTCGCGACGACGAGATCGCCGGCACGTTCGTGACCCACCTCGAGTGCTCCCTGACGGGCGAGACGTACGCCGCGGACGAGCTCCACGGCCTCGCGGATTCGGGCAAGCCCCTCCTCGTGCGCTACGACTTCGAGAAGCTCAAGGGCAAGCTCACGCGCGAGATCTTGGCCTCGCGCCCGCCGACGCTCTGGAAGTGGCGCGAGATGCTCCCCGTGCGCAGCGAGGAGGATTGCGTCACGCTCGGCGAGTGGGCGACGCCCATCGTCCAGTTCCCGACGTTATCCGAGCGCGCGGGCCTGACCGACGGCGGCGCCCTGCTCGTCAAGGACGAGGGCCGCCTCCCCACGGGTTCGTTCAAGGCGCGCGGTCTGGTGATGGCGGTGTCCATGGCCAAGGCGCTCGGCGTCAAGCGCATGGCGATGCCCACCAACGGCAACGCGGGCGCCGCCCTCAGCGCGTACTGCTCCCGCTGCGGCATCGACACGTTCATCTTCGCCCCCGAGGACACCCCGGACACGAACATTCGAGAGATGGCGCTCCAGGGCGCGAACGTGTGGCGCGTGAACGGGTACATCGACGACTGCGGCAAGATCGTCGGCGGCGGCAAGGAGACCATGGAGTGGTTCGACACGTCCACGCTCAAGGAGCCCTACCGCATCGAGGGGAAGAAGACGATGGGCCTCGAGCTCGCCGAGCAGTTCGGCTTCGACGACCTCCCGGACGTCATCATGTACCCCACCGGCGGCGGCACCGGCCTGATCGGCATGTGGAAGGCGTTCGCGGAGCTCAAAGAGCTCGGGCTCATCTCCGAAGACACCAAGCTTCCCAAGATGGTCGCCGTCCAGGCCACCGGATGCGCCCCCATGGTGAACGCGTTCGAAGCCGGCGAGGAATTCGCGACGCGCGTCGACGACGCGTACACGAGGAGCGCGATGGGCATCCGCGTCCCCGCGGCGGTGGGTGACTTCCTCATCCTCCGCGCCGTGCGCGAGTCCGGGGGGTGGGCCGTCGCCGTGGACGACGACGCCATCGACGAGGGCGTCGCGGAGTTCGCGAAGGACGAAGGGTTCCTCCTCTGCCCCGAGGGCGCGGCGACGTACGCGGCGTTCAAGAAGGGACTCGCCGAGGGGAAAATCGCAAAGACCGATAAGGTGCTCCTCTTCAACTGCGCCACGGGGCTCAAGTACCCCATGCCCCCGTCGAACAACGACATCGACAGGCACCAGCCCATCGATTACGACGAAATCGCCAAGGGGATCTGATGAGGCTTTTTGACGCGCTCGTACTCGTGGAGCGCGCGACGATGAGCGCGCGAAAGACGCGCGCGACGACGAGACCGAGAGCGATCGCGGCGGCGTGTTATTGATATCATATGCCGACGCGGTTGACGAAAACCCACCCCTTCCCCGGGAGCGCGGACACCCCGTAATACATCTCGCTCGCCCCTACTCCGCTCGCTCCTCCTCCGCGAGCGGGGACATCCCTCCTCCCGCCCCCCCGGGGGTATCGTTCACCTCTAGGTCCTCGAGCAGATGCATCAGCCCTGCGTTCGCGCCGTTCCCCGCCCCTCTTCTCCCCGGGCTGCTCGGGTTGATGCTGCTCACCCGCGTCAGCCGCCTCCGGGGCATCCCGTCCTCGCGCGCGGCTTCGTCGTCGGAGCGCAGAGCCTTCTGCAGCGAACTCAGCCCCTCGTTGCTGATCGCGCGCCCGATGCCCACGGGCGCGGTCCGCGTCTCCCGGGGTTTGTCCGGCGGCGGGTCCGCGGAGAGGCACACGACGATGACGGAGACGTTATCGGGCGAGTCTCGCCTGAGCGCCTCCTCGCACAGCTCCCGCGCCGCCGCCGCCGGGTCGTTGTGCCTCCTCAACGCCCGCCGCGCGAAGTCGATCGCGTTGTGCGAGCTGAAGACGTCCCACAGCCCGTCGCACGCGATCACCACGAACTCGTCCGCGCCCCGAAGCGTCCACCGCTCCACCTCCGGCTCGACGGTGAGCGGCCCGGGCGCCTCCCGGGTCCCCTTGAGCCCCTCGATGTGAAAATCCCCGAAGGCGCGCGCCGCGCCGAGGTGGCCGTTGACGTACCCGTCCTCCACGAAACCCCCCGCGCGCTCTATCCGCTCGAGCTCGCTCGCCCGCGTCGGCTTCTGGTCCGTGCTCAGGTCGATCGCCCTGCCGCCCTCGCGCGATAACACCGCGCGGCAGTCCCCCGCGTTGGCGACGACGAGTTCGCCGTTGAGCACGCACGCCGCGAGCGCCGTCGCGCCGGAACAATCGTCGTCGTCGCGCGCGTCCCGGAACCGCTCGTCCACGGAGAAGAACGCGTCCGTCAGAGCCAGCTCGGGCTCGGAGGCGAACCGCGGGTCGCTCGTGACCACGTCCACGAGGTGCGCCGCGCAGAAGTCCGCGCAGCCGCGGCCGCCGTGGCCGTCGAAGACGCAGTACAGCGACGCGGGGGTCAATCGGCGCGCGCCCGAGGGGTCGCCGCAGCCGGGGTATCGCACGCCCTCCGCGACGCAGCTCGCGTCCTCCATCGTCCGACGCGGGCCCTTCACGCCGTGCTCGCCGCTGCGGAGGGGCGGGGCGGAGCGATCCTGCGACGGGAACGAACGGGGGCGAACGCGGGAAAAGGCGGGGAAGGTGAGACGGGAGAGCGACGTGGACGATGTGGGGTGGCGCGGACGGTGGGTGGGTCACGCCGATCGCCCCCCGCGCGGGGAGGGGAGACGCGCGCGCGCGGGGGGGAGGAGGGATTCGTTCGCCGCGCGATGCGCGCGCGCACCTCGCTCGATCCGGCGGCGCCGTCGGAGGAGTCCACGGCCTGGTCGCGAACGCGACGCATCTCCGGGGACGCCTCCGCGAGCTCCCCGGTCGGGGGCATGGGTTGGTTCAGATTCCGCGTCACGTCACACCCGCGCGCGTCCGGGTGTTGTTTTCTCGCTCGACCCTCGGTCGCGACCGCGGGTGGAGTCGATCGCGTAGACCGGCGCGACCGGCGCGACCCGTTCGGAGGACGAAACCCGGTCGACCGCGCGAGTCCAGGGTACCTTCAGAGACGTACCGCCGGGGAGAGGGTGGCGGGCCGCGGCGCGCCGCCAGGTGAATTTGGGAATCGCGCACTGCGAGCCGAAAAAGATCGCTTTCGCGCTCGGTCCAGTCAGCGTCGCGAGCCTCGTTTTATCGTTTCTCTCGATCGGTCTCTCGCGCCAAATGGCGCGAACGCCATCCGCTCGTCGCTCCCGACCGGTCGTTCGCGAAGGGTCGCGGGGAAAAAGTGGTCGACACACCACGGTCGGTCTCGATCGTCGGCGGCGGCGGGACCCCGCGCAGACCGAGCCCCGGGCGGCGGACGCGGCGGCGCCCGGTTCGACGATGCCGAGCGAGGGCGGCGATGGCGCGCCTCCGACGCGTCCTGCGGTCGAGGACGACGCGGAGCCGGGGTCGTTGACGCCCGCGATGGCGTGGCTCGCGCCGAAGCGCGAGGCGGCTCGTAGACTCTGGCTGTGCGCGACGAAGACGCTGAAGCTCCGTGCGAACCGACCGGCGGCGATGCTGCTCGAGATCGCGTTCCCGCTCGTCGTGTTCGTGGCGCTGAGCGTGCTGAGCCCGCGGAACGAGTACTTCGGCCAGGCGTACGTCCCCGGGTCCGACCTGATCCCGCCCGCGTGCGTCCTGCACTTCGACGTCCCGGACGTCCCCGCGCTCGACGACGACGCGATGCCCCCCAAGGAGCCGGGCACGCGCGTCACGCCCGAGGTGTGCCCCGGCGCGGGCGTCCTCGCCGGCCCGCACGCGCGCGTGCACTTCGCCCCGGACCTCCCCGCCGTCCGCGCGCTGATGCGCGCCGCGTGCGAGCTCCGATACACCTCCCCGGGCGTCGAGCTCGCGAACGACGGATGGTTCGCGCACCCGAACACCGCCCTCGGCGCGTGGATGGAAGCCGCGCTCGAGGACGACGCGGCGTCGCACGGAAACGCCTCCTCCTACCCCTCCGACGACCGACGCCGACGACGCCGACACCTCCTCTTCGGCCGCGACGACCCGCCCCCGGCGCCCCCCTCGCCGCCCTCCCCCCCCGCGCCCCCCGCGTGGCCCGCGTGCTCGCCCGTCGGCCACGCGGACGAAGCCGCGCTCGTCGCCGCCGCCACCGCCGAGGCGGATCGCCGCGACGACGCCGACGACGACGGCGGCTTCGCCGAGGCCCTCGCGGTCGTCTTCGAGGGGTTCGAGGAGGGCGCCGCCGCCGCGGGGTCCTCCGGCGTCGGCGGCGCTCCCCTGCCGACGTCCTACGTCATCCGCGCGCACGCCGACCGCGAGACGGCGACGCTGGAGCTCCAGGAGCGCCTCTCGGACGCGTACGCCGCCGCCGCCGAGTTCGGCCTGAACGCCGACGCGCCCGAGTCGACGCTCGCCGGGAGCCGCTCGCTCTTCGCGATCGCGACGCTGCACCGCTCGTTCCCGCTCGACCCGGTGTACCCGACGTCCACGTACGGGTTCATCGCGAAGTTCCTCCCCCTCGCGGTCGTCGTGAGCTGGACGTACACGCTCGTCGCGTGCTCGTCCAACGTCGCGGGCGAACGCGAGCTCGGGTTGGAGGCGGCGATGCGCGCGATGGGCGTCCCGACGTGGACGCACTGGGCGGGGCACTGGCTCGCGGCGATGACGCTCCTCGGCGTCGCCGCGATGTTCTGCGGCGCCACGATGACGAGCTTCGGCGCGAGCATCTTCACCGCGGGCGACCCCGGGTTGCTCTTCCTGCTCCTCTTCCTCGCCGCGGCGGCGGCGACGTCGGGGTGCTTTCTCGCCGCCGCCGCCGCGCCCGACGCCGCCGTCGCCGCCGCCGCGACGGCGGTCGCGTGGCTGGTCACCTACCTCCCGTTCGCCGTCGTCGCCTCCCCCGCCTCCAACTTCGACGTCGCGAGCGGCGTCCCCGCCGTCGCGATCGCGCTCGCGTGCGCCTCCCCGAGCGCGGCGCAGGGCCTCGGCTTCGCCGCGATGGCGCAGTGGGAAGCCGCGGGAGAGGGCGCGACGTGGGAAAATCTCTGGCGCGCGCCGCCGGCCAACGCCGCGGGCGACGCCGGCGTGCCCCTCGGCGCCGCCATGCTCATCCTCTTCCTCGACGCCCTCGGACTCGTGGTGCTCGCGCTGTACGTCGACGGCCGCCGGTTCCGGCGACCCGATGATCGTTCCGATCATTCCGTCGAGGCTGAGCGCGACGACCGAGGGGGGTCGGGGGCGGCGAAAACCCGACGCGACCAGTCCGTCGTCGCGCTCGAGGCCGTCGGGTTAACTCGGGAGTACCGCGGCGACGGGTCGAGGCCCCCGCACGTCGCCCTGGACGGCCTCGACCTGCACTGCCCCGCCGGGGAGATCACGGTTCTGCTGGGTCACAACGGCGCGGGGAAGTCGAGCGCGATCGGGTGCCTGGTGGGCGCGGCGGCGCCGACGCGGGGGCGCGCGTTGATCGGCGGCTCGGACGCCGCGTCCCCCGAGGCCCGACGACGCCTCGGCTTTTGCCCGCAGAAGGACGCGCTGTGGGACGATCTCACCGTGCAGGACCACGTGGACCTGGTGCTTCGCCTCCGCGGGGTGTGGGATCGCGCCTCGCTCGAGGCGCAGCGCAAGGCGTTGCTTCGGGAGGTTGAGCTTCGGGCGAAGCGGAGCGTGCGCGCCGGCGCGCTCAGCGGGGGCATGCGGCGTCGGTTATCGGTGGCGCTCGCCTTCGCCGGCGACCCGACGCACGTGATCCTGGACGAACCCACCGCGGGCGTGGACCCGCGCGCGCGGCGCCAGATTCAGAACCTCCTCGCGCGTAAGGCGAAGGGCCGCGCGGTTCTCGTCACCACGCACCACCTCGACGAGGCGGAGCGCCTCGGCGCGCGCGTCGCGGTGTTGCACCGAGGACGGCTGGCGTGCGCGGGGCGGGCGGCGGAGCTCAAGCGGCGCTACGACGTCGGGTACACCCTCGTGTGCACCCTCGCGGAAGAAGACGAAGACGACCCTCGTGATGAAGGGGAGGATCGTCGTCGACACTCCCCAGAATCGTCGTCGTCGTCGTCGCGTCACGCCGACGCTCGGCGGGACCGGTTGGCCTCGGCGATTCTCGCGACGCTCGAGAACGCCGGGGTGGCGAACGCTCGGCGCCGCGGCGCCGAGGGCAAGGGGGAGGTTTCGGTGGACGTCCCCGGGTCGAGCGCGGGGAAGCTCCCGAGCGCCCTTCGAGCGCTCCGCGCGGACGCGAAAAAGCTCGCCGTCGCCGGGTTCGGGCTCGCCGCGCCGTCCCTCGACGGCGTGTTCCGAGCGGTCACCGCCGCGATGGCGCGCGAGGACGCGGGCGGCGAAAACGAAAACGATGCGGCGGAGGGGGCGACGGCGCGGCGCGAAAGCGGCGAGGTCGTCGTCGAGGTGGGCGTCGCCGGGGCGAACGAGGCGAAAGCCGGCGAACCCCGCCGCCGACGCGAACGAACCCGCGGCGGCGCACGCGGCGGCGCGGGGTGGTTCCACGCGGCGAGGGAGGTGGCGCGCGCTAAGCTGATGGATTTCTACCGCGACCGCTCGCGTCTTCTGGTGGCCTTCGTCGCCCCGACGGCGCTGACGCTCGTCGCCGCCGCCATCGGGAAATTCCCGACGTACGCTCGCGAGTACGCGGCGGCGCCCCACCTCCCCGCGACCGCTCCCGGCCCGTTCCTCGGCGCGCCCGTCCCGGTGTTCGCGTGCGCGGCCGGGTCCGGGCCCGCGGGCGCGGGCCCGGCGGGCGCGTCCGTCGCCCCGTCGTGGGCGACGCTCGAGTCCGCGTTCGACGCCGGCGGCGCGTCGTTGGCGTGGCTTCCGCCCGCGCCGAGGCCCGAGAACGCGCTCTTACCCGCGCGCCCCGCGGACCGGTGCTTCGCGGAGGCGGCGGTCTGGGCGGAGGCGAAGCGCCTGTACCCGACCGGTCTTCGCCCGCGCGAGGCGCTCGGGACCGCGGCGCTCGCGCTGGGCGCCGGGAGCCGCGCGAACGCGTCCGAGGCGGGCGCGGCGCGCGACGCCGACGCGGCGACGGCGTGGTGGGCGACGGCGCCGGCGGCGCGCGCCGCCGTCGCGCTGGTCGCGAGCGCCGAGGTGGACGCCGCGTATTCGCGCGGCGGCGGGGGTTCGGCCTCGGCCTCGGCCTCGGCCACGCTCGTGGACGCGGCGAGGCGCGGGGTGACGAGCGGCGCGACGAGGCCATGGCGGAAGACTCGGCTCGCGCTGCGCCGCGCGACGCTGGCTTCGAGCCCCGGCCCCGCCGCCGCCGCCGCCGCCGCGCTTCTCGCGGCGAGCGTCCCCCCCTCCCTCGCCGCCGCCGCCGCCGCCGCCGAGCGCGCCTCCGGCGTCCGCCGCGTCCTCCTCGTCGCCGGCATGCCCCGCTCCGCGCACTGGCTCGGAACCGTCGCCGCCGACGTCCTCGGCGTCTCGGTCCCCTCCGCGCTCCTCGGCGCCGCCGCCTTTGCCGTCGCCGGAACGGACGCGCTCGGCGCGCGGGGCGTCGCCGCCGCCGCGGGGCTCCTCGCCGCGCACGCCCTCGCCGCGCTCGCGCAAGCCCACCTCGTCGCCCTGGCGTTCTGCGCGGACGGCCGCGCCGCGCTCCCCGCGTGCCTCCTCGCGTCCGCGCTCCCCGCGTCGTTGTTCGTCGGGCTCAACTACGCGTTCGACGCGTTGGGCGCGCTCGAGCTCGTGCCGTTGGCGTCGGGCGTCGGGCGCGCGTTCCCGGGCTTCGCCCTCGCGCAGGGCGTCGTCGATCTCGCCCTCCAGCACGCCGCGGGCGCGGAGTACGTCGTCCCGAGCGGCGGCGCGACCGTCGCCTCGTTGGCGCTCGCGGCCGCGTGCGTCGGGGGCGCGTGTTGCGCGCTGATCGCCGTCGCGGACGCGAGCGCGGGGGTTCGCGCCGTCGCCGAGGAGTGCTTCTCGAGCGAGGCGGAGATTCGCAGACTTAAAGAAAAGGGGCCCGCGCCGGACGAGGACGTCCTCGAGGAGGAACGCAGAGTCCGCGAGGACGACCGGCGCGAAGAAGGCGAACGACGCGGGGTGGGGGCTCGTGGCGACGACGGTGATGCGACCTCGCCGCCGCGTTCGAAAAACGGCGGCGTGTCTTCTTCGCCCCGAGATGCGGTTCGCCTGATGGGGCTCCAGAAGATGTACCTGGGGAAGACGACCCCCGCGGTTCGGGATTTATGGTTGGGCGTCGCCCCCGGGGAGTGCTTCGGTCTGCTCGGGATCAACGGGTGCGGGAAGACGACGACGTTCCGCATCGCCGCGGGGGACCTTCCCCCGACGCGCGGGCGCGTCAGCATCGCCGCCGGCGCGGGGGGCGTCGGCTACTGCCCGCAGCGCGACGCGGTGTTCCCGGCGCTCACCGTCGTCGAGCACCTCCGCCTCGCCCGCGCCGCGAGGAACGCCGCGAGGACGCGCGACTCGGCCGACGTTTATGACGGCGACGTCGACGACCGCGACGCGCGCGACGCCTCTTTCACCGACTCCGTGGGTGCGGCGATCTTGGACGCCGGGCTCGAGCGTTTCGCGGACGTCCCCGCGGGTCACCTCTCCGGCGGGAACAAGCGCAAATTGTGCCTCGCGATGTCCCTCCTGGGCCTCGAGAAAGGCGGCTTGGCGCTGCTGGACGAGCCGACGGCGGGGGTCGACCCCGGCGCGCGCGACGCCATCACGCGCGCCGTTCGCGCCGCGGCGAATGCGCGGAGGTGCGCGGTCGTCGTCACGAGCCACAGTATCGAGGACGCGGCCGCGCTGTGCCAGCGCGTGGGGGTGATGGTGGACGGCGCGCTGCTCTGCGTCGGCGCCCCGCAGAGGCTCAGGACCAAGCACGGGAAGCGCCTCACCCTCGTCGCGCACCCCAAGGCCCCCGAGGCGAACGCCCTTCCGCGAACCGACCGGCGGCGATCCTCATCCGACCGCGATGACCCGGACGCGGTCGCCGCGCGCGTGGAAGCGATCGTCCGGGGCGTGGTTCCCGGCGCGAAGCGCGTCGGCGTCGGCGGCGGCGGCGGCGGCGGCGGCGGCGGAGTGGAGGAGGCGGCGGCGGCGGCGGCGTCTTCCGCTTCCGATTCCGCCACGGCTTCGGAGGCGGCGGCGCGAGCGAAGGCGCTGGCGCGGATCGAGTCCGACGCGACGGGGAGCTCTCTGACGTGGGAGCTCCCCGCGTCCGCCGCCGGCGCGATTCCGGAGACGCTCGAGGCGCTCGAGCGCGAGACGGGGCCGGACGGCGTCCTGGAGGGCTTCGCGGTGGGGCAGGCGAGCCTGGAGGACGTCTTCCTCGAGTTCGCCGCCATGGGCGCCGAGCAGAGCGACGCGCAGCTCATGGCGCTGGAGGACGCGCTCTTCGCCTACCGGAAGGGGCTCAGCTCGCGAGCGGCGGGGGAGCCGGCCGAGAAAGAACGGTAGGATGACGGGGGGGACGAGGAGGCGCGAGGGGAGCGAGCGACGCGCGAAGGTACGAGAGGAGTTCTTCTTCTTCTACGTGAAAATGCACCTCCCCTCGTTTGGGCGAATGGATCTCGCTCGATATTTCGTTCCACGACGCGTCGTGGGGATCGATCGGTTCACCCGGCGTCCTCTATCTACGCGGAGAGGCGCTCGACGACGTCGATGTACTTCTGCATGGCGTCTTCCTTGGAGGTGCCCTTGCACTTCTCCCAGGCGTCCCACTTCGCCTTCCCCTTGAAGTCGAGCATGCCGGGACGCGCTGCGGGGGCGGGAGCGGGGTCAGCGGGGCGATCGGTGGAGATCCGGTTGCGTCGGGGGTAAAAAAACGAGGGGGCGGGGACGGGGACGCACCGGTGTTGACGTCGCCGATGTTGGCCTGCTTGAACCAGCCGTAGAGCTCGAGCATGTCCTCGTTCGAGGCGCTCGGGAGCTTGTTGGCCACCTCCACGGCGAGATCGAACTTTTCCTTGAGAGACATCGTGGGTCACGCGCTGATGCTGAGTGCGGATCGCGACGCGAACCGGGCGCTTTTTCACGTCGGCAGTCGCCACGCGGATCACGTCGGGCTGGCGCAGATCCCCGGACTGGACCGGAGGATGGCGAGGCGTTTCGTCTCGGCGCTTTTCCCTCCGCACTCTCCGACCCGCGCGCGCACGCCCCCTCGTCCGCGCCGACGGCGGGTCCGTCCTTCGATCCCGGACCGGGTCCCGCGACCCCGCGCGCGATCGCGATACGCCCGAGCGACGCCTTCCCCGCGCGTCCCCCGACCGCGCGTCGTCTCGGAAACCGCTCCCCATCGGAGCCCCCGCGATCGGCCCCGTAACAACGACGACCGACCCCGCCCTCGCGCGTCCGCGTCCCCGGCCCCGCCCATGCGATACCCGACGCGCCGCGCGAACCGCGGCGTCCGCGGCGCCGCCGCCGCCGCCGCCCTCGCCATCAAGGCCCAGGCGCGCCCGAACCGCGCCCCCGCCCCCGCGACCCCGGGCCGACGCCCCGCGATGACCCGCGGGCCCCGAACGCCCCCGGTCCCGGAACCCGCGACGGGGAAAAAAACGACGACGACGACGACGCGACGCGAGCTGCAGAAGAAACCCGCAGCATCACCGCCCCAGCGACGTCAAACCCTTTCCCCGCGCCCGACGACGGTGGCGGGGCGCGCGCGCGTCGCCGCGCTCGCGAAGGCGCGCCGCGCAGCCGCGGACCGCCGACTCCGCCTCGCCGCCGAGCGCGCCGCGCTCGCGACCATGCCCGGCCGCCGACTCCGCCTCCCCCCCCCGGGCGAAGGAGGAGGAGGAGGAGGCGGAGCTGAAGGCGGAGCCGAAGGCGGCGCGTCAGGCTCGGGCTCGGGCTCGCGCTCGGGCTCAAAAACACCCGGCGGCGAAACGCTTCGCGCCGCGACGGTGGTGTCCTGCGACTTCGCCACGGGCGCGTGCCGCGTGCGTTTCGACGACGGCGACGAGCTCGAGGGCGTTTGTTTCGTCGGCCCGGAGGCGCGGCGCGACGTGCGGTGGATGGCGGGACGTAAGCCGAACCGCGAGGTCAGGGACGCGCTGTTAAAAGCCGCGGGTCGCGACGCCGCCAAAAGAATGCGCGAGGGCGAAAAAAAACGCGTCGGCGTCGTCCCGGGGGAGGGACGGTTTCGTGCGCGCGACGCGAGCGGCGGGGGCGATCTCGATCTCTCCGCCTCCGATCCCGACGTCTCGAAACGACGGAGGTTGGCGGCGAACGGTCCCCCGGTCCGATCCCCGGACCGCGCGCTCGCGAGCGGCGCCCCCCCGGCCACCGCCCCGGGGGGCTCTCGGCCGCCGCTGTCTCGTCTTTTCCTCGACGCGCTCGACCGCGCGGGCGCGCGCGGCCTCGCCCCGGACGAGCTCCTCGCCGCGATGCGCGCTCTGAGCGACGCGAACGACCCGAGGCTAAAGCGCGAGAAGGCGATGAACGCGGTGTACGGCGTCGCGTACGCGCTCCGGCGAACCGTCGCCAAGGTGGAGGACCCCGCCACCGGGCGCCGGCGCTACGCCCGAACCGACCGAGAGACGACGCGAACGTGTGTGGACGAAGCACCGACGCGAAAGGCGGACGAGGCGCCGCCGCGATCGGTAAACGATGCGCCGCCGCGATCGGTGGACGAAGCGCCGCCGCGATCGGACCGCGCGCCGCCGCTCTCGCCCCGGCCCCCGCCCCCTGGCGGCGCGACCGCGATCGCGACCCCGGAGGCGTTGGCGGCGCCGTTTTCTTCTTCTTCCCCGGCCGGGGCGGGGGAAAACTTGAGCAGGGTTCCGCCTGACGCGGTTTCGGCCCCGGGGCGGCAACTCCTACCCCCCTCATCGGAAGACCCTCCGACGACGACCCTCCCCCCTCCGGCACCTCCCTCCCCGGGGACGATCCCGTCCTCGGACGAGCTCCTCGCGTGGTCGCGGATGTCCCACCGGCCGCTCCACGCGGACGAGGACGGGATCGTGGCGGCGTGCGAGGAGGCGTGGGTGTGCTGCGACGCCCCCGGGTGCGGCAAATGGCGCCGGGTCCCTGCCGCCGTCGCGCGCCGCGTCGGGGGCACCGCCGAGACGACCCCGACTCGAGACCCGAACGGCGTCGGGGACACCTCATGGCGGTGCGCGGACGGGCGGGACGTGAGGTACAACGCGTGCGCCGCGCCGCAGGAGCTCGAGAACGACGACATCGACCGCCGCGTCGCCGCCGCGGAACGTCGCGAGCGGAAACGCGCGCAGGATCGAGCGTACCGCGCGAGGAAACGCGCGCGCCGGGAAGCCGCGCGCGCCGGCCTCGTCCTGGAAGAAGAGGGCGAGGGCGAAGGCGGGGAGGCCTCGTTCGCGTACCTCGAGCGACGGGACGGGCCGCTCGTGACCGTCCTGATCCTGGTCGTGGAGGGCGACGGGACGGACCCGGGGCGCGCGTGCGTGGTCCTGGTGCGTTCCCCCGCGGGCGACCGCCGCTCGCGCCGCCGCGGGAAAATCCCGCGAAAGTTCCGCGAGGGAGGCCTCGGCGGGGGAGAGCAGCCCCCGAAGCGCAAGTATCGGAAAAAACCACCCGGCCCCGGCGGGGAGGGCACACCCGTCGGTCGCGTCCGGGGCCTTCGCGAGCTCTGGGACGCGCACGGCTCGACGCGGCGAAGAGGAGGCGGAGGGCCGCCGCGCGCGAAGGTTCCCGCGGGCCTTCTCGAGGCGTTTCGGCGCCACTGCCCCTCGGCGTACGTCGCGGCGCTCGCCGCCGACTACCCCGACGGGGGCGGGGACGATTTCCCGAGGTTTCCGATTCTCGCGGCGGACGATCTCGGGCCGGTGCGCCCCCCGGACCTCGCCGACCTCGCCGCGAGGATGCGTAGGCTCGAGGTCGACGTGGACCGACCCCGACCCGCCGCCGAAGCGTCGGAGGAAGACGCGCGCTCGGGTCTTCTTCTTCGCGAGGCGTTGGGCCTGGACCGGGAGGTTCCTCGTCACGGCCCCCCCGGAATCGCGCTCCTGACCCCGGCGCTCGCCTCCGCGAACCCGGCGCCCCCCGGGTTCGCGTACGACCCCCTCGACGCGGCCGACGATATGCCGCTCGCGACGCTGTACCGCGGGGAGATCGAGGCCGCGGGCTGGTCGTCGTCGGAGGACGAGGAGGAGGACGAGGATGACGGGGGAACCGCCGGCGCCGCGCCGCCGCCGTCGCTTCCAGGGTGGGGCGCGCGCGGCGCGCGCGTCCCCCGGCGCCGAGGGGACCGGCTCAGGCGCCGGTTCCGCGACGCCGCGGTGCGTCACGACGCGGCGATTCGCGCGGACGCGAGCCGAGCGCGCCGATCGACCGGGGACGAGGACGACCGAGGAGGTGGCGCGCCGACGGGGGTCGTTTCCTCGAGCGCGCCCCCCGAGAAAGCCCCCGCCGCCGCCGCTTCGCTCCTTCCTTCCGGCCTCGCCGCCTCCCCCGGCGGTTCCCCGCCGGCCCCCCTCGCGTTTCACGCGTCCCTCCCGGGACCGCTCGCGAGCGCGCCGTTCGCGCGCGTCCCCGCGTGGGCGCACCCGGCGTGGCCCCTCGGCGGCGTCGGGGGCCCCTCGGAGGGCGCGGGGGGGCCGGGCGGGGGCCTTCGCGGCGGCGCGCCGGGGCGGAAGGCGCGGAAGCTTCCCCGGGTGTGGCGGGGGAAGGACCTGGACATGATCGTCTTCGGCCGCGACGAGCGCCTCGAGTGGGCGCGGAAGACCGGGATGTTTCTGGGGCGCGCCAGGAGGGCCCTCGGAGATCGCAGGCTCCGAAGGGACGCGTGGGGCGGGAGCGTCCTCGACTCCGTCGTCGGCGCCATGCTCACCCAAAACGTCTCGGACGTCCTGTCCAGCACCGCCATCATGAACCTCGCCGCCAAGTTTCCGCCGAAACGCGACGACGACCCGGAACGCGACGAACCGGGGGACGAAGCCGCGGGGGGCGACGAACGAACGCGCGACGAACGAACGCGCGACGAACGAACGCGCGACGAAGAACCCCGGGGAAGAACCCCGAGCGAGGACGCGCGAAACGCCCGCGAGAGCCCCGAGCGAGAAGAAGAACACCCGACGCTGATGCCGGCGCCGACGACGCCGGCCCCTCCGCCGCCGGCCCCTCCGCCGCTTCCCGGGGATCGCGCGTCCCCGGGGCTCGTGACCGCCGCCAACGCCGCCAACGCGTACTTCGCCGAGAGAGCGCGGCTGGGCGAGAGTGAAGAGGCGGGGGCTTCGCCGCCCCCCCGTCCGCCCGCGGCGCCCGCTCCGGCGGCGGTTCCGACGGAGGCGGACGCGTTCGCGTCCCCCGGCCCCCGAGGATCCGCCCCCGCCGCGCCTCCGACCCCGGCCGAAACCGGCGCCCGCGGGCCCCCGCCGCCGCCGCCGCCGCCGCCGCCTCCCGCTCCCGCTCCTCCTCCTCCTCGGGATCCGTTCGGGGACGCGACCCCCGCCGCGGCGATGGACACCGCCGCCGATGGGGCTGAGGCGGACACCGCGCCGCCCCCGCCCCCGCCCCCCCCGCGCGGGGCCGGGACCGGCGCGGGCGACCCCCCGGACGCGCGTCGCGAGTCGGCGCCGGGACGCCTCCTCTCGGTTTCGGGGGCGAATCCGATTCCGATTCCGCCGCCGGATCCCCCGGCGGATCCCTCGACGCCGCCGCCGCCCTCGGGGGCTCCTCCTCCCCCCCTGGGCGCGGGCGCGGGGCGTAAGATCCCGAAACACGCGCGCGTTCGCGAGGAGCGCCTGGCGCTCGCGCGGCTCGCGCTCGCGACCCCCGACCCGACCCCGCGTCCGCGCGCGACGCGCGACCTGATCGACTGGCGCGCGGTGATGGAGGCGCCCGAGGAGGAGGTGGTGGAGTGCATTCGGTGCCGCGGGATGCACTTCTTGTTAGCCGGGCGGATCCAGCGGCTGCTCCGCCGCGTCCTCGCCGAGCGCGACGGGGCGCTGTCGCTCGAGTTTCTGAGGGACTGCCCCACGGAGCTCGCGCGCGGGTACCTCCTGAGCCTGGAGGGATTCGGGGTGAAGACGGTGTCGTGCATCTTGCTCCTGGCGCTGTACCGCGCGGATTTCCCCGTCGACGTCAACGTCGGGAGGATCATGGCCAGGCTCGGGTGGGTCCCGCTGGAGACGGAGGAGGCGCTCGAGGAGCTCTCGGTGTACGCGCCCGAGCCCGCGGTGTACACGTTCCTGCGCGAGCGACTTAACGCCTTCGGCCTGCAGACCCTGTTCGAACTCCACTACCACATGATCACCCTCGGCAAAGTCTTCTGCGAGAAGAGGACGCCAAACTGCGCGGCGTGTCCGCTGAGGGACATGTGCGAGTACGCGCGGAGCGGGGGAAAGAGACAAAAAGGCGTACAGGGAGGGGAAGGCGACCAAAAGAACGACGAACTGGCGTCCGCGAGGAAGGGCCCCGAGACGACGACCCCCCGAGGAGAGGCGCCGATGCACGAGAGCGGGGGAACGACGACGACGCGAGCGTCCCCCGGGAACGAAGCGACGACCGGGCGCCCACGACGCTCCGGGGACGCTGCCGACGGCGAACCTCTCCTCGGCGTCGATCGGGGGGGTTGTTCGCGGTTCGCGGCGCTGCCCCCCGCGGAGGCCCTGGAGAAGATCCTCGACGCGGGCGCGGCGTGGGACGCGGGGGGCCGCCCCGCGCCGGGCGCGGGGGCGGTGCTCGGGATCGACCCCGGCGCGGACTGGGCGACGGCGCGCGCGGCGCACGCGAAGCTGAGCCGCGTCGCGCACCCGGATAAGTGCGCGGACCCGCGCGCGGCGCGCGCGTTCGCGCTCATCACCGCCGCCAGAAACGCGTTCGCGCCCGCCGCTCCCGACGACGACGACGACGAAGACGACGAGCGGGTCGAGGACGTGGAGGACGCGTTCGCGACCTCGCCGACCCAACCCCCCGGCGCTCCGAATCCGCTTCCTCCGCCTCCGCCGCCGCTCTCCTCGGGGTTCGCGGCGGCGGCGCGGACGCACTTCGCGTCGATGGAGGCGTCGCCGCTTCAGATCCGGGTCCGGCCTTCCTCCCGGACGAACCTCGGGCGGTTCCGCCACGAGATGGACGCGTGGAGCCTCCCGCCGGAGCACGTGCCTGCCCGCCTGACGCGCCGCGCGCCGGGCATCGACGCGGACGCGTACCTGGCGGTTCGGTGCGGGCACGCGTCGGCGCGTCGCGTCGCCGAGGACGCCGCCGAGCGGGACCCCGAGCGCCGCGAGTTCGTCCCGGTGTCGGTGCTGGTCCCGTGCCGCGCCGCGATGCGGGGCTCGTTCCCCCTCCACGGGACCTACTTCCAGACGAACGAGGTGTTCCTCGACGCGCACACGGCCGCGGTCCCGGCGCTCGTTCCCCGAACCGCGCTCGACCGCCGCCCGATCGTCACCGTCTTCCTCGGCGCGTCCGTGCACTCCATCACGCGAGGCATGAGCCGCGCGGAGGTGGTGGACGCCTTCGCCAACCGCGCCGTGTGCGTGCGCGCCATCGACGCCGACCCGGGCGCCGCGCCGGGGGGGGGGACCCCGAGGCCCCTGCCCAGGTGGGCGTGCCCGTTCCTGCCGCGAGGCGCCGCCACCGCGAGGCCCGCGCCGGGGGAGGAAGACGAGGACGACGGGGGCGGCGCCGTCGGACGCGTCGGACGACACGCCCGCGCCGCCGCGTTGGCCCCGGGGCAACCCGCGGCGGCGGCGGACCCGGCGGATCCGGTGGACATGGACGAGGAGTGGGATCGGTTCGTGGGTTTTCCGAGGGGTTCCGGAACACCCGAAGGCTTCGAACGCGCCTCGGCCGAAGGGTCGCGCGCCACGGGATCCCTTCGGGAAAGGTCTCGCGACGCGGTCGGGGGCGAGTGGAACTCGGTCGTTTTCGCGGCGTACGCGGCGCGGCGCAAGGCGGCGGAGGCGGCGCGGGCGGGGGCGGCGCGGGGGGCGGCGGAGGCGGGGGCGGGGGCGCGCGGGAGGAAGGAGGCCGCGGGGAGCGGGAGCGCGGACATAGCCACGTTCTTCGCCCCGGCGTCGGGGGCCGCGTAGGGACGAGAGGGGAGAGACGAGAGGAGAGGAGGCGTCGACGGGTCTCGAAATAAAAAGGCCTCGAATGACAGTCGTGTGCAGCACTCGACGGGCGCATCATCAATCCGAGCAGAGTAGCAGACGGTCGCGACGAGATCTTTCCCGGGAGATTCCAGTCGCGTGGGATCAGATCTCGGACTCCTCGGACTGTGAACCCTCGATCGCGGGATCAGGTTTTCTGGGGTGGTGATGACGAGGACACACGCGACGGACGGTCTTCGCCGGCTCCGCGGGGCGCGCGCGGGGAGGGTGGGCAGAGCTTCGCGCGCGTCCCTGGTGTTCGCGCGCGGTCGTTCGATTCGACTCGCGCGCGCGCGGACGACGCGCGGAGCGGGGCGTCGCGTTCGAGGCGGTCGCGCTTCTGGACGGCGCGCGCGCGGGGGATCGGCCGGCGTCGTCGTTCGATCGTGGAAATATCCCTCCTCGCGTCGTCCGAGCGGCCCGCGGGGCTCCGAGGGGGCATGTCGTCGCACACGCTTCGCTCCGCGGTCGCGGCGGCGGTCGCGGCGGCGTCCGGCCCCCGCGCGTCCCGTCGGCGGTCGCGCGTCGCCGCCTCCGCGGGGTGGTCGACGACGCGCGGAGGAATATTCTCGGCGGATGCGCGGCGTCGCCCGCGCGAGGGTGAGAAGCCACGTCACGCGCGCGCGGCGCTCGTCGCGCGGCGCGGCGCCCGGGGTCGCGCCGGCCGAGACGCGCTCCGCGCCGTCTCCGAGCCCGGAGGCGCGGAGACGAAGGTGGCGGAGAAGGCGTCTCTCGCGGGGGATCCGGACCCGCCCGCGACCGAAGCCTCGGTCGCGGCGGAGGACGCCTCGGACGCGCCGACGAGTGCGTCGGCGGACTCTGGAAACGCCCAGGGTTCGGGGCGACGACATTCTTCGGACGCCGCCGCCGACGACGACGCCGCGTCTCTCGACGGCTCCGCGGCGGCGGCGTTACCCCTGGTCGCGTTCGCCGGGTTGATCGGCATCGGGGCGTATTACAAGGAGGACATCAACGAGTACCTCACGTGGTTCATCGGGTACGTGGAATCGCTCGGCCCCGCCGGCCCGGCGTCGTTCATGGCGCTGTACGTCCTGCTCGAGATCCTCGCCGTGCCCGCCATCCCGCTCACCATGTCCGCCGGCGCCATCTTCGGCCCGGCGCAGGGCACCGCGATGGTCTCCGTCTCCGCGACCCTGGCCGCGACCGCGTCGTTCCTGATCGCGAGGTACGCGCTGCGGGACCGCATCGGGGCGGTGGCGGAGAAGTACCCGAAGTGGCGGGCCATCGACGACGCCATCGGCGAGGACAGCTTCCGGGTTGTCGCGCTGCTGCGCCTCTCCCCGCTCCTGCCCTTCGCCCTGAGCAACTACCTCTACGGCCTCACCTCCGTGAAGCTGCGCCCGTACGTGCTCGCGAGCTGGCTGGGGATGCTCCCGGGGACGTTCGCGTACGTCAGCGCCGGGTCCGTCGGGCGGACGATGATGGAGGCGGGGAACGCGGCGGCGACGGGGGGCGGGGCGGAGGGGGCGCAGGGCGCCGCGGGCCTCGCCGGCGGGTTCGCCCTCGCCCTCATCAGCGGGTCGTACGTCGCCAACCTCGCCGCGGAGGCGCTGAAAGACGTGGAGGAGGAGATGAACAAAATCGAAGAACAGACGGAACGACGAGCGCGGGAGTAGGAGAGAGGAGCGAGCGGAAGAGAGGAGGAGCGAGCGGAAGAGAGGAGGTCTCATCTTCGTTCTCTTCTCTCATCGTCGTCGTTCCCGGGGGCGTCGCGCTTCGCCCCCCTACTAGCGCCCCCTTCTACTACGTGAACCGCGTTCCTTCGCCTCGCGAGCTCTCGCCTCGGGCTCTCGCTCTCCCCTAAATCGGCTCATCAGTTGGGTAGGAGCGCGGCGCCCTCCTCGTTGGCTCGGCGGCTCCACCTGTAGACTCGGGTGACGGCGACGGAGGCGAGCGCCGCCGCCAGCCCCGCGGCGAACCCGAGCGCGAGCATCGTCGCCGCGACGCGCCCCTCGCCGCCGAGCTCGATCCCGCGCGCTCGGGCGCTGCTCCCGTCGGCGGCGTCCCCCAGGAACGCCGCGCCCGCGGCGGAGTAGTACTTGGTCCTGAACGTGCTCCCGGGCACGCACGCCTCGGGGCCCGCCTTCTCGTCCAGCACCGGGTACACGCTCTCGAAGTACATCCCGCACGTCCCGAACCCCTCCGCGTCGAGGGTGTGGTCGCCGCGCTCGAGCTTGAAGTACCCGCCCTCGCCCCACTGCTCGCCGAAGGAGTTCTTGAGGATCCAGTACTTCATGTTCCGCCCCTTGACCATCTGCTCGCCCCACCCGGTGACGACGACGGCGTGGTTGATGGCCATAATCTCCGAATCCTGGGTGTGCGGCGCCGGGCCGCAGTCCTTCGCGGAGATGATCCCGCTCGCGTACAGCTGGAACACCTTGTTGGCGTTGATCCCGATCGCGACCGGGTGCTTCGAGACCGCCTCCATCAGCGCCGCCTCCCCGGCCTCGAAGTCGAGCTCGCAGTACCCGAAGACGCGATCCTGGAGCTGGAGGTTCCCGGGGCAGTTCCCGTTACTCGAACCCAACCCCGACTCGATCGAGTCCAGCACCTTCCGCTCGTCCTCCGCCGGGAGCTCCCGGAAGTAGATCCCGAGGTCGCCCTCGGACTCCGCGCCCAGCTCGGACTCCGCGCCCAGCGCCGCGCTCGCGCTCGCGCTCGCGGAGAGCTCGGCGGATCGGCCCGCGGCGGCGGCGGCGCCGTGGAACGCGCGCGCCGTCGCCAAGCCCCCATTCTCGTGGATCCACTCATACGCGGTGAACATGTTCCCGGTGTTGCACCCGCTGTCGTACCCGTCGCAGTTGATGAGCTGCTCCGCGCTGAGCTCGACGTGCTTGTCGCGGCGGCCGCTGATCACGACCTGGGCCTCGATCGTGTCCGTGGACGTGTACGCCCAGCACGACGCGCACGACGTCTCCTGCGTGTGAATCTTCCCCATCACCTCGGGAACCTCCGCCCAGTCAAACTTCCTGGGGAACTGGGAGACGTCCTTCGGGCGCCGCCGCCCGAGGTTCGCGGGGGACTCGACGCCGGGGATGTTCAGGCCCTTCGCCTCGGCCTCGACCCGCGCGAGCTTATCCGCGCGCTTCTGCGTCAGCGTCTGCTTGCCGTCGTACTTGAGGAGCTTGTGCTTGAACTCATCCCCGGTGAAGTCCGCGAAAGGGGTCTGGCCCATCTGGAACGTCGCGTCGGGGCGCGCGTTGTGCGCCTCGATGATCGCCTTGTTCTCCAAAAACGAGAGCTCCCTGGACGGAGGCGGAGGGGGGGTGGGGAAGGGTCAGGGATCGTCCGCGGGGGCGCTCGCTCGGGGGCGAGACGCGGGAGCCGAGGAAAAAACAAAAAAACGGACGACGCTCGGGCGCTTTTCCGGGGTGTTGGGATTTCCCGCGCGGGCGGTGGGGCGAGCGCGCACCTTCGCAGGGCCTCCGCGCACGGCTGCCCGGGGGCGGATTCGGGGCAGTAGTCGTGCCCGCCCCCCTTGTGCTTCTCCAGGAACGCCCGGAACTCGGGGTGCGCCTCGGAGGCCTGCACCGCCCCGAGCGAGGCCTCGCGCCCCGGCGCGCCGGACGCGCGAACGGTGCTGAGACTGGCGAGGTCCGCGACCGCGGCGTTGAGGCCGCCGCGGGCGTGGCTCATGCTCGCCTTCGCGGGGCTGTCGACGACGGGGACGTCCGCCTGGACGATCTCGGTGACGTCCTGCGGTTCCTCGATCGCCATCGCGCCGGACGTCGCCAGGAGGGCGAGCGTCGCGGCGGCGAGCGCGGTGCGCGGGAGGATGCCCGCCATGGCGATCCGCGACGGACGGAAGCGCCCGAACTCGCCGGAGCGGTGCAAAATGCGCGCGGGTGTCGACCTCGAGCGCGCGCGATGTGACACGCCGCGAGCGCGTTCGCGTCGACGGGTGGGGGCGTGCGCTCCCTTCGCGCGCGGGCGTGGTGGCGCCTTCGCGAGTGAACGAACCCCTGACGAGTGGCGCCCGCGCGGGAGTTTCACCGCTCGGGCGTTGCAAAATTTTTTTTAACAGCCTTCCGCGCGGGTTTCGTATGGGCAAACAGTCAGAACCCAGATCGCGAACCGGCTCGCGCCCCCTCGGACGAGCCGCGGCGCGCGTCGTGATTGCTCGAGCGTGTTTCAGCCTACACGCGCCGTCCGGGCCGGAGATATCACACATTTCGCGTCGAAGCGCGCGCGGCTCCCCCGCTCGGTGTACAACCGCGGGGCCAAAGCCGCGTCGTTTTCGAGGGCGAACGCGCGGACGCGCGCCACGAGGACGATGGCGCGAGCGCGCGAGCGCTCGGCGCGCGGCGGCGTCCGCGCGGTCGGGTCCGCGCTGGCGTCCGTCGTGTTTTTCACGGGCGTCTTGTTGGTGCGCGTCACCGCGGAAGAGGCGGGCCCCGGGTTCGCCCCGTCCCGCGCGCTCGACCGCGACGCGCCGTTCGCGACGGTCCCCGACGACGCGTTCGACGACGACGCGGCGCCCGCGTCCCCCCCCGCGTTCGCGGGGCCCTCGGGCGAGCGCGGCGCGCGCGACGCGGCGTCGCGTCTCGGGGAATTCGGCGGACCCACCAACGGAAGCAAGCGACGGAGAAGTCGCCCCGAGGAGGAGGAGACCGCGTCGCTTCGCGACGCGGGCGAGGGACGCGCGCGCCGGCGCGAGGAGGCGTCGGCGGGGACGGAGTGGGACGCGCGCGGGCGCAAGCACGCGTGGCTCGCGGAGCACGCCGCGGGCGCGCACCTCGACTCGATCGACTGGGGGGTTGGATCTGGATCGATCGGGGACGGGGATGAGGCGGGCTCGGATCCGTCCCGGGACGGGGGCTCCCCGGCTCCCCCCGGGGTCGACCTCGAGGATCTCCGCTCGCGGTTGCACGGCGAGGTCACGACGGATTTCACCTGGGGCGGCGGCGAACTCCCGCGGCTCGGGCAGGACGTCGCGACCGGCGAGCGGCGCGAGAGGGGGAGGGGCCGCGAGCGTCGCCGAGGCGGCTCGGACGGCGACGGCGACGACGAGGACGAGGACGAGGACGCGTTGTCGTCGTTCGAGTGGTACGACCCCGCGTTCGTGGACGCGGAGATCGAGTACCGCACGCGGTCCGGGCACGCGAAGATGGTGGAGGAGTTTTTGAACCCGCCGGCTCTGAACTTCACCGCCGACACCGGTCGACTGCGTCGGTTGGGGCGGACGCTGTACTTGGACGGGAAGCCGTGGCTGATGCGCGCGCTGTGTTACTCCCCCGTCCCCGTGGGGTGGGACCCCGACTGGTTCGAGCCGTACGGCGACTTCTTCACGTCCGAGTACGCGGGGATCTACGAGCGCGACATCCCGCTCATCGCCGCCGCCGGGATCAACACGCTCCGCATTTACACGCTCAAGTATTCGCACCGCCACGCGCACTTTTTCGACCTCTGCCAACGGTACGGCATCAGCGTCGTCGTCGGGTACGACTTCGAGGACGGCACGAAGAGCTTCTTCAACGATAAGGAGACGATGGAGCAGACGCAGAAGAAGATCAAGGGCCTGTTGCGCGCGGCGAAGCACCCCGCGGTCGTCGCTTGGATCATCGGTAACGAGTTGAACGGGCCGTGGAACCTGTACGTCTGCGACAAGGACCTCGCGGAGAATTTCGGCATCAGCGGGTGCCAGTTCGACAACAGCATAGAGAAGCTGATGAAGTCCATCAACCTGCTGTGCGAGGTGGTGAAGGAGGAGGGGGTCCTGTGCGGCACCGCGCTCGCGAATGTCAACCTGCCCGTCTCCAAGCAGCACCTCGTCGGCATGCAGCTGTGGGGCGCGGCGGCGTGGATCAAGATGGCGGATCGGTACATGGACAATTTGGACTTTTGGGGGGTGAATTTGTACACGCGGCGGTACTTTTCCCCGATGGGTCTGTTCCAGCGCTTCCACACGGTGTCGAAGAAACCGATGATCATCTCCGAGTACGGGGTGGACGCGTACTCGCTCGCGCCGCAGTTGGAGGGTTGGAACGCGTACGACACGATGGGGACGGAGGACGAGGTGAGCCAGGCGGATTGGCTGGCGACGATGGTGGAGGATCTCGAGCGGCACGCGACGACGTGCGCGGCGGGGTGCGCGAACCGGTTCATCTCCGGCGGCGCGATCATGTCCTGGGTGGACGAGTACTGGAAGGGGAAGGCGGTGACGCCCGTGCCGACGAGCGACGAGCGGATCCCGACCATCACGCGGGTGTGCCCGAGCCTGAAGGAGTACCTCCACTCGCCGTGCGGGTACGCGTCGCCGACGCAGCCGGATCTCTACGTCAGCGAGGAGTGGTTCGGGCTGATGGCGGTGAAGAAGCGGTGCAGCATCAACAAGGTGGACCTGCTGCGACCCAGGGCGGCGTACTTCGTGCTGAAGCTCATCTGGGGCGAGGGCGGGAGCTGCACGCCGTTTCTCGGGCAGGATAAGGAGCTGATGCCGTACGACCCGCAGGAGCACATGAACTGCGGGCGGGCGATGAAGAGTTACATCCTGCGGACGATGGAGACGTTCATGCGCGCCGAGGCGGAGGCGTTCCACCAGATCGAGCTCGTGCCGAATAAACCCGTGCCGCTGTTCGCGCACTTCGAGAACTTCTCCGTGCAGCTCAACCACCCCAAGGGGGTGATCAACCCGGTGAGCTCGAACCTGCAGAGCACGTTCCTGACGTGCCACGCGCAGGCGCAGATTCACAAGCGGAGCCCGCAGACGTGCCCCCCCGCGCCCAAGGTGATGGAGGACGTCGTCGGGTACGTCACGAAGCAGTCCAAGGCGTTCGTGCAACCGGGCGACGTGAGCTGCCCGCAGCAGGAACAGGTGGACGCGATGAAGCTCGAGGTGCAGGTGCGAACGGTCCTGTTCGCGGCCATCTCCGCGTACCTCTTCGTGGCGCTCTTGCTGAAGCGGAAACAGCTGCGAAGGATGACGCGCGACGCGTTGATTTCGCTCGCGCGCGCGGGAATGCCGGGGGCGGCGCTGCTCGTGACGGCGCCGAGCCCGGACGAGGGCCTCGCCATGACCAACGCGAAAAACGTCCTGGCGAAACCGCCGAGGGTCGATAAAAAACTCGCGACGGAGCTCCACACGGAGGCCCCCGCGAAGACCCCGCCGAACGGAGACGCCTTCTTCGCCCTCGACAACGAGCCGAGGCTCTCGCGCCCGGGGCCGGCGCCGACGGGGGCGTCGGCGGTGGAAAAAGGCATCGAGGCGTGGCGCGAGAAAATCGCCCCGCTCGCGGAAAATCTGGGGAACCTGTTCGGGTTCCAGTCGGCGGCGTCGAACGACGCGTCCGCACCCGACGGCGTCTCCGTGGGGTCCACGCGCGAGCTCGTCGTCGATCGCCTCGCCAAGAACATCTGGAACGCGACGCAGCTCCCCGAGTCCCCGGCGCTCGTCGCGGGGGCCGGGTGCGCCGCCGGCCCCGGCGCGACCTTCGCGGTGAATTGGACGCACGAGCGCGCGTTCGCGGGGTACGAGCGGTGGCTCGCGCACACCCGGTACGAGGACCTGAGCCCGCGGGGCGAAAACACCCTCGGCGCCGCGCACGGCCGCGCGGACGCCTCGCTCGAGACGAAGCTCGCGCAGCTCGCGCTCTTCGAGATGATGCACGTCGAGGCGGCGAACTGCCGATTGCTGCCGGAGATGCTGAGCTTCGCGTACCACGCCGCGGCGTGCGCGGTGCGGGCGCCCGGGAGGGACGGCGACGGCTCGGTGGCGCCCACGAAGGGGTCGGGGCTGCCCCTGCCTGCGGGGGACTTCGTCGCCTCGGTCGTCGCGCCGTTCCACGGCGCCGTCGCCGAGTCGATGAACCTCGGGAAGCGGCTGCACGCGCGCGTCGGGTACGACGACGTCAACGAGGCGTTTTGGAGCAAAAAAACCATCGCCAAGATGCTCACGATGGACGCGATGGGGGGCGCGTCGTCGACGTACGCGCGGTTCCGCCAGTTTCTGCGATCGGCCCACGCGTCGCGAGATCGCGATCAGAGACTCGCCGCCGTCTTCGAGAAGACCTTCCGAGAGCACTACGGCTGGGCCATGGTCTTCTGCAACTTCCACCGCATGTTCACCTTCCTCTCCCTCGCGTTCCACATCCTGGTCGTCCACGCGTTCGCCGGGTTCTCGCGCCCGACGTTGTTCTTCTCCGCGGCGGTGACCGCCGCGGCGTGCAACTCGGCGCTCGAGGCACACTGCTTGTTCGTGCACCGCCAGGAGCTCTTCTGGAGCCGACGCGCGAGCGCCGTCAGGTTAGCCGTCGCCGCCGCCGTGATGTTCGGCGCTTCGTTCGCCTTTTTCGGCGCGGTGGACGCGGAGCTCTTTTGCGTCGTCGCGTGCGCGCCGTACCTCGTCTTCGCGTCGCTCGAGATTGCCGGGGTGTACCCGCTGGGGGGCCCCGACCCCGAGAGCGATTTGCTCGGGAAGCGTTCCCGCGGCGATTTGGCCGTGGACGACGCGCGGGACGTGCGGTATTACCGCCTGTTTTGGCTGGCGATCATGCTCGTCAAGCTCTCGATGGACTACGTGTTCATCGTGCACGCGCTCGTGACGCCGAGCCGGGCCATCATGCAGATTGACCTGTTTTGCTGGAACTATAACTTCGCCGGGGAGGACTGCGACGCGTACGACTACGCGGACGCGCTCCCCGCGGCGATGATCCAGCTCCTGCGCGTCTTCCGCCGGTACGCGTACAAGTTCCTCATGCTCTTCGAGCGTTGGCTCCCGAACCTGATGCTGTATTACTGCAACACGTTCTTCTACTACCTCGCCGCGCTCGGGTTCGCCTCGGCGTACGATCGCCTGCGGTGGCGCGGCGTCGCGGACGGGTGGAGTAAGGTGGTGAGGACGCTGCCGGACAAGGTGCGGGCTTTCGAGCGATTCATCCTCACGCGCGACGTCCCCGCGCCGCCTCCGCGCTCGAGCGCCACCGTGATGTGCGCGGAGGCGGTGTCCGTGGGGTGGGACGCGTTCGCGCGCGCGTGGAACGAGGTGACGCGGAGCTTACGCGACCGCGACCTGCTCTCGAACGAGGAGGTGAGCCTCTTGGCGTTTCAGCGGCTCGAGGGTGACGCCGTGGACTGCTTCTTCGGCGGCGCGACGCGAGCGGGGGGCGCCGGCGCGTACCTCCTCTTCCCCGCGATGCTCGCGGCGCCGGTGTTCACCAAAGCCGGCGCGAGCCGCAACGTGAACATGGGCTACTCGATGCTCTCGGCGGTTTTGGCGCAGACGACGGACGTCTTCGCCTTTGTCTTCGTCTCCGTCCTGGGCGCGTGCGACGGCGCGAAGCGGGCGGCGCTGGTGGAGACCTTGAGCGTCGCCTTCGACCTCGTCGCGTGCGCCGTCGTCCGCCGCCAAGCCTCCGCCGCGGACGACCTCGTCACGTTGCGCGGGCACGCCGTCATCGCGTTCACCGCGCTCCGCGCCGCGGCGTCGGACGCGCGCGGCAACCTCTTCTCCGAGCACGTCCGCGCGGCGAAGCGCGCGTTCGACGCGATGCTCGCGCTCGTGGAGAAGGCGTTGGCGAACGACCGCGACCTCGAGGACGACGCCGGGCGGGCGGCGAACGCGACGCTCCGCGACGTCGTGAAGCGGCTTCGCGACCTCATCGTTCTGGATCGGCTCGAGGATGATGCGCACGTCCGCGGGATCGTGGCGTCCGCCGTCGCGACGGCGCCCGCGCGCGCGGCGGTGGACCACGCGTGGACGCTTTTGTCCACGGCGAACCCCGCGGCGGAGCCGGCGAGCCAGGAGGCGAGGGACGTGCTTCGGTTCTTTTTGGAGTCCTTCACGGACCCGCAGATGGGCCGGGGCGCGCCCGTCGGGAGGGTCCCGAGCATGGTCACGCTCACGCCGCTGTACAAGGAGGAGGTGAAGTACTCCGCGAAGCACCTGTCGCGTCGCGTGGACGGAGAAAACGTCTCCACGCTGCGATTCATCATCAGCATGATGCCCTCGGAGTGGCGCTCGATGCTGCAGCGCGCCAAGCTCAACCTCCCGCGACAGGATTACGAGAGCCTCCTCGACGATCTCCACAACGGCATCGTCGGCGACCGCAAGACGCCGGGCGGGGCGATGCCGCGGCGGCGACACACGGAGGAGGACCGCAGGCTCCTGGACGAAATCTGCGCGTGGGCCTCGGGGCGGTCGCAGACGATGTTCCGCACCGCGCGAGGCATGGCGTCGTACGCCGACGCGATTCGAGTGTTGGCGCGCGTGGAGGGGGTCCCCGAGGACCAAATCGAACCGCTCGTGGCGGCCAAGTACAGCCACGTCGTGTGCGCGCAGGTGTACGGCACGGAGGGAAACGAGGAGAACGACGAGGCGCTCGAGGACCTCCTGCGCCAGTACCCGCACATGGCCGTCGTCTCCGCGCACCGCGAGCTCCTCGAAGAGGGCGACGAGGGCGACGTCGAGGAAAAAAGCGACGGCGGAAAAGTTGCGTGGTTTTTGACGCGTCGCGTCGCCGACGCCGAGGGACGCGTGGTCGCGACGCACAGGGTCCGGCTCCCCGGGCACGCGATCGTCGGCGAGGGCAAACCGGAGAACCAGAACCTGGGCGTGGCGATGGCGACGGGGATGTACGTGCAGACGATCGACATGAACCAGGACTGCCAGCTCGCGGAGGCGCTGAAGCTCCGCAACGTCCTCGCGCAGTTCACGGGGCGGACGCGGCTGGTGGGTTTTCCGGAGCAGATGATCACCGACCGCAGCGGGTCGGTCGCGTCCTTCGCCGCGCTCAGCGAGCACGTCTTCGGGACCATCGTGCAGAGGTTCATGGCGAAGCCGCTCAACGTCCGGTTCCACTACGGCCACCCGGACGTGTGGGACTTTTCCTGGGTCAAGGGGCAGGGCGGCGTGAGTAAGGCGTCGCGGCAGTTGCACCTCTCGGAGGATATCTTCGGCGGCATGAACCTCGTCCTGCGCGGGGGGCGGGTGAAGTACCTGGGGTTCAAGATGGTGGGGAAGGCGAGGGAGGTGAGCTTCGACGGGACGAACCAGTTCAACTTCAAGATCAGCAGCGGGAACGGGATGCAGCTCATCAGCCGCGACTTCCACCGGCTCGCGAAGCGGCTCGATCTGCTCAGGATGCTCTCCTTCTTCCAGTCCAGCGCGGGCATCTTCTTCACCGAGTGGATGCTCTTCGCGTCGCTCTTCGCCTTCGTCGTGTGCAAGCTCATGATCGCGATGCTGCACGTGGAGACCTTCTTCGGGGACGGCGACGCGTTCGACAGCGTGGGGTTCCACGAGGAGGTGGGGCTCGAGATGCTGTACCCGTCGCAGTGGATGATCCAGGCGAGCCTCGTGATGGCCTGGCCGTCCATGCTCGAAGGGTGGCTCGACGGCGGGTTGGTGAAGATGTTCCAGCGCTTCTATGAACACGCCGTCTCCGGGTCGCACATCTTCAACATGTTCATCGCCAAGACCAGAGGCTTCGCCATCGACCACACCGTCCTGAGCGGCAAAGCGCTGTATCGAAGCACCCAGCGCGGGATGAACATGCAGCACTCGTTCGTGTCCCTGTACACGCGCTACGCCGCGTCGCACATCACGCCCTCGATGCACATGGCGGCGCTCACGACGATTCTCACCCTCATCAGCCGATTCGGCGCGCAGTACGTCTTCCTCATGACCACCTGGCACGTCTGGTTCGCCATCGCGTGCCTCACGCTCTCGCCGTGGTTTTTCCACCCGCAGAGCTTCAAGGAGGGGATGGTGTGGAGCGGGTTCGTCGAGTGGGCGTGCTGGATCGATTTCGGCATCGACGGGCGAGCGGAGGAGGCGAAGAGGTCCGACGCCGGACCCGCGGCGGGGCTTCCGCCGACGGGGTCGTGGAGCGCGTGGAACCGCGAACAGCTCAAAATTTTGCGCGGGATGACCAACGGCGCGAAGTTCGACTACGTCGTCTACCGCCTCGTCCCCGTGCCGACGCTGCTTCTCTTCGGCGCGTGCGCGGCGCTCGACGTGGACGACCTCGTCTCCAAGCCGACGCTTCGCGGCGTCGTCATCCTGACGGCGGGCATCGCGGGGGTGTTACTCAGCGTCATCTACTACCTGGCGACGTCGCCTTCGTTTTTATGGCCTCGGCGGCTGCTCAACTTCGCCGACCGACTCTTCCCGGGCCTCGGCGTCGTCGGGAAGCACTACCTCGTCCTGGTCTACGGCATCATCGTGAAGGTGTCGGTCGTCGTGTTCCACCACCTCCTGTGCTCGCACCTGTTCATGGACTCGATCGACTCGGACGCCTTCGTGAACCGCGTCGTGTACGTGTCCTCGGGGTTTTTCCTCGTGAGCGTCCTTGTCGGCGTCGCGTCGCTCATCGGCGACCACCCGCCGGCGATGATACGACCGATGGCGCTCGCGCTGCGCCACTACTCGGACGCGATGCTGCGCGAGGTGGACGTCGTCCAGGGTTTGCTTTTGCACCTGTGCCTCGCGTGCGTCTCGCTGTTTCCGATTTCGTACGTCCACGGGAAGATTCTCTTCAACCGCGCGTACGCCGCCGTCTTGGCGGTGGAGATGCGGAGGCGGCGGGTGATCAGCCTCATCAACAGCGAGAGCTCGAGGAGGACCATGCGCGAGCGGTACATCAAGGCGCGGAACTTCGTGCGAAGGGTGCTGGGCCTCAGGGCGGTGGCGGTGAAGTTCGCCCGGCCGACGCCCACGTGCGTGCCGGGGCTCGCCGAGGACCTTACGCGGCCCGGGCCGGCGTCGGCGAACGCGCGGTTGGCGCGAATCGAGGCGCGCGTCCGACCCGTCGCGGCGAACCTCGCGGACCTGTTCGGGTTCCAGAAATCGTGCCTGGACGCGACCTTCACCGAAAAGCCCGTGGAGGTGGCCTCGAACCTGGCGAACGCGACGGCGGCGCTCTCGCGGTGGCTGTGCAACGCCATGGACATGAAGGAGGAGATTAAGAAGGGGGGCGAGACGGAGTCGCAGTTTCGCGACGTCGTCGAGGACTTGCACGCGCACCTGTTCCAGAACTACCTCCACTGGGGCGAGTACACCGGCATGCTCGACAAGGCCAAGGACGCGAGTCGCGCGGCGGACCGGTGGAACTCGGACGAGTCCGAGAAGCGCACGTTCATGCTCAGCGCGTTCATGGCGTCGGACAACGACGCGATGTGGAACAAGTACAGCCGCGAGCAGAGCATCGCGGTGACGTTCAACGCGCACCTGCACCACCTCTGCTTGTGGTTTTTGCTCTTCGGCGAGAGCGCGAACCTGCGCCACACGCCCGAGGCGATGTGCTTCATCTTCCACGCCGCCATGTGCGCGGTCGTCATCGACGATCGCGCGCCCGAGCCCGCGCCGAGGGAGGCGGAAGAGATGGAGCCCGAGCAGATGGTGCTCGCGAAGCCGCACGCGCCGGCGCGAGGAGAGATGCCGTACCCGGCGGACGACTACCTCGACTCCTTCGTGCGCCCGATGTACGCGTTTTTACAGCGCGAGATTCAGGCGAGAGCGAGCTCGCCCATCGTCGACCGCGTCATGTACGACGACGTGAACGAGTTCTTCTGGCTCCAGGAGCGGTTCAAGGCGATCATGCCGCCCGAGGACGGGTACCGCGGGGCCGGAGAAGACGGGGACGTGTTCGTCCCGGAGAGCATGCGGGGCTTACCGGTGGAGGCGAGACTGTACGCGCACGCGCGCGCGTTCTTCCGAAACGCCCAAAGCGCCCCCGGGGGAGCCGCCCAAAGTTTGTCCAAGGTGTTCTTCAAGACGCACCGCGAGGTGGCCGGGTGGATGTCGATGTTCGTCAACTTCAACACCATCTTCCTGTTCCACGCGGTGGCGTTCCACCTCTCGATGGCGTACGTCTTCGCGCACGGTTGGAACTGGGAGTACATGTCGACGGCGACCATCACGCACTCTCTGATCAAACTCGCCGCGGAGATCGCGACGCTGCACTTCCGCAACCTCAGCAAAGAGTCCGGCAGCGACTGGGCGGTCATGGTGACCCGAACGGGCGCGTTCGCGATGATCCCCACGTTCTACGTCCTCGAGCTTCTCAGCCGAGAGGACGGGCACACGCCGTACTTCCAGGCGCTCGCCGCGGTGTACGCCGTCGCCTTCGCGGGCGTCGCCACGAGCTCCATCCGCCGCGAGCCGTACATGGGCTCCACGCAGCAGCTCGCGGTGCCGCTCAGGGAGAGGTTCGTGTACACGCTGTTCTGGACCATCGTCTTGGCGGTGAAGCTCGCGTTCGGGCACTTCTACCTCGTTCTGCCGCTCAGGGAGGCGATCATGGCGCTGCAGCACCCGGACCTGTGCTGGAACAAGGAGAGCGACGAGTACACGAGTTGCATAAACCTCGAGGGCGACGACCTGATGAAAGCCCTGCGGTTCACGCCCAAGACGAAGTACTTCATCGACGAGGAGAAGGAGGACTACGACTACGAGGAGCTCATCTCCGAGGGCCTCGAGGGGTTCGACGAGCCCCTCGACTCGATCGAGGAACAGGACGAGGTGGTGAACGTCAACAGCATCGTCTCCGGCGGGCGCGATCGATCGCGGAGCGGCGGCGGCGGCGCCTCGCGGCGGGCGCGCGAGCGACCCGCGAGGCTCAGGGCGAGGCGACGCAGCCTCCTCGGCCTCGGCGGGAACGCGCGCCTCAACGGCGGCGAGGCGTACGCGCCCCTCGCCGGCGGCGGCGCGGTGAAGTACGCGTGGGCCGGCGACCGGGACGACGTCGCGTTCGAGGACGTGACGGTGCCTTCGGCGTCCTCGGCGTCGGAGTCCGCCGAAGAAACCTCCGCGTGGCGCGTGCCCCGCTCGGTGGCGGCGGACGCGGCGTACCGAGGGTACGCGTCGACGTCGTACGCGGCGACGCGCGGGTGCGACGTGGACGCCGGCGGCGAGGGGTGGGGCGGTGCCGGGTGCGACCTGGGTCGGTCCGAATCCGCCTTCGACGAGGCGAAGACGCTGCGCCTTCCCTCGCTCGGGTACATCGGCGAGGAGATTGAGGGCGAGCTCCCCGAGGCGTACTACGACGTGCACGCGTCGCTGGAGCTCATGTGGATCATGACGGTGATTCGCGCGTTGCCCGCGGTGACGACGTACTTCTGCGACACGTTCCTGTGGTACACCTTCTTCGCCACCATCTTCACCGTCTTTTTGCAGTGGCGCGGGAAGATCACGCACGCGCAGAACTGGGCCAATCTGCTCCGCACCTTCGCCACCGTCCCGGGTTTGTTTTGCGAGAAGCTCTTGAATCGCGCGTGGCCCGAGCCCGAGATTGTGCGCGGGGATTCGCGCGGCGGCGGCGGCAGGGGCTCCGGGACCTCCGGCACGAGCGGCGACAGCGACGAGGGGCGCACCGCGCACGGAAGCACGGGCGCGATGGACCCTCTGTTGGGGGGGACCAGGCTCCTGGACCTCGGCGGCGATCGGCGGCGCGGCCGCGACCGGTCCGGCGGGGGGTACCACGCCGACGCCCCCGCGACGGATTTCGTCATCGAGCTCCCCGCGGAGATGGCGGACGTCGAGGGTTCCCCCGATTCGGGCGGCGCGGACCCCGTGGACTTCTTGCCCGAGGCCACGGACATCAAGTGGCAGCACTTCGCGCGGGCGTGGAACAGCATCGTCGCGGATCTCCGCGCCAGGGACCATCTGTCGGACGCGGAGCGCGACGACCTCTCGTACACGTTTCTCGTCGGGCGCGACGTCGAGCAGATTTTCGACGCGCCCGAGTACGTCGTGCTCCCCCCGATGCTCTCCTCCCCGGTGTTCTCCACGTCGAGCCTGCACACGGGGCGCATGACCGAGTACGCGTCGTTCCACCGCACGCTCGTGCAGACGAAGGACCTGATGTGCGTCCTGCTCACCGAGGTGTTGGGCGTCGTCAAGCCGCGCGAGATGCACGCGCTGATGCGCGTCGTCGTCGACCTCGCGAGGGTGGAGGCTGAGCAGATGAGTCGACGCCGACTGGACGACGTCGCGGGGTACGTCAACCTGCGCGAAGCCGCGGCGAGGCTCGTGCTGGCGCTGCAGTCGCTCGCCGCGGCGACGACCGCGACGCCCGCGGAGGAGGAGGACGCGGAGGAAGAGGAGTCGCGCGGAGACGGCGGTCGTTCCTCGGACGATTCGGACGGTTCGGGGGGGGGTTCCGGGGACGAGTCAAACGACGCCGCGGGGATGACGGAGGAGGAGCGCGAGGCGCGGCGGAAACGGCGGGAGCGGCGGGAGCGGCGCAGGCTCAAGAAACGCATCGAGGAGGCCGAGGCGGCGCGCGAGGAGAAGCTGGTCGAGGCGATCAACCTCGAGATGAAGTACGGGTGCACGGGGTTTCTGTCCAAGTCGACGAGGAAGAACATCAAGAAGAAGGGGGGGGCGCTGCTCGGGTGCTTCGTCGTGGACGAGGACCTCGTCGGCGCGTCGAGGCAACGCCGCGAGGAGCTCCGCGCCATCGAGCGCGCCGAGCGCCGCGAGAAGGGTCTCCCCAGCGACGACGAATCGGACGCCGCCGAAGGCGCCTCCAGGCGGAGGCGCCAAAAACGCAGACGCTACCGCCGCGGCAGGCGCAAGGAGCGCCGGTGGAACGCCATCGCCGCGCCGGAGGATCTCGTCGACGTGCACGGCGAGCGCGTCGCGTCGGCGCTGCACGACGCGCTGCTGGCGGTGCGCGAGCTGTGCTCCTTCGCTCTGGAACAGGACGGGCGGTGGTCGAGCGTCAACAACCAGCGCAAGTACAGGATCTCGCAGCTGTACTCCTCGCTGCTCGACACGATCCGCGCGGATCAGCTGCGGGACCCCGAGCATCTGCGTAAGGTGGCGGCGGCGAGCACGACGCCGCTGGCGCGGACGACGTGCGCGTGTTTGCTCCGCGCGTTTCGCAGCGGCAACCCGGGGGGCCAGCCGCGGTCCGAGGAGGCGCAGCGGCAGCTGATGTTCTTCTGCAACTCGCTTCGCTTCACGTCGCTCAAGGCGCCCTCGCCGCTCGCGCAGGTGCGCTCGTGGACGGCGTTCACGCCGTACTACTCCGAGGACGTCAAGTACCGTGTCGACCAGCTCACGGAGCCGCTGGAGGATGAGAAGACGCTGTTTTCGCTCATCGTCGCGACGTTTCCGAACGACTACGACAACTTCAAGGAGCGCGTCGGGGCGCTCGGGATGGACGACGAGGCGATCCTCCGGACGCACTGGAAGGAGGTGCAGACGTGGGCGAGCGACCGCACGCAGTCCCTCGCGCGGTGCGTCCGGGGCGTGTGCCTGTACGGCGCGGCGCTGCGGCTGCTCGCGCGGCTCGAGGGGTACGACGAGGAGGAGGCGGAGTCCATGGCGAGGGCCAAGTTTGAGTTTCTCGTCTCGGCGCAGATTTTCGGGAAGCAGAGAAAATCCGCGCCGGACTCGATGGACCGGTTCAAGGCGGACGCGATCGAGGAGCTCATCCTTGATAACCCGGACCTCAAGGTGTGTTTCGTGCACGTCCCCGAGGACCCCAGCGAGGAGGATTTCGCGTCCTGTCTCATCGGGCGCGACGCCGACACCGGGGCGTGCGTCGTCGAGTACCGCGTCAAGCTCCCGGGGAACCCGATCATCGGCGAGGGGAAGCCGGAGAACCAGAACCAGGCGACGATTTTTTCGCGCGGCGCGTACCTGCAGACGCTGGACATGAACCAGGATAACTACATGGGCGAGGCGTACAAGATGCGGAACCTGCTGGACTGCTTCCACGCGGACGTGGTGCTCGTGGGTTTCCCGGAGACCATCTTCAGCGAGACGCACGGCGCGGTGGCGCAATTCGCCGCCATCGCGGAGTTCATCTTCCAGACGTTCCAGCGGTTCATGACGTGGCCGCTCATGGTTCGGTTCCACTACGGCCACCCGGACGTGTGGGATAAGGCGTTCACGATGACCAACGGGGGCGTGAGCAAGGCGAGCAGGATGCTGCACGTCGCCGAGGATTTCTTCGGCGGCGTGAACGCCATCGCGAGGGGCGGCAAGGTCATCTTCGAGGAGTTCATCGAGTGCGGAAAGGGACGAGATATGGGCTTCACGAGCGTCAACGGGTTCGAGCAGAAAATCTCGGGGAGCTCGGGGACCATCTCCATGTCCCGGGACCTGTTCCGTCTGCACCGCGGGATGGACTCGGCGCGCGTCTTCTCCCTCTTCTTCTCCGGACCCGGGTTCTTCATCTCCATGATGCAGACGGCGTGGTGCGTGTACCTGTACATCCTCGCGCACGCCACCTTGGCGCTGGCGGACCTCGAGATTTACCGCGTCTACCGCTACTTCAAGATGACGGAGACGCAGACGTCGCTCTCGCTCTCCAAGGAAGAGGGAGGCTACTACAACTCCATCTACGCCCTACAGCTCGGCCTCCTGACCGTCTTACCGCTCTTCCTGAAGATGTGCGTCGACCGCGGCGTGCGAGACGGGTTCCACTACACCTTCTCCACGATCGTTCAAGGCTCGTGGGCGTTCAACGTCTTCACGATGGCCACCAAGGGGTACAACTACATGCGCGCGTTGCTCTTCGGGCAGGCGCAGTACATCGGCACGGAGCGAGGCTACGTGCTGCAGAACGCCTCGATGGTGGTGCTGTACGGCCTGTACGCGAAATCGCACCTGTACCAAGGCCTGGAGCTACTCTTCTACCTCGTCCTCTTCCACACGCAGACGAGTCTGCCCAAGTCGTTGCTGTACACGTGGTCCGTGTGGATGTTCGCGGGGTCCGTCGTCGTCGCGCCGTGGTGGTTCAGTCCGCAAGCCACGAACCTGTTCTGGATGCAAAACTCGTGGATGGACTGGCGTCGGTGGATGGACGGAAACTTCCCGAACAAGAAGGTGAGCAACGGAAGCTGGGCCAACTGGCACGCGCACATGATCTCCAACTGGCGCGAGATGCTCTCGCCCTGGTACAAGCTCGCCGTGGTGCTCACGAGCGGGCTGGGGCGCATCATCCTCGCCCTCGTGTGCATCGCGAGCCTGCACGGGAACACGCAGATCGAAGGCGTCGAGCAGGTGTCGCAATTCGGCGTCAACGCGACGAGAATGGGCGTCGGCGCGGCGGCGATGATGGTCATCGCCGTGCTGTACTACGTCGCCCTTCGCTCCAAAGCGCTCGCGCGCGGACGCTGGCTCGCGTTCCCGGAGCAGCTGTGGAAGCTGAGCGTGTACAGGGGCGTCGTGAGGGTCATGCTCGGGCTGATGTGGCTGGGCTTCTACGCCGCGTTCATGTACGACGACGTCGACGGCGTGAGCTCCTCGCGGACCCTGCTGATGACCGTCATGGGCTGCGTCGCGCTCATCTCGTGCGTCATCGAGGCGTGGGTCATGATCGGCAACCGAGACATCGACCACATGTTCGACTTTTTGATGCCGCCGCCGGAGGCGTCCCCGGAGGCGGAGAAGCGTTCGACGTGGAGACGCGCGTACGCCAAGCCGGCGGTGCTCGCGTTTCGCGGGTGGCTCAAAAAGTTGCGCGACTTTGCCGACTTTTGGTTCTGCGAGCTGGATAAGCTGTGCGGCGCCGTCATCTTCGGCATACTCTTCTGCCTCTCGCTCCTGCCGATCGCCACCATGCAGGCGGTGCTCATCTGGAACGAGACCTTCAGCGACGTCATGACGCAGAGGGTGCGCGTGCAGGAGTGCGTCACGGAAATCATCGACTAAGATACGGAAGGGATGTTCGAGCATGCGAACGAACGTCCTTTCGTATCATATCATCATACAGAGGTATTATACTCGTACGAAAGTACGATGCGAAGGTATCATACTTTCGTATCCCCCATTGCGGCGGTGCGGATGGAACCGGCGGAGCGTCGACGCTCGCCAGGTGAATTCGCAGCCGCGCGCGCTGTACCAAGAAAACGAAGAAAAAAAACAATCAAAAACAAAAGGAAACATAGTCTTTTAGCTCTAGCTCGTGTACTGAAGCACGTAGATTCGCTTCAACGTGTCATGTCTCTTTCGCGTTCGTCGCGTCGTCTCTTTTTTCACCCGAGCGGGGTGTCTCTTTCGCTTTCGCGCGTGTCGCGTCGTCCCTCCCTTCGCTCGAGCGGTGTCAGTCCATTCCGCCCATGTCGTCGAAACCGCCTCCGCCGCCGCCACCGAAGCCTCCGTCGCCGCCGCCGATGTCGTCAAAACCGCCTCCGTCGCCGCCACCGAAGCCTCCGTCGCCGCCGCCGAAGCCTCCGTCGCCGCCGCCGAAGTCCTCCGATGCATCGAAGCCTCCGTCGCCGCCGCCGATGTCGTCGAAACCGCCTCCGCCGCCGTCACCGAAGCCTCCGTCGTCGCCGCCGAAGTCGTCCGATGCATCGAAGCCTCCGTCGCCGCCGTCGTCGTCGCGTCGTCGTCGTCGTCGTCGTCGAAGCCGCCGGCTTCTTCGCCGGAAAAGTCGTCTCCCCCGCCGTCGCCGCCGTCGTCGCCGCCGAGGATGTCAAAGCCGTCGCCGCCTTCGCCGCCGTCGTCTCCGTCTCCCGGATCTACCGTTTCGCTCTCTCCTTCGTCGCCGATGACGTCTTCATCTTCCGAGGCATCCGCGTCGTCCGCGTCTCCGTCTTCTCCGGCGGCGTCGTACTCGTCTCCGGCGGCGGCTTCGTCATCTCCCGTCCCTTCTTCTCCGTCGCTGCCGCCTTCCTCTTCCTCGCCGCCGCTCTCGCCTTCTTCTCCGGTCCCCGGGTCTCCCTCGCCTTCATCTCCGGTCCCCGGGTCTCCCTCGCCTTCTTCTCCGGTTCCCGGGTCTCCCTCGCCTTCTTCTCCGGTTCCCGGGTCT
>MDSW01125588.1_pt1 | contig 37828 bp, 34 predicted proteins | sample 811171 | NCBI WGS metagenome assembly MDSW01 (sample SAMN05326641, study PRJNA326480) | marine metagenome | isolation source: seawater | place: Atlantic Ocean: North West | collected 2012 | reverse complement strand
TGGCCCTTGTCAACAAAAGAAAAACCAAAACAATTCATACCTTTGTTTGGAGAATATTCTTTATTTGATTTAACGCTCCAAAGAATTAATAAAAAATCTTTATTTAAGAGTCCAATTATTGTTACTTCTGAAAAATATATTAGATTTGTAGAAAAATCTATTGAAAGAACTGGAGTAGAACCAGATTTGATTGTTCTTGAACCTCTATCTAAAAATACTTTCCCCGCCATATCTTTAGCTGTAATGTTAAATTCACTTAAGAATAAGAATGAAACTTTCTTTGTAGCTCCATCAGATCATTACATTTCAAAAAATAATGAATTTCATGAAACATGCAATAAAGCTAAAGATAAAGTAATTGATGGAAGTTTAATTCTTTTTGGCATAAGACCCGAAATGCCTTCTCCAGAGTATGGGTATATTCTTTCCGACACAACCGAAGAAGTGATCAATGAGGTAATAGCTTTTGTTGAAAAACCTGATAAGAACCTAGCAAAGAAGATACTAAAGAAACCTTCTGTTTTTTGGAATGCAGGAATGTTTCTATTCAATCAAAAATGGTTTTTAAATGCATGTAAAGAAAATAATTTAGAAGGTTTAAATGAAATTTCTAATCTCATTCCAAATACATATCCTAAAGATCTTTATTTCAAGCCTAACAAAGAAAAGTTTAAATTAATCTCAGATATTGCTTTTGATAAAGCTCTTGTAGAAGATAGTAATAAGACTCTCGTTACCCAATTAGATGCAGGTTGGTCTGATTTAGGGTCTTGGACTTCTTTAAGAGCTCTACAGAAAGACCCTCAAAGTAGGATGACACTGTTTACAGGAACATATGACTTTAGAGTTAAGAAGCCTTGGGGATTTTATGAAACTATTATGGAAACAGGTACATCAAAAGTTAAATTATTATCTGTTTTACCAGGCCATAAGTTATCTCTACAAAAGCATAAACATAGGTCAGAGACTTGGCATGTCATTCGAGGAGAAGCTAAGGTTACTAAAGGTAATGAGAGGTTTAGCATGTTAACTGGTGATTCGGTTATTATTAATAAAAATGAAGTCCATAGACTTGAAAATTCATCAAATGAATCTTTAGAAATAGTTGAAATTCAAACCGGAACTTATTTCGGAGAGGATGACATAGTGAGGATAGAAGATTCATACGGAAGAGTTGGTCTGCATTAATTTTTATGCAAAAGATACCCGAATCCCAAAAAGAAATTAAAAACTTTATTCAGAATCTACCTTATAACCCTGGTATCTATAAGTTTTATCAAAATGAAGAAGTGCCTATTTACATAGGAAAGGCCAAAAATATTAGAAATAGAGTTTCATCTTATTTTCAGCATTCAAAAGAAACAGAGAAAAAGGTTTTCAATTTGATGCAGCAAGCTCAATACTTAGAAGTAACCGTAACTAATAATGAACTTGAAGCACTCTTACTTGAGCAGCATCAAATAAAAGAAAAAAAGCCTAAATACAACAGTCAATTTAAAGATGATAAGGGATATCCTTGGATAAAAATTGAATTATCAAAGAAATTCCCTGCTGCAAAATCTTTTCTTGGTAAAAAACAAGATAATGAGAAATATTTTGGTCCCTATCCAAGCTCTAAATCTGTTCAGACCACGTTGAGATTGATCCAAAAGAATTTCAAATTAAGGAATTGCTCTGATTCTTTTTTTAAGAATAGAACTAGGCCTTGTATTCAGTATCAAATAGGGCGATGCTCGGCTCCTTGCGTAAAGAGTATTAGTCAAAAAGATTATTTTAAAGAAGTAAAATCAGCAGAATTATTATTAGAAGGTAAATCTGACGAATTGATATCTAACCTTCATGAGCTAATGCAAATTTATTCTGAAAAGAAATTATATGAAAAGGCCTCAATCTATAGGGATAAGATTTCTAATTTGAGAGATATTCAGCGAACTCAAAGTATTTCTGGATTTAAAAAAGAAAGAGATGCTTTAGTTGCAGTTTCTAATAATGGTCAAATTAGAGTAGGAGTAACTCATGTAAACAAAGGCTGGATAACTGGTCATGAAAATTTTATATCAAAAAATCAAAGCTTAGAAGAATCTACATTAGAAGCATTTATAAAAGGACATTACCTATCTAGTAGATATTGTCCAGATACACTAATTTTGGAAGAGTTTATTGAAGACAAAGCTTCTATAGAGGATGCACTCAGCCAATTCCATGAAAAAAGAATTAGAATAATTATTAAACCAACTAAGAAAGATAAGGGTCTTTTACAGATTTGTAGAGCTAATACAGAACTTGCTTTTAAAAGAAGCCCAGATGAAAGATTAGAAAATCAAGATTCTTTAAAAGCCTTAAAAGGTTTTCTTAATCTAGAAAAAGAAATAGATTTAATTGAATCATATGATATTAGCCATCATGGAGGGGAAGGGGCAGTATCAGGATGTGTTGTTTACGGGAAGTTGGGTAGGCTAAAAGATAAATATAGGCTTTATAATATAAGTTCTCTTAATTCTAGAAATGATATAGGGGCTATAAGAGAAGTTTTAAGAAAAAGATTTAACAGGAGCTCACCTGACTTAGATAGACCTGATTTAATACTTATTGATGGAGGTAAAGCGCATCTCAATGCCGCGTTTAATGAATTAATAGAACTAGACATAAATGATGTTGAGATTATCTCTATTTCAAAAGGCACAAGAAGGAAAATGGAATTTGATTCTATTCATACAAGTGATGGATCGACACATAGAGTAAAACGTGGATCTTTATCTCATTTATTTTTACAAGAGCTTAGAGATGAAACACATAGATTTTCTATCTCTAACCAAAAGAAAAAGCAAAGGAAATTATCTTTAAAATCTTCTTTAGATGCCGTAGAAGGCATTGGATCAAAGAAGAAAATATCTCTTATTAACTATTTTGGCAGCGTTAAACAAATAGAACGAGCTAGCGTTCAAGATCTATTGAAAGTTAAGGGAATAGGTCCTATCCTATCTTTAACTATTTATAATACACTTCATTAAAATACTTCTATGACCTCAGCTTCTTATATAACTTCCTTAAGAATACTGCTGATTATGCCTATAGCCTATTTAATTTCTAATAACTCAGAATCCTCTAGTTTCATTGCATTTTCATTACTATTAATAGCTGGAACTACAGATTATCTAGATGGTTACGTAGCAAGAAAGACCAACACAGTAACCGAATTGGGAGCCCTTCTTGATTTAGTAGCTGATAAACTATTGATTTGTCTACTATTTGTTTGGTTATTAACTGTTTATCAGTCAATTTATTTTGTTATACCAGTGATGATTATTTTATTTAGAGAAATCACTATTTCTTATATAAGACAGTTCCTTGCCGAAAACAAAAACGAATCAAAGTTAAGAGTTAGAAGATTAGGAAAAAGCAAGACTATAGTGCAGTTTATAGCTATTTCTATGTTCATGCTGGTACCTGTTATGGGTCAATCTTTTCATCGGTTAGCTTTTATAGTCTTATGGACAGCAAGCATTCTTTCTTTGCTTTCATTAGTAGATTATTTCTTTTCTTGGAAGAACAGAACTAACTCTTAAGTTAAAGTACTTACTGATAAATCTCTGTCACTTGAAGCGAGAGAGTATTAAAATAGAATTATTAATATATGAAAACACCCATGCTAGTATTAGCAGGCGGTCTAGGGAGCCGCATTAAACCAGTATTAAAAGAGGTACCAAAGGCCCTTGCCCCCATACAAGGCAAACCTTTTTTAGAAATACTATTAGATAATTGGACTTCTAGAGATATAAAGAATTTTATTTTTCTCTTAGGTCATAAGTCTCTACAAATAGAAATCTTTCTAGAAAAGAATTTCAAGAAATATAAAGACTGCTTTTACCAAATTGTAAAAGAAGATAATCCATTGGGTACAGGGGGAGCAGTAGCTAATGCTGTTAGTCAGTTAAATCTAGAAGGAGATTTTTTTGTGATTAACGCAGATACTTGGTTAAATTTTGATTTAAATGAGATTCTTAAAACAAAATCGTGTTCTATAGGAGTGCTGAAAGTGAATGACACTTCAAGATATGGGGAAATAGATTTCGATCAAAAAATGATCATTGATAAGTTTCATGAAAAGAATAATAAAAAGAAGAATGGTTTTATTAACTCTGGATTTTATTATCTAAATTCGAATATTTTTTTGGAATGGGATAAAAATCCCTGCTCTTTAGAAAAGGATTATTTTCCTAAATTAATCGGAGAAGGTAATTTAAAGGCATGCTTGATAGAGTCTGATTTTATAGATATAGGTGTTCCTGAAGACTATCAGAAATTTAATAAATTTTATGGTAAATCAATATCGTGAATAAATTAGATAACTTTCTTATTTCTGAAAATAGCTCAATTAAAGAAGCTTTAAGAAAGATCAATATTAATAAAAAGGGCTTGGTTATAGGAGTGAATAAGGATGGAAAAGCTTTAGGCGTTGCAACTGATGGAGATATTAGAAGGTTTCTTATCAAGAATTCTTTAGATAATAAAATTGGTAAGGTTCTTAATAAAGACTTTACTTGGGCAGACGTAGGGACATCTAGAGAAGTAATATTGAAACAATTTGATCAAGCTATAAGAGTTATTCCTCAATTAGATAAAAAGCAGAGAGTTGTTAAAGTTATTTCAGCTGACAATTTCCCTATAGTGGATGAAGGCTCTATATACGTAAGATCCAAATCGCCAGTGCGTGTCAGTTTTGGTGGTGGAGGAACAGATTTAACATCTTTTTTTGAGCAACATGGAGGTGCTGTAATAAACGCGACCATTTCGCTATATAGCCATGCAACTTTGAAAATAAGAGAAGACTCAGAAGTTCACATATACTCCAAAGATTTAGAAGACAATATTAAATTGAAGAGTATTAATTCTTCGTCTAAGAAAGAGAAGAAATTTAAATTGATATTGTCTGTTGTTAGGGCTATTCGCCCTAATTTTGGGTTTGATTTATATCTATACTCAGATTATCCCATGAATTCTGGCCTGGGAGGCTCTGCAGTTGTTGCTTCATCTATTATTGGTTGTTTTAATCAAGTAAGACTCGATCAGTGGACTAATAATGAAATAGCAGAATTAGCTTTTCAAGCTGAGAGAATAGATATGCAATTGCCTGGAGGGTGGCAAGATCAATACTCTACAGTAACAGGTGGCTTTAATTTTATGGAATTTCGTTCTGCAGGTAATTTAATTCATCCAATTAGAATGAATAAAGATATAGTTAGAGAATTAGAGGAAAGTCTAGTTTTATGTGATACAGGCATTTCTCATGATTCAGGAAATATACATACTGATCAACGGGAAGAGCTAGAGCAAAAAAAGATACTTGAACAAGTAAAGAAAAGCAAAGCACTTGTATATGATATGAGAGATACACTTTTGCAAGGAAAATTATTAGATTTTGGAAATAAAATGGATCAGGCTTGGAAACTCAAAAGAACCTTTAGTAAAAAGATATCTAATAACCATTTAGATGGCATCTATAACTTGTCTAAGAAACACGGAGCTTTGGGTGGTAAGCTATTGGGTGCAGGAGGGGGTGGTTTTTTCCTTTTCTTTGTCCCTCCTGAAAAAAGAATAAATTTAATGAATGCACTTTCAAAGAAGAATTTGTCTTTAATGCCCTTCACTTTCGAAGAGGAAGGATTATCTTCGTGGAAGGTTAGAGAAGTTTCTTTAAAATCTTAGTTAAAAAATGGAAAATCAGATTTTAGGAAAAGAAAGAATCTTCATTATTGCTGAAATAGGGAATAACCATAATGGCTCATTAGAAAGAGCAATTGAAATGGTTGATCAATGTAAAGAGATAGGGGTTGATTGTGTAAAATTTCAGATGAGAGACTTAGCTCATACTTATAGAAAAAGATCTTTAGAAAAATCAGGTGATGATTTAGGAACAGAATATGTAGTCGATCTGCTTAAAAGATTTGAACTTACAATAGAAGAGCAAAAAAAATTAAGAGATTATTCTAAATCAAAAAATCTTATTTATTTATGTACTCCTTGGGATTTGAACAGTATTGATATCTTAGAATCTTTCAAAGTCGAGGCTTATAAAGTTGCTTCTGCAGATTTAACTAATTTACCCCTTATTGATAAATTATCTTCAACTAAAAAACCTATCATTTTGTCTACGGGAATGAGTACTGAAGAAGAAGTGCAAGAAACTATAAAATTTCTTAATAATAAAAAGACTAAATTTGGTTTATTGCATTGCAACAGCACTTATCCAGCTCCTATCCAAGATATAAATTTGAATTGGATGAAAAGATTAAAAGATATGCATCATATTATAGGTTACTCTGGCCATGAAAGAGGTACAGCAGTTACTCTTGGCGCTGTTGCATTAGGTGCCCGCATTATAGAAAGGCATTTTACATTAGATAGAAAAATGGAAGGTCCAGATCATCCTGCAAGTCTTGAAAAAAATGATTTTAGGGATCTTGTAATTGGAATAAGAGAAATAGAAGAAGCTTTAGGAGCTGAAGGTCCTAGACAACTAAGTCAAGGAGAAATGATTAATAGAGAGAATCTATCAAAGAGTCTAGTTGCATCTAAAGATCTTTTAGAAGGAGACAAAATTTCTGATGATGATATTTCTGTTTTAAGCCCTGGGTTAGGAATCTCGCCCCAAAAATATAAAAAGCTAATTGGAAAGAAACTTAAAAGGGATATGAAAAAAGAAGACTTCTTTTTCGAATCTGATTTAAGGGAAAACGCTATAGAACCCGCAGATTATAATTTTTTGAGGCCTTGGGGCATACCTGTTAGATATCATGATTTTGATTTGTACGACAGTAAAGTCGAACCAGATATTTTTGAATTTCATCTTTCTTACTCTGATATGGACCAAGATCTATCTAACTACTTTGACAAACCTCACGAAAGTGGGTTTGTCGTTCATGCTCCTGAGTTATTTGCAGGAAGTCATCTTATGGATCTCACTTCTTTTGATACTGTGTATCTAAAAAGGTCTTTAGAAGAAACCCAAAGGGTAATTGATATTACTAACGATTTAAAAGAGTTTTTTCCTAGTACAAAAAAACCTTTGATTGTTGCGAATATAGGAGGGTTCAGCATGGATAAAGTGATGGAAGAAAACCAAAAAGAAAACCACTATCTAAGGTTTGAAGAAAGTCTTTCAGCTTTAAATTTAGAAGGAGTTGAAATTATACCTCAGACTATGGCACCTTTCCCTTGGCACTTTGGAGGTCAAAGATTTCAAAATTTATTTGTACATGCAGATGAAATTTTAGATTGGTGCAAAAAGTTAAACTTAAGAATTTGTTTTGATGTTTCACACTCTTTTCTTACATGTAATCACTTTAATTTAGATTTTTATAAATTTGCAGAAACAGTAGCTCCTATAACTGCTCACTTACATTTAGGAGATGCTAAAGGTGTAAATGGAGAAGGTCTGCAGATTGGTCATGGAGAAATTGATTTTGAACGCTTATTAGATATTCTCGAAGACGGCTGCCCAGAGGCTTCCTTTATTCCTGAAATTTGGCAGGGACATAAAGATTCAGGAGAAGGTTTTTGGATAGCTTTGAATAAGTTAAATCAAATTACAAATAAAGCCTAACAACTTTTATTATTTGGTTTAAAATTAATATATGTTTTATAAAAGCTTACAAGAGTCCGCAGAGCTAAAGAATAAAATAATAGAAGAATTAAATCTTGATGTTTTGTCATTAATGGGAGATGAGATAATTAATTCTATATCTTCAGGAGGGAAGTTATTACTTTGCGGTAATGGAGGTTCAGCTGCTGACGCACAGCATTTAGCTGCTGAATTATTAATTAGATTAAGACCAACTCATAATCGTCAAGCTATACCGGCTCTGTCTCTATGTCAGGATACGTCAACAATTACAGCTTGTGGAAATGATTTTGGGTACGACTATCTGTTTGAAAGGACTTTAAGGGGTCTAGGCAACTCAAAAGATATTTTATTAGTAATAACTACTTCAGGTAATTCTAAGAACATTAACCTTGCTTTAAGAGCAGCTAAAGAGATTGGAATAAAGAGTTTTGGTTTTTTAGGCGCTTCTGGCGGCGAAGCCCTTAACTTATGTGATGAATATTTCTTAGTACCTAGTAAAACTACTGCTAGGATACAAGAAACTCATATAACAATTGGCCATGCATTGATGGAATATATTGAGGATGGTTTATTGAATTCAAAATTAATTGAGATTAGCAAAGATTGAAACTCTTTAATTCTTACGATTTAAAATTAAATGGCTGGGTGGCAGAGTGGTGATGCAGCGGATTGCAAATCCGTCAACGCCGGTTCAATTCCGACCCCAGCCTCCATTTGCTTGTATAAATTATGCTCATTGGGTTATAAAATATACTTATCCTTTAATTTCTCAGAATTCTAAAGAAAAGCCCAGGTGGTGGAATTGGTAGACACAAGGGACTTAAAATCCCTCGAAGGAAACTTCGTGACGGTTCGAGTCCGTCCCTGGGCACCAAATTTTAACTAGTACATTTGCTATACTTTGAAAAATGAATAAGGAACTTGTCGTTGCTGTTATTCTTGCTCGTGGAGGCTCAAAAGGAATACCCAGCAAAAATTTAATTGAATTCTGCGGGAAACCTCTTATGTATTGGACAGTAACTCAATGCTTAGAAACTAAGAGTATAGATGAAGTATGGGTAAGTTCAGATAGTCAGGAAATTCTAAGTATTTCAAGTTCGCTAGGTGCTAAGACTATTTTAAGGCCAAATAATATATCTACAGATTCTTCTACATCTGAATCTGGTTGGAAACATGCAATTGAACATATAGAAGAAGAAGGTAAAAGTATTTCTTTGGTGATAGCTCCTCAAGTTACTTCTCCATTAAGAGATCCTATAGATATTGAAATGGGTATAGAGAAATTTTATACAGAAGATTACGATTCCATGTTTTCTTGTTCTGAAGCCAGCGATACGTTTTTGTGGGAGGAAGAACACGGGGTCTTAAAGAGCGCAAATTACGACACTTCTAAAAGACCAATGAGACAAGATATTAAAAATAAATATATAGAAAATGGATCTTTTTATATATTCTTGCCTGAAGTGCTAAAGCAATTTAATAATAGGTTCGGTAACAAAATAGGCTATACATTGATGGAGTCTTGGAAAAAGTATGAAATAGATGAGCTTGACGATTTAAAAGTCTGCTCTGCTATCATGAAAGAGTTTTTATTAGATAGGTAAAATATGAAATCTAGAAGAAAGGTATATTTAAATGGAAGTTTTGTTGAAGAGAATGAAGCTAAGGTTTCAATTTATGATTCTGCTTTGATGTTTGGAGATATGGTCTTTGAAATGACTAGATCTTTTAATAAGAAGCAATTTAAACTTCGGGAGCATTTAGAAAGGTTGTATCTAGGAATTAAAATATTTCGAATTCCTATGGACTTATCTATAAATGAATTGGAAGAAATTTGTCTTAAAACTATAGAAATTAATGAAGAGTTTTTTGATGAAAAAGATGAGCACAGACTCATGATTAATGTCAGTAGAGGGCCTTTGGGTATTTATGAACAAGTTTTCGACAAGATAGAGACCACCGTTATCGTATCTGACTTTCCACTTAAATGGACTGTAGCAAACCTTGCTCCTTTGTACACATCCGGCATAAATGCAGTTATACCTTCTCAAAGAGCTATACCTGCAAAATTAATGGATCCAAAAATTAAAAATAGAAGTCGTGTATTTTATCAAATGGCTAATATTGAGGTTTCTCAATATGAAGGTGAAAATAATTGGGCATTACTTTTGGATGAGGATGGATTTATCACTGAAGGAACAGGTGATAATTTTTTCATTGTTAAAGATGGAGAAATAATTACACCCGAAGGAAGAAATATTTTACGAGGAATTAGCAGAGACTATATTTTTAATTTAGCCGATCAAATGGGCATTAACTGCAAAGAACATAATATAGAGCCATATGATGTATATTCAGCTGATGAAGCGTTTATGACAGGAACGCCCTTTTGCATTATTCCCACATCTTCTTTGAATGGACTAAGCATAGGTGAAGACGTAATGGGCCCAATAACTAAGTCTTTGTTAGATCAGTGGTCTCAAAATGTAGATTTAGATATAAAAAAACAGATACTAGATTATGGAGCAGAATTTAAAGACAATAATAATGCCCAACCCTCTCCTTATAAGTTTTCTTAGGCAATAAAATTGAATGACCTACATCTAGAGTTGACAACTCTGCATTCAAAAAATTTAGGTGCTGAAAGGTTATTCCTTGGTGAATGGTGTTTAAAAAACTTCAAGGAATGGGAAATTAATAAAGATGCCATAGTCCCTTACCATTGGGATGATAGAAATAAGCTCTACAAAGATCAGCAATATTTATCTTCTGTGTATAAATTTTTTCTAAAAGAAATTTCAAGGAATCTTAATTTAATTCACAAAAAAAAGCATTCCTATAGATATTGGGAAATAATTATTGGCCCTTGGCTTAATTATTTTATACCTGTTGTTTTCGATAGATGGACTATGTTAAAGACTGCGTTCGATCAAAATAAAGTTACAAGTTATTCTTTTATTGAGGGCAGGAACGCATCATTACTTCCAGAAGATATAAATGAATTTCATGAAAATTTATTTAACCAAACTTGGAATCAAGTTCTGTATCAAACTATTATCAAGGAATTTTTCAGTAAAAATAGCTCTTCAAATCTTATTGAGATAGCAGATTTAACTAGAAAGAAAAAGATAAAAAGAACTTTAATTGCTTTCAGATATCTAATTAAATTTTTTATTGAAAAGATTGGTTCCCTAGTAAACAGAAAAGATGTTTTTATATACTCTTTCAATATCCCTGTCCTTGAAAACATTAAATTACACTTTAAATTGAGACAAGTACCAATTTTTTGGAACAAACAAAAGATAAATTTTAATAAAGGAAGCAATGATAAAAACAGAAAAACGTTAATAAATTTTTCTACTAAAGATGATTTTCAGGAGGTTGTAAAATTTTTATTACCTAAAATGATCCCAAGTATTTATGTTGAAGGTTATGAAACTGCTAATAAATATATATCAAAATTAAGCTGGCCTAGTCGTCCAAAAAAAATACTAACTAGCGATGCATATGCATTTGATGAGGTCTTTAAGTTTTGGGCTGCCCAAAAAGTAGAAAACACTTCTAAGCTTTTGATTTGCCAGCATGGAGGACACTATGGAATAGGAGAGTTTAATTGGGAAGAAGATCATGAAATATCAGTTTCAGATAAATACATTACTTGGGGTTGGTCCGATATTAAAAATAAAAAAATTATCCCCTTAGGCTTGGTTAATAAATTTATAAATAAAGTTTCTTATAGTAGAAATGCAGGAAAGTTATTAATTGTTACTACAAACTTCCCAAGGTTGAGCTATCGCTTATATTCGATTCCAATAGCTGGTCAATGGAGAAAATATTTTAATTTCCAGATCAAAATGATCAACTCTTTAGATTCTAAAATATTTGATAATCTTTACTTAAGAAATGATGTTAATGATTACGGTAGAAAAGAGGCTGAAAGCTGGAAAGGTGCCTTGCCCAATATAAAAATTGATAATAATTCTCAATCTATGAGATCAATTTATAAAGATACTAGATTAGTTGTGCATACTTATAATGGTACTTCCTTTTTAGAGAGTCTTTATTTAGACATACCAACAATAATTTATTTTGATACAAATTTTTGGGAGTTAAGAAATTCTGCTAGAGATCTCTTTGAAGAGCTGAAAGATGCTGGTATATTTTTTGATGATCCTTCTCTTGCTTCATCTCATATTAATTTTATATGGAAAGATGTAGAAGCTTGGTGGAGGAGTAAAAAGGTTAGGGAAGCTAGAAAAAATTTCTGTAATGAATTTGCAAAAGAAGATAGTAAATATTTAGATAAACTAGTTGGGATACTAAATCAAAATGCTACTAGTTAAATGATTCAAGAATTTCTTCAAGAATAATTTTCCAACTAAACACATTTCTACTTTTCTTATTTTTAATATATCTTTCTACATAGCTAGAATATTTTTTTTCATTTACGTCTTGTGAATAATTTTGTTTTTTTAAAGATTTATCATCTGAAATATTAACGAGCTCACAGCCCAGATCTTCTTGATAGGCTATAGCATGCTTAGAAGAGAATTCACCATAAAGATTAGAATCGACTAGAGTAACAGGTTTTCTGTAAAGAGCTGCATACCCTAGGGAAGTTGAGTTAGAACTTAGAACATGTTTCGAGTTTTTTACAAGAAAATGAGTTTGTCCTTCTTCTATCTTCCGACCGGAAAAAGGATTACCTCTCTTTTGATAATCTGCTCTTGGATGGGGTGCAATAATGACCTCCAGCCCAGTTACATCTTCAAATATCTTAAAAAATCTATTGAGTTCATAATAGAATTTTTTAGGATTAATTTCCTCTTCCTTCTCTAAAATGAAGGAATCTGGATGAAAAGGCTTATCTTCATCAAGAAAAACTGCAAAATTATTTTTATCATAACCATCTAACTGATTACCCTCTAAGAAATTATCATAATCAAAAGAATGAGCTTCTATCATTCTGTAATTCATTCCGGCAAATTCAATCTTGGTTTTTCTTATTGTCTCTATTCCAGTTGTAATGACAAAATCAACAGAAAAACCCCTTTTTAAGTGCTTTTTTATTTTGAGAAGATCTTTTGCTATGAATCTCAATAAATTTAATAACTTATAGGCAATTGATTCTCTGTCTCTATTCCAAGGAGAGGGATGTTCTCCAAAAATACAAAAACCTAATTTAGCATTGCATTCATTGATCCTTTTAAAAATAAATTCATTTTTTTCATTAAAACCGAAAATCGATATGACTATATCTTGGCTATTAAATTTATTTGAAAATTCATGAAAGTCTTTTTCATTCTTGATTGAGAAGTAATTTTTAAAATCGTTAAAGTAATCATGAGGGTGATGATTTTCAAAATAACTCTTGTTGAAGAGATAACAGAAATCTAATACATAAACGTCAAGATTCTTGCTTTCAAGATACTCAAATCCAAACCTTTGATAATCTCTTTTTGTAAATTTAAAGTCTTGTAAAAAGATTACTTTTCTTTTCATGGGTACAATGAGTGTAATACACTAACTTTCTAAATGTTACTATTTCAACATACATAATGACTATAAATAATAAGATTGGATTTATGCAGGGCAGACTTTCGCCTCAATTCAACAATATAATTCAGTCTTTTCCATGGGACCATTGGAGACAGGAATTTAATATTGCAAAGGAGATAGGTTTATCAAAAATGGAGTGGACCATAGACGACTATGACTATTATAAAAATCCTATTTTTTTATCAAAAGAAAGAAAGGAAATAAAAAGACTAGCAAAAACGAACTCTGTAGAAATTACTAGTTTAACGGGAGATTGTTTAATGCAGAACCCCTTTTGGAAAAGTAAGGGCCAGAAGAAAAAAGATTTAGAAGAAAAGTTTATAGATCTTATTTTTGCTTGTGAAAATCTTGGGATTTCAATAATTGTTATACCTCTAGTAGATAACGGTAGAATAGAAAAAAACCAAAATGTATCTTCGTTACTTGATTTCTTTGATAGAAAACGAGATATAATCGAATCTAATAATATTTTATTTGCTTTTGAATCGGATTTTGATCCTGAAAGTTTAAAAAAATTTATAAACTTATTTGATAAGACTAAGATAGGGATAAACTATGATATTGGCAATAGTGCCTCTATGGGATTTAATCCTAAAGAAGAAATAGATGCTTATTCTGATTCTATCTTCAATGTCCATGTTAAAGATAGAGTTAAGGGGGGAACAACTGTTGCTTTAGGACAAGGAGATGCTGATTTTTTGACCGTTTTTAGAGAATTAAATACTAAAAATTATAAAGGAAATTACATCTTACAAACTGCAAGGTGCAAAAAAGGTAATCACTCTGAATTATTAAAATCTTTTAAAGAAATGACTGCAAAATGGATAGAAAATGGATCTTGAACTCAAAGGTAAGAAAATTTTAGTTACTGGCGGAGCAAAGGGTATTGGCAGGGGGGTATCTGAAAAGTTAATTTCTCTTGGATGCGATGTTGCTGTTATAAGTAAAACAAAAGAAACACTTTCAAATTTTACTGCTATTGAGGACTCATTAAAATTTCAATGTGATGTCTCCAAGGAAAAGAATGTAAAAAGTATTATGCCTTTGGTATCAGAAGTTCTTGGAGGTTTGGATATTCTTATCTGTAATGTAGGAGATGGTAGGTCTGTACCACCAGGGCAAGAATCTTATAAAGAGTGGAAAAAGATGTTTGATGTAAATTTCTTCAGTACAACAAATATGGTTGAAGGCTCAATAAGTGAATTAAAAAAATCAAAAGGTTCAATAATTTGTATATCTTCTATTTGTGGAAACCAAGTTATAGAAGGCGCACCAGTAACTTATTCTGTTGCTAAGTCAGCTTTAAACTTTTATGTAAAATCTATTTCAAAGCCTCTCGGAAAACTTGGTATAAGAATTAATGCTATTTCACTTGGTAATATTATGTTCGAAGGCTCAACTTGGGATAAAAAAATACAAGATAATGAAGACCAAGTTAAAGAAATGATTGAAAATTCAGTAGCTTTAAATAGATTCGGAACTTTAAATGATGTTTCTTCATTAGTGGCATATCTAGCTTCCCCAAGCTCTTCTTTCGCTACTGGTTCAGTCTGGAATTTAGATGGTGGGCAAGTTAATTCTTGAAAGTAAATGAAAGTCGATAGTAAATTTAGTTTAAAAGACAAGACCTGCCTAATAACAGGAGCCTGCGGCTTATTAGGAAAAGAGCATGCCGTAGCTCTTTTACAAACGGGTTGTAAGGTTATTTTAACTGACATTGTTGAAAAAGACTTAGATAAAACTAAAGAAGAGCTATCAAAAGATTGGGATTTAAGTGATATATATATTCACAAGATGGATGTTACAAAACAAGATGATGTTGAAGGTGTCTCAAAAAGTATTTTAGAATCTGGATTACACGTAGACATTCTTATAAATAATGCCTCTATCAATCCTAAAATTAATAAAGAAAGTAAGCCAGATAGCGGAACTCGTCTTGAAGATTTTGACTTAAATCAATGGCATCAAGAAATCAGTGTAGGGCTCACGGGAGCATTTATTTGTAGCAAAATTTTTGGTTCTCTAATGGCTAAGAAAGAAACTGGAGGAGTTATCCTAAATATTGCTTCTGACTTGTCTGTCATTGCTCCTGATCAAAGACTTTACTTTGATAAAAATAAGTTATTAAGTGATCAGCAAGTTAAGCCAGTAACTTATTCTGTAGTCAAGACAGGCCTTATAGGATTAACCAGATACTTATCGACATATTGGATTGGAAAAAATATTAGATCTAATGCACTTTCACCGGGAGGTGTTTTTGATGGTCAAGACAAGGAGTTTGTCAAAAATATAAGTGAATTGATTCCTTTAGGCAGAATGGCTTCTAAAGAAGAGTATCATTCTATCATTCAGTTTCTTTGTTCTGATGCCTCAGCTTACATGAATGGACAAAATATAGTAATGGATGGAGGAAGATCAGTTTGGTAAATGAAAACAATTAGACACGTTGGATTGATTGTAGAAAATGCAGAAAAAGCATTAATCCTTTATAGAGATTACTTAGGCTTTTTTCCTGAGATAGACCAAGTTGAATCTGGAACTTTTTTTGAGAGCCTTGTTGGCATTAAAGATGCTATAGCTAGAACAATAAAGTGCCACAATAAGGAAACAGGAGATTGCATTGAGCTTATTGAATATCAACAGCCTGAAGCAATAAAAAGATCAAAATCAATAAATTCCTTAGGTTTTAATCACTTAGCTCTAAATATAAAAGAAATAGATAACTTGTATTTGGAATTAAAAAATCTAGGTTTAGAATTCATAACAAAACCAGAATACAGTCCTAACGGTAAAGTAAAAGTTGCTTTTTGTAGAGATTTTGAAGGAAATCTTTTAGAGCTTGTTGAAGAAGTAGCATAATTATAATGAATAAGAACTTAGCAATTATTCCTGCAAGAGGAGGCTCAGAGGGAATCGTAGATAAGAATATAAAAGAATTTGCAGGGAAGCCCCTTATTGCCTGGACTATAGAATTGGCTAAAAGCTGTGATTTAATTGATAGAGTAATAGTTTCAACTGATTCTGAAGATATAGCTTCGATTTCAGAAAGATATGGCGCAGAAGTTCCTTTTTTAAGACCAAGAGAGTTAAGCTCTTCCGAAGTTGCTATAGAACCAGTAATCTCTCATGCATATTCTCATTTAAAAGATAGTGAGAATTATCAAGCTGATTCAATAATATTACTCTTTCCTACAAACCCTTTGAGGCAAAAGAAACATATTCAAGAGAGTTTAGCTTTATTTAATTCTAAGGATTTTGATTCTGTAATTTCTGTTAATGAATCGCCAGCTCATTACACTCCTTACTGGACTCTTATAAAGAACAAGGGAGGCAAGGTAACTTACTTCGACGGAACAAACCTTGATAATGGGTATAAAAGAAGACAAGATTTTCCCGAAATTTGCTTTGCAAAAAATGATTTAATTTTTATTTTTAAACCTGAGAATATTTTACAAAAAGAAGCTGCAATGTATGGTCAAGCAATTGAATTATACGAAACAGATATTCTTTATAGTGGAGATATAAATTCCGAAGAAGATTGGGATTTAACGCTTTCTATCTTTAAAAAGTTACATAAACACAACAATTAATACTGTTTTAAGAAGGTATTAGCATTTAAACTTAAACCTCTTTGAGTTAAAAAAGTTAATTATGTTAAAGATACCAAAAAAAATTGCTGTGCTAGGTATGGGGTATGTAGGTACTCCTCTTGCTATTGAATTAGCAAAAAATTTTGAGATTGTTGGTTTCGATGCAAAAAAAAAGAGAATAGAAGAATTAAAAAAGTCTATTGATATTACAAATGATTTAGACAAAGACCAGTTAAATAACCTTGCTAAGATAAGGTTATCTAGCAACAAAGAAGATTTAAGGAACGTTGAATGTTTTATTGTCACTGTTCCAACACCAGTAAAAGAAAATAATGTTCCTGACTTCAGACCTTTAGAGAGTGCAACTAAGACAATAGCAAATTACCTTACTGAGGGATCAATTGTAGTCTACGAGTCAACAGTCTATCCTGGAGCTACAGAAGAAATTTGCGTACCAATTTTAGAAAGTTTTTCAAAACTTACCTATAACAAAGACTTTTATTGTGGGTATAGTCCAGAAAGAATAAATCCTGGAGATAAAGAACATACAATTAGAAAGATTAAGAAGATAACAAGTGGGTCTACGCCTGAGGCCGCAGAGATAATTGATAAAATTTATAAAAAAATTATCGATGCAGGAACTTTTAAGGCAAGTTCGATAATGGTCGCTGAAGCTGCAAAGGTAATTGAAAATTCTCAGAGAGATATAAATATTGCATTCATGAATGAGCTGTCCAAAATATTTTCTTTATTAAATATTGATACTTTAGAGGTTTTAGAAGCGGCGCAAACAAAATGGAATTTTTTACCATTTAAACCTGGATTAGTAGGTGGTCATTGTATAGGTGTGGACCCCTATTATTTGAGCTTTAAGTCAGAGCAACTCGGGTATTCGCCAAAAATGATTCTGTCTGGTAGAGAAATAAATGATTCTATGAGCAATTTTGTTTTTAGCCAGGTCGTTAGTTTGCTATTAAAAAATTCTCTTTCTGTTAGCCCTTCAACTAAGGTTTTGATTTTAGGTGCTACTTTCAAAGAAGATTGTAGCGATATAAGGAATTCAAAAGTTTTTAATCTGATTCAAGATTTTCAAGACAAAGGCTTGAAGGTAGAAGTTTTTGACCCTCATGTAGCTCCAAAAGAGTTTAGAGAATTCACTTCTGCAAAACTTCATTATGAATTACCTGATAGTAAGGAATTTAGTGCATTAATACTTGCTGTTGGCCATGAATCTTTTAAAAAGAATATAAAAAAGCTGCCTAATTTATTGATCGAAAACGGAATAATCTTTGATATAAAAGGATTTCTTCCTCAGAATATGGTTCATGGAAGATTATAATTTATGAAAATATTGGATTGCACCTTAAGGGATGGTGGCTATTACACTAATTGGAATTTTAAAACAGAAATAGTTAATCGATATCTACAGGCAATGGATCTGTGTAAAGTTGATGTAGTTGAGCTTGGTCTCAGATCAAATCCTGAACAATGTAACTTACCAAGCTTTGAAACAACAACAGACAGTTTCTTAGAAAATTTTGATTTACCAACAGATCTAGATTATGCGGTGATGTTGAATGCAAAGGAATTCTTTGGCATGACTAGTGATGAGATAAATTTTGAGATTAATCAGAGATTCAAAAAAGCAGAACTATCCCCAATATCAATTGTTAGGGTAGCAGTTAATTTTGACGATGCTCTTAAAACAAAGACCATTCTAAATGAACTACGAAGCCTAGGTTATACCTTGGGGCTCAACCTAATGCAATCTAACGGAAAATCTTCAGAAAGCTATAAAGAATTAGCTAGAGAATTGTTTGATTGGAAGTTAGTAGATGTTCTTTATTTTGCAGATTCTTTAGGAAATATGGATGTAGAAGATGTTAAAAGAATTAATGACCTAATATCATCTGTATGGAAGGGAGATATAGGATTTCATTCACACAATAATAAGGGTTATGCGCTTTCAAATGCTATAACTGCAATAAAGAATGGAGTAAATTGGTGTGATTGCACGGTGACAGGAATGGGAAGAGGGGCAGGTAATGTAACAACTGAAAGTTTATTGATGGAACTTACAAACCTTAATCTACATAAGTCCGATTTATCTTACCTCCAAGCATCTTTAATAGATTTTGAAAGATTAAAGGCGAATTATAAATGGGGCCCTAATATCTTTTATCAGTATGCAGCAAACCATAAAATACATCCCACTTATGTCCAAACCTTGCTAAGTGATCTTAGGTACGATGAACATCAAATTTTTCAATTCCTTCAAAACTTATCTTTAAAGAAAGCCTCAAGTTATAGCATTGAAGATTTAAAGAATTCAATATATAACAGCAATGAAGAAGTTAATGGATCTTGGGATGCGACAAATTGGTTACAAGACGAAGAAGTTCTATTAATCGGAGGAGGGCCTTCAGTAAAAGACTATTCAAAAAAATTACAAAAATTTATCAAAACCTCCTCTTGTAAAGTAATTTTCATCAATATAAATCAATATCTCCCTTCCAAAGTTGGAATAGCTACTATTGTTTCTCATGAAATGAGAGCTCTGCTTGATAGTTCAAAATATAAAGAATTAGAGCATCCGCTTATATTGCCCATGAAGAGCCTTGGCAAAAAAATAAAGAATGATATCGATGGTTTAAATATCTTAGACTATGGTTTGAATTTATCCCCAGATTGTTTTGATATAAAGAAGGATTCAGCCACATTAAGTTGGCAGCTTTCAGCTGCATATGCTTTTGCAGTTTGCACCCAAGCCGGTGTAAAGAAGATTAGCTTAGCTGGATTTGACGGATATGATAAGGAAGACGCAAGATTTCATGAGATGGAAGAAGTAATTTTTAAATATAGATCATTAGAATCCTCTGTAGAGTTAGTTTCTTTAACACCAACTTTATTTAGTCTTAAACAAAATCCCCTTTAATGAATAGAGACTTTCTGATAGTTATACCAGCTAGATATTCTTCTTCTAGATTCCCAGGTAAACCTTTGGCAATTATTAATGGTAAATCAATGTTGGAGAGGGTTTGGGATAAGTGTATTCAAGCAGCTCCAAAGGAAAATATAATAATTGCAACAGACGATAAAAGGATTGAAAAACATTGCAAAGAAAAGCGATTGAATTATATAAAGACTTCTTCTAATTGTTTAACTGGTACTGATAGAGTTGCGGAAGTAGCAAAGAAAATTAATGCTGACTTTTATATCAATGTGCAGGGAGATGAGCCCTTAATAGATCCATTAGATATAGATCTTATTATTAAAAATTATAAGGATTTTCCCGGCAAATGTTATTGTGGAATGTCAAAAATCACTAATGAAGATGATTTTTATAATCCCAATATTCCTAAGGTTGTAATTTCTTCTAGCAATAAACTAATTTATATTTCACGAGCTGCTATTCCGACTACAAAAAAATTAAGTATGATTGAAGCGAATAAGCAAGTATGTATTTACGCTTTCACTAAAGACTCTTTAAAAGAATATGGCTTAGAGAGTAAAAAAGAATTAAATGAGAGTTTTGAAGATATTGAAATTTTAAGATTAATTGAGAGAGGTTATGAAGTAGAAATGGTTGAAGTTTCAGATTCTTCTATAGCTGTTGATACGCCAGACGATTTAAAAAGAGTTGTAGATTATTTAGATGGATTATGACTTTCATATTTTTGATTGTGATGGAGTAATTCTCAATTCCAATCATATTAAATCAGAAGCTTTCTCAATTGCTTTAAAAGGAGAAAGCCAATCATCTGTTGATAAACTGATAAAATATCATAAGGAAAACGGAGGTTTGTCTAGATACAAGAAATTCGAATTTTATTACAACTCTATAAACCCTTCGAATGAATCTAAACAGAAAATAAATAGAGCTTTAGAATTGTTTAGCGAATTTGTTTTTAACAATCTTTTAGAATGCGATTACATCCCAGGTGTTCTGAATTATATTAAAAAATTAAAAGATTCAGGTTCTTTGTGCTATGTAAATTCTGGTGGTGATGAAGAGGAGTTAAAAAAAATCTTTAAGATCAGGGGAATTGATCATCTATTTGATTTAATAAAAGGCAGTCCTATTTCTAAGAAATCTAATAATCAAAGCATTATGGACACTCTGAATGGTAATATGAAGGGAGCATTCTATGGAGACTCCAAGTTAGATTATCAAACTGCAGAAGCATTTAACTTAGATTTCTTTTATATTTATGGTTATTCTGAGTGGGAAAATCCATGTGGACAATTTAAAGGAGAATTAGAAGATTTTTCTAATTTTTAGGAAATGAAAATATTACTAACAGGTAACGCAGGTTTTATAGGCTTTCATACCTGTAAAGCTCTTCTTTCAAGGGGAGACGAAGTTATCGGTCTAGATTCTGTTAATGATTACTATGATACTTCTTTAAAAAGATCGAGATTGAAAAATATACAGGAATTTTCAGAGCAATTAGATAACAGAAGCTCCTACTATTTCTTTGAGAAAAATCTTTGTGATCAAGATGATTTAGATGAAATTTTTAAGGAAAACCAGATTGATTCAGTTATTCATTTAGCTGCACAAGCAGGCGTTAGACATAGCTTGACTCATCCACATGATTATATAGAAAACAATATAAAAGCTTTTACCAATATATTGGAAGCATGTAGGCATTTTTCTATTAGCCATCTAACCTATGCGAGTACTAGTAGCGTTTATGGAGCTAATACAAAATTACCTTTTAGTGAGGATGATGAAGTAAATCATCCTGTACAACTTTATGCAGCAACTAAACGCTCCAATGAATTAATGGCTCATAGCTATAGTCATTTATTTAATCTACCTACAACCGGCCTGAGATTTTTTACTGTTTATGGACCTTGGGGCAGACCTGATATGGCCTTGTTTAAATTTACCAAAAACATCATTGAAGAAAAGCCTATCTCAATCTTTAACAACGGAGAGCATTTAAGAGATTTTACCTACGTCACAGATATAGCTGAGGGCGTTATTCGAGCTAATGATATTGTGCCTATACCAGATTTAAAGAAAGTCAATAGTTTAAATGCGGGTAAGAGCTATGCTCCATTTAATATTCTAAATATAGGCGGCAGTAATCCTATTGAGCTATTAGATTTCATAGCTTTAATAGAGAAAAAACTCGGGAAAAAAGCTAAAAAAGAATTCTTACCTTTGCAGGCAGGAGATATTGAATCAACTAGATCTGACGTTAGAAAACTAGATAACTTAATTGGGTTTGTGCCTTCAACTCCTATTGAAGAGGGCATAAGCAATTTTATTGATTGGTATAAGGATTATTACAAAATAGATGTTTAGTTTTTCTATTAATTATTTAAAAAATATACTTTTCTTATTGGGTAAAAGAAGAAATAAACTTTATCTAATGTTTGTTCTTTTTTTTATATCTTCTTTTTTAGATTTATTTGGACTTAGCTTAATTGGTGCCTATATAGGATTTTTACTAAATCCCGAGTTATTAACTGAAAGTTTTATTTCAGAAACATTAACTAATCAAGGTTTTCCATTAAATATTGAAGAACTCATTGTTTTTATCGGCTTGTCTTTGGTAGCAGTATTTTTTATAAAATTTCTTTTTGGTCTATTTGTAACTGCCACCATTTCTCGTTTTTCGCTAAATTCGATGGTGTTTATCAGACTTAGGACTGTAGAAGCGATTAATTCTATGCCTTACTTAGATTTTATTTCAAAAAACAGTTCTGAATTTATACAAGCTATAAATATGCATGTGGGTGAAATACAAAATGTTTTGAGAGAAAGCCTTACCTTGTCAAGTAATCTTATAGTCTCCACAGCAATCCTTATATTTCTATTAATTACTAGTCCTTATGCCGTTTTGCTTCTCATCGTTTCATTATCAGTAGTATGGTTTGGACATAGAAGATTTTTAAGTTCTAAATTAGAATATTTTGGAGAACTTTCTGTAAAAGGTGGTGTTGGTGTAACTAAGGCTTTTCAGGAAAGTCTTTATGGAATGAAGGATCTCAAGATTCTTAATACTGGAGATCTTTTTTCCAATCGGATTATTCACAATTCTCAGATAGTAGCTAATAATCAGTTTAAAAAAGAGTTAATAAATGCTTTTCCTAGATACATATTAGAATTTTTCTTAATTTTTTTCTTAGTATCTTTAATTCTTTTGTCTAGCCTAATTGGAGGCTCTCTCAAAGATACCTTACCTTTGATAACGATTTTCGCAGCTGCTTCTGTAAGGTTGATGCCTTTAGTTGGGGCTCTGCTTCTTTCTATAGGAGAGGTTTCCTTTAAAAAGAATGCAGTAGACTATGTAAATAATTTGCTTAGGGAATATGAACAAAAAGATTTTAGAACTGCATCTCAATTACAACAGGTCACAGTAGAAACCCCTTTCGAGCAACTGGCTGTTTGTAATGTATCTTTTATATATCCTTCCAGGGAAGAGCCCACTTTAAAAGATATAAATCTTACGGTACAAGAAGGCGAGGCTATAGGTATTATTGGACCCTCAGGTTCTGGAAAATCTACTCTTATTGATTTACTTTTGGGTTTTTTAAAACCAGAAAAAGGAGAAATTAATGTTAATGAATATTCTATTTACTCTAATTTAACAGGATGGAGAAATCAGGTTGCATTTATGCCACAACAAGTTTATCTAATAGACGATACTATTTTAAATAATGTGGCCCTTGGTATTAAAGATGAAGAAATTGATCACGCAAGAATCACGGCCTCTCTTAAAGCAGCACAATTACAAGAGTATGTAGAGGATTTACCTGATGGATATAATACTTTAGTGGGAGAAAGAGGGTTGCAAATGTCAGGAGGTCAAAGACAGAGAGTTGCTCTTGCAAGGGCTTTTTATTTCGGTAGAGATATTCTAATTTTAGATGAAGCCACAAGTTCTCTTGATAATAAAACTGAAAAAGAAATTATTAAAAATATAAAATCACTGAAAGGGAAAAAGACTTTAATAGTTATAGCGCACAGACTGACTACACTAGTTAATTGTGACAGGATTTATGAAATAGATAATGGAAAAATAATTAATGAAGGCTCTTATGAAGAAGTGATTTTAAAGAATGATAGATAGAAACAAATTATAAAAAAATGGAAAATGATAATCTGTCAGTGATATGAAACCTCCAAATAAATCTCTTAAGATATGGGATTCTCCTATTAAACCAGACGATAATTTCAACACCATTTTTTGGCAAGAGAATGGATTAAAACCAACTTATTCCTTAAACAACTTTATTGAAGAAAATAAAAAGGAAATAAGAGGTGAGTTTTTAGATTTTGTCTTTAGTTTAGGAGAAAAAAAAGTAGAAGGAAAAAAGGTTCAAGAACATTTTGATATAAAAGAAAACTTCAACCTTTGGTGGATGACCTTAATTGCAGAAAAGAGTCCATATAGGGAAAACTCTGTTCAAGAGTCTATCAAACTAATTGCACTTGAAAAGCTGATAGTTAAACAGAACATAAACAAGATTCACTTGTGCTCACCTGATTGGAGATTAAAAAGATCTGTCGAAATTATTTGCAAGAAAAATGATATAGGATTGTCTTTAGAGTTACCTAATAGCTCTTCTTTTAAGCAAAGGAACAGTTTAATTTTTACAATTCTTCCTGACTTTCTAAGGTCATCACTCTATTTTATAAAAAAACTTTTGTCTAAAAGAAAGTTAAGCTTGAAGAAAATTAAAGATTCTTTTGATGCTAGTGAAAATTCAATCTTTGTACTGTCTTATTTTGATAATTTAAACCCTAAGAAACTTATTGAAGGCAAATTCGAATCCTATTATTGGTATAAATTTCCTGATTTATTGATTGATCTAGACTATAAAATAAATTGGCTACATTTTTTTATAAAAACTAGATTAGTAAGGAATATTAAGCAAGGTAAGAGGCATCTAGAAGACTTCTCAAAAGATAAAGAAAGGAATACGCATAACTTTCTTGATGAGGCTCTAACATTTAAAGTTTTATGCAGAGCCTTATCTTCATGGATAAAACTAATTGTTAGATTAAGAAAATTAACATCCACTATTGAAGAAAAAATTTCTGAAGACAAATTTGCTTATCTTTGGCCCTTCTTACAGGAAGATTTTGATAAATCTATATTCTCCACTAACTGTGTACAAAATTTAATATGGATTGAGCAATTTGATTTTCTTTTAGCAAATATTCCACAACAAAAAATGGGAATATATTTAAAAGAAACCCAAAATTGGGAATATGCCTTTATCTCAGCTTGGAAGAAACATAACCATGGAAAATTAATAGGAGTTGTCCATACACCTTTAAATTTCTGGGATTTAAGATTCTTTGAAAACATTGATAGTTATAAAAGCCATGTTCAGCCTGATGTAATTGCTTTAGGAGGAAATTTATCATTTGAAAGATGGAGTGAATCAGGCTTGCCTAATGAAAATATAGCTAACGTTGAAGCGTTGAGATACTTGCACCTTAATAGGTACAAAAATATTCAACAGGAAAAAGATAATTTGCAAGCCCCAAGAGCCATTTTAATTCTTGGAGATGTCATGCCTTCTAATACAGATAGAATGATGAGTTTCTTAGACAAGTCGTATGATGCTTTAAACGATTTCAAAATTTATATTAAAAGTCATCCAAATAATCCAATAATTAGTTCTGAGTATTCTCGATTAGATCTTTTAGATACTAATGAAAGCCTTGAAGATTTATTTAAAAAAATGGAATATGTTATATGCACATCTTATACGGCTGCTTCTTTAGAGGCTTACTGTGCAGGTTTAAGTGTTATAAATTATATCGATGATAGCTCTATAAATTTTAGTCTATTAAATGAATGTGAGGATGTTTCCTTTGTCAATGATAAGAGCGATCTATTAAATGCACTAAATAAAAAAGTAATACGCAACCAATTAAATCCAAGTGATTTTTTTAACTTAGACATTGAAATGAACCTTTGGAAAGAGATATTAGATCGGTAATCTATGCAATATTTAAATAAGTTAAAAAAATTAATTAAGAAATTCTTTAAAGTACCCTTCTTTGGTTTTGTTAAAGGACATTCACATCTCTCTTTAAAGCAAATAAAAGAGATCAAATCTAAAATAGAAATTGATGATAATGACTTAATTAGACTTTTCGAAAAGAAATTTAGTGAGAAAGTAGGAACAGGTAATAGTGTCAGCTTTGCAACGGGCAGAATGGGGTTTTATTCTTTAATGAAAATTTTAGATATAAAACAAGGAGACGAAGTGATTCTTCAGGGATATACATGTTCAGTTATGCCAAATGCAATATATAGAGTAGGAGCAACACCAATTTATGCCGACATATCTTTACACAATCTAGGAACTAGCCCTGAATCTGTGAAGAGCCTAATCTCTGAAAATACAAAAATGATAGTAGTTCAGCATTCTTTTGGAATCCCTTGTGAAGTAGAGGAAATAAAAATGATTTGTAAAGAAAGAGATATATTCTTATTAGAAGATTGTGCAATAAGCCTTGGCTCTAAAGTTCATGGTATCCAAATAGGAAATTTTGGAGATGCTGCTCTCTATTCTTTTGATCATAGCAAACCCATTAATGCCATGACAGGAGGATTAATCTACTCCACTAATAATGAGTTAATTAACTCATTAATGAAGATTGTAGAAAATATTGATCATTTATCAGCAAGACATAATCACCTCATATTTAATGACTTTATTCGTGAAAGAAAAGTTTGTATCCCTGAGAAATATGGACGTGATGATTTACATAAATTCTTCAGAAATTTCTCTATAAAGAAATATACCTATTTAGACGAAGACTTTGAAAGAAAAGCATCTAGTTCGTACCCTTATCCAGCAAAATTACCTTCCTTTGTAGCTCAATTAGGTCTCTACGAGATAGAAAGGTGGGATGATGAGATAATTAAAAGAAGGGAGATGTTAAAGGATTTTATTGATTTTTTTATAAGAAATGATATGAAAGAACACATTCCGGAATCATACTTTGATTCACGCCTAGAGATAGTCCCTAGTAGACTTATTCTTTTACATAAGCAGGCAGAGAAAATTAAAGACAAATTTAATTCTTTTTTACAAACAAACTGGTTCTGGTTCACTAGTCCAATTTCAGAATGCTCAGATCCTAAAGAGTTGGGTTATGTTTATGGTAGTTGCAAAAATTCGGAAACAGCTGCTAAAGAGATACTAAACCTTCCTTGTGTTCATGAAGAAAAATATAATGATTTTCTTTTTGAGAAGAGCTTGAGTGCTATAAAACAATTTTAAGGAGAATATTTTGGATAATGTTTTTAAAGGAAAGAAGATCTTGGTAACAGGTCACACCGGATTCAAAGGATCTTGGCTTGCTATATGGCTTAAAGAGTTAGGAGCCAATGTTTATGGGCTGTCTTTAGACGTTCCTACTAAGCCTGCTCACTATGATTTATTTGAAGATGTAGTTGTAAATCAAAAATTTCTGAATATTTCTGAATCTAGAATAGTAAATGAATATATACAAGACATTTCTCCTGACTTTGTTTTTCATCTTGCTGCTCAACCGATCGTTTTAGATTCCTATGAGGACCCTTTAAATACTTTTTTCTCAAATTCTTTAGGAAGTGCAAATATATTGGATGCACTCAGGAAGTTAGAAAAGGAATGCATAGCAGTTATGATCACTAGTGATAAGTGTTATGACAATCAAGAATTAAAGAGAGGTTATTCGGAAGATGATAGATTAGGCGGGAAAGATCCTTATAGCGGCTCAAAAGGAGCTGCTGAATTGATCATTAGAAGCTATACAGAATCTTTTTTTAAGAAGGAAGGCTCTCCTATAAGATTAGCTATAGGAAGAGCAGGTAATGTTATTGGGGGAGGAGATTGGGCACCTCATAGAATTGTTCCCGATTGCATTAGGGCATGGTCAGAAGGAAGGAACTCTGAAATTAGAAATCCTTATTCCACAAGACCTTGGCAGCATGTTCTTGAACCTCTAAGTGGTTATTTATGTCTTGCAGAAGCATTAATAAAAGATAATACATTGACTGGCGAAGCATTTAATTTCGGCCCTTCTGAAGAGCATGACTATACGGTGGGAGATTTAGTTGAAGAATTATCATCAACTTGGAAAGATTCGTCTTGGTCAAATATAGGAAAAGAAGAGTCACCATATTATGAAGCTGGGCTATTAAAGCTTAATTGTCAAAAAGCAAAGAATCTCTTGAGCTGGAAATCTTGTTTATCATTTGAAAAGACTGCTGAATGGACAGGCAATTGGTACTATGACTATTATCACAAAAGTCCAAAGGAAGCCTTTAGTCTGACAAAGGAACAAATTAGGGAGTATATGGCTTTAATTTAAGTGTTTCCAATTATGAAAATTAAAAAGACAAATTTGAAGATAATTAGTTCTCAAGAGGGTTCAGTAATGCATTCTTTGAGAGAGTCAGAAAAAGACTTTTATGGCTTTGGAGAATCTTATTTTTCTACAGTAGAACACAATGCCATAAAGGCCTGGAAAAGGCATACAAAAATGACTTTAAATTTAACCGTTCCAGTAGGTTCTGTGAAGTTCGTTTTTATCTATAATTTGACTAAATATATTGCTGAAGCTGAGGAATATGAAGAAGTTATCATTTCACCAAGAGAATATATTAGATTAACTGTTCCTCCCGGAGTATGGTTTGGCTTTAAGGGTTTAGGAAAAGAAGTAAATCTTATTTCTAATATAGCTGATATTGAGCATGACCCTTCAGAGGTTGAAAGGAAATCACTTTCAGAAATAGAGTATAATTGGGATAAATGAAAGTTATTATTCTTGCAGGAGGTTTTGGGACTAGACTTTCTGAATATACTTACGATGTTCCCAAACCAATGGTCAACATTGGATCTTTACCAATTCTTTGGCATTTAATGAAGATATATGCATTCTATAATCATAAAGAATTTTATATTGCTTTAGGTTACAAGTCTGAAATTATTAAAGAATATTTCCTAAATTATAAAACACTTAATTCAGATTTTTCAGTTGATTTATCTTCTGGTGAAGTTTGTATCTTGAAAGATGATCAGATTGAAGACTGGAAAGTTAACTTAATAGATACTGGTATAAATTCCATGACTGGTGGAAGAGTAAAGCGATTGCAGTCATTAATTGGAAACGAAACTTGTTTAATAACCTATGGAGATGGTTTGTCAGATATTAATTTAGATGAATTAACTGCTTTCCATAAACAGCACGGAAAAGAAGTTACTATTACTGCGGTGAGGCCAACTGCTAGATTCGGGGAATTGGCAATAGATAAGGATATGGTAGTTAATTCATTTAAGGAAAAGCCACATATAGAGCAAGGTTGGATAAATGGAGGATTTTTAGTGGTAGAACCTTCTTTTTTCGATCGTATAGATAATGATTTAACTGTTCTAGAAGCTGAGCCACTCTCGAATGCGGCAAAGGACGGACAGCTGATGGCTTTTAAACACGAAGGATTTTGGCAGTGCATGGACACAAAGAGGGATAGAGATAATCTTGAAGACTTGTGGATTTCTAGCAAAGCGCCTTGGGTAAAATAGAGTGATTAAACTTTCTAAATCTTCCATAGGAAATGAAGAGAAGGAAGCTGTTATGGAGGTTCTACAAGATGAATATCTTGGTATGGGATCAAAAGTTCAGGAATTCGAGAATAAATTAGAGGATTTTTTTTCGAGAGAAGCGGTATGCGTAGTTAACGGAACTGCTGCTTTGCATCTCGCCTTAGAGGCCTGTCAATTTAAACCTGACTCAGAAGTTTTAGTTCCTTCTCTTACTTATGTAGCTTCTTTCCAATCAATAACGGCTGCTGGTCTTAAGCCCATATCTTGTGACATAGAAACAGAAAATTTCCTATTAGATATAAAGGATGCTGAAAAGAGGATTACAAGCAAAACAGTAGCAATTATGCCAGTACACTATTCAGGAGGAGTTGGTAATTTAGATGAACTTTATGAGTTTGCAAATAGTAATAATTTAAGAGTAATTGAAGATGCTGCTCATGCTTTTGGAACTGAATACAAAAATAAAAAAATAGGAAGTTTTGGCGATATTGTTTGTTTCAGTTTTGATGGAATAAAGAATATTACTTCTGGGGAAGGAGGATGCATAGTTAGTTCAGATAACAAAATTTTGGATTATGTAAGAGACGCAAGATTATTAGGTGTAGTTAAAGATACAGACAAAAGATTCAGTAAATCTAGAAGTTGGGAATTCGATGTTAATTTTCAAGGTTGGAGATACCATATGAGTAATCTTATGGCTGCAATTGGAATTGAGCAATTAAATAAAGCTGACTCTTTTTTTAGAAAAAGAAGAAAAATAGCTCAGACTTACGATTCTATTTTTTCTGATCATGAAAGAATTATTCCTTTAAAAAGAGATTATAAAAATGTAGTTCCTCATATATATGTTGTCAGAATTAAAGATTTGGATGATAGAAATACAATTAAATCAAAATTATCTGAAAAAGGAATTGAAGTTGGCTTTCACTATCAACCAAACCATTTCTTAAGTCTTTATAAGGACGACACTATTGCTCTGCCTATTACTGAAAATGTTTATAAGGAACTATTAACCTTACCCATGCATGTTGATTTATCAGATAATGATATTTCTCATATAGCTTCGAGTCTCAAAAAATTGTTGTAAATTCATAAATGAATCAAGATTTACCTTTAGTTAGCGTAATAATGAACGCATACAATGCAGAGTTATATATTAGCGAAGCAATAAATAGTGTTTTGGAGCAAACTTATGAAAATTGGGAATTAATCGTTTGGGATAATCATTCGAAAGATAACACCTCCCAATTAGTAAATAATTTTGATGATGATAGAATTAAATATAACCTTTCAGAAGAATTTACTCCCTTAGGTGAGGCCCGAAACCTGGCTATTTCGAACTCTAAAGGATCTCTAATTGCTTTTTTGGACTCTGACGACATTTGGTTTCCAGATAAATTAGAAAAGCAAGTCCCTCTTTTTAAGTCTGATAATGTTGGTATTGTTATTTCGGATAGTATTTTCTTTAATGCCAATGAAAAAAGTTATCAAATATATAAAAAAAACAAGCCAGATACTGGATCAGTATTTCGAAAATTATTTTCAAATTACTTTATATCATTAGAGACTGCGATAGTGCGTAAATCTGCACTGGATAAGTTAGACCATTTGTTTGATAAACGTTTTAACATGGTTGAAGAATATGATCTTTTTGTCCGATTATCTATGGATTGGGAATTAGATTATGTTGATAAAGTTTTAGCTAAATGGAGAGTTCACGAAGGAAGCTGGACTTGGTCTAAAGAAAAAGACTTCCCTAAAGAAAAAAGGTTAATGTTAGAAAAATATATATCCACTATTCCTAATTTTGCATTAGATTATTCAGAGGAAATTATTCAATTTAGCAGAGGATTTTCTTTAGAAGAAGCAATTATAGAGTGGAAAGAAGGCAACAACGTAACCTCTAGAAAAATACTTAAACCTTATCTATTTTCCGGTATCAAGTGGTTTTTTTTATACTTTCTAACTTTCTTTCCTATAACTTTATACGAAACAATACAAAAGGTAAGAGGAAGTGTTAGACCAGGATAATTACTTATATTTTAATAGAGCCAGGGTAGCCCTAAAGTATGGAATAATCCATTTGGGACTAAAAGAAGGCGATGAAATTCTTGTACCTGATTTTATTTGTGATTCTATTTTTCAGTCAATTATTCAAACTTCTCTATCATTTAAAACTTATTCATTAGAGGATAATCTAGAGCCTAATTGGCTTGAACTCAAAGGTCTAATTTCTGCTAAAAGCAAAGCAATACTTATGGTTCATTACTTTGGCCAACCTCAAGATGTAAAGAGATTTATTAACTTTGCTAAAACTAATAAGCTTTTTCTGATTGAAGATAATGCTCATGGGCATGAAGGATACTTAGGAAAACAGGTATTAGGATCTTTCGGAGATATAGGCATAAGTTCACCTAGAAAATTTTTAGATATTAGCGAAGGCGGTAAGTTGTATTTCAAAGAAAACAAAACACCTTTGCATGATCTAACTTTACCATATGTAAAGAAAGAAGCTGGCTCATCTGTTTTTAGAAGATTTGTAAATAGATTTCCCGTGATAAAAAATCAAGTCAGACTGCTCGTTAAAAAAAGACCTAATTATGAGGACCCATTCGAGTTTAAAGAACCTTTTGTTGATGATCTATTTATTTCTGATGATTTAATTGATGAGATTGAGAGTTCAAATTGGAAAAAAATTTCTTATGCAAGGAGAGCTAAGTATTTATATTTAAGAGATCTAACTATAAGCAAAGGTTTAGAACCAGTTTTTTCAGAAATACATCGGCAATCTAACCCTTGGTGTTTTGCTGCTTATACTGAAAATATGGAACAAAGAAAATACTGGTATGATTGGGGTTGGAAAAATAATATCTCCGTATTTTCTTGGCCTACACTCAGAGATGATCAGATAAATGATAAAGACAAGGCTTACATGAGATGGAAAAAACTTATTTGTTTTTCAACATCTAATTAATAATTGTATGAAAATAAAAATATTTCAAGATTTTGAGGATATAAAAGAAGAATGGCTACATTTAGAGACATGCTCTGATATTACTCCTTTTCAAACTTACATATGGTTAGATAATTGGCAGAGAATAGTTGGATTGCCAATTTATAAAATTAAACCCACCTTAGTAGCTATATATAAACATGATTTAATTGAAGCAATTTTTCCTTTAGGAATTAGAAAGGCTGGTCCAATCAATATATTGGAATGGTTGGGAGGACCAAATTCTGATTATATGGTTCCTATCGTAAAAAAGAATTCTGAGATCTTCAATTCTGAATTTTTTCCTATATGGGACCAAATTAAATCAAGTCTAAATTTTGATATCCTTAAACTTTCAATGCAGCCTTCTCATATAGGAGAAAAGAAGAATCCTTTTTTTCATTTTCTAGATTCAAAATTCATGATGAATTCTTATCAATCTCAATTAAGTGATGATTGGCAAGAATTTAAGCTGGTCAATATAAGCAAAAAAGTTTTAGCAGATTCAAGAAGACAAAGAAGGCGTTTATCACAGATTGGAGAACTAGAATTCAAGATATATGATGATGAAGTAGGAATTTCTCAGGTTATTGATACGATGATTGTCCAAAAAAAAAGACGATACAAGGAAAAAGAAGGTTGGGATATGTTTCAGGTTCCAGAATTTCAACAATTTTATAAGCATCTTCCTAAAAATCTTAATGTAGATAATTCAATCCATTGCTCTGCTCTCTTATTAGATAAGAAACTGATAGCTTGTCATTGGGGTTTACTTAATAAAGATACTCTCTTTTATATAATGCCTACTCATGAAGGAGGGGAGTTTGCAAAATACTCCGCTGGAAAATTATTATTAGAGGAACTTCTAGAATGGTGCTCTTTAAATGGAATACAGTATTTTGATTTTACTGGTGGAGAAGAGCCTTATAAGAAGATTTGGACAAATCGATCATTCGAGCTTTCTGAAGCAGTTGAGTCTAAATCTTTAATTGGCTATATATATTTGTATTTTGGGCAGATGAAAAATTTTTTTAGGGATTTGCCTATAATAGGAAGGCTTCTAAGAGGAGTTTATAATTTAATTCGAAATAAATAAAAAATAGATCATTTAAGATGAAGAAAGTATTAATCACAGGGGGAGCGGGCAATATAGGCTCTTCTTTAGCTATTTCTCTTCTTAAAAATGGATTAGAAGTATTTGTCTTCGATAATTTTATTACCGGTACTAAGAGTAATTTGCCACAGAAGAATGATTATTTGCATGTATTTAATGTAGATGTAAATGACAAGGAATCCTTAATGGAATGCTGGGAACATCATAAATTTGATTATGTATTTCATTATGCAGCTTTGGTGGGGGTTGAAAGAACTCAAAAAAATCCACTAGGAGTTCTGGAAGATATTAAGGGTATTAGAAATATACTGGAATGCTCTAAAGAAAGTGGAGTTAAGAGAATTTTCTATTCCTCTTCCTCAGAAGTTTATGGAGAGCCTGTAGAAGTACCTCAGAATGAAGAAACAACCCCATTAAACTCTAGAGTACCTTATGCCGTCGTAAAAAACTTAGGAGAAGCATATTTTAGAACATATAAAAAGGAGTTTGAATTGCCATATACTATATTCAGGTTCTTTAATACTTATGGGCCGAATCAGAAAAATGATTTTGTTATTACACGATTCTTAGAGCAAGCGCTCAAAGGTGAAGATATTTCTATTTATGGAGATGGCAGCCAGTCTCGTTCTTTTTTTTATATTGATAATAATGTTTCTTTTACAAATAAGGTTCTAGAAGAAGACTTATTTATAAATGAGGTTGTCAATGTAGGAAGTGATCAAACTATAACAATAAAAGAATTGGCGTTGCTAATAAAGGAGATTACTGGCTCATCTTCTAAATTATTATATCTGCCACCTTTAAAAGATGGTGATATGTACAGACGACAGCCTGATGTTTCTAAGATGAGACGACATCTTGAAAAGATTATTTCTATTGAGGAAGGAATAACAAAATTAATTTCTTGAATAAACCGTAAATGAAAGAAAGATCAATTAGTATAATAATACCTGCATTTCATTTTGCTGATTCTTTATATAAAGTAATTCAATCAATTCAGAGTCAATCTGTAACTTTCTTAGAAATCATAGTTGTAGATTCTAGTAATAACGAAGAAGTTTTAAAGGTTGTTAGAGATACTGAATTCAACTCATTAAATATAAATTACATCAAAGTAGATAAGGCTTTTCCTGGTGAGGCCAGAAATATTGGTGCAAAAGAAGCAAAAGGCGACTGGTTAGCTTTTCTAGATTCTAAGACTGTACCTGAAGAGGACTGGTTAGAAACATGTTTTAAAATCATTGATATACAAAAAAAGGAAATTGTTTTTGGTTTAACTGAGTATAAAGGAAAAACTGACTTTCAAAAGATTTTACAAGCTGCTACTTTCGGCAAAATAGGTCATGAGACTACTCCAGGATCAGTCATAAAAAAGGAAATTTATAGAAATTCAAACTCTTTTATTGAAGGAGTTAGAACAGCTGATGACTTGTTTTGGAGAAATAAACTTAAATTTAGAGGTTTTAATTGGCACACTCCAGAAAAATTGACCTTAACTTACTCCGAATTACCTCAAAGTTATTGGGAAATTCTTAAAAGATATTTCATTTATTCTTGGCATACTTCGAGAGTTAACGTCCAAAATAATATGAAAGATCTTTATTTTGGTATTTTATTAATATTATCTGCACTTATAGTGCCTAGATGGAATTCTTTAGTTGGATGGGAGGAGAGTTTCCTCTATATACCAAATGTAACTAAAGTATATTTGTTAGTTATTTTCTTCATTTTTCTCCTTAATCTTATTTTAAGAGCTGTTTTTCCTAATGAAAATGATAAGAATTCTTTTTTATGGTTCTCCTTAAAATCTATCGTTTTTATAGCTCTTATAGTTGCTACCTACAGGTGGAATAAGATAGTTGCAGGTTGGATAGAGCAATCCCCTTTATATTTCCCCCATATAACAAAGATTTATCTAGCCTCTATCTTAGGTTTATCTATACTAATAAGGGGAGTTTATATGCCTATAAAACGTAAGGTTGAACTAGATTTTATATTCCCTTTTAAATGGTTTTTAATAGGATTAGTAGGTGTAGGCCTTGATCTCGCTAAAGCACCTGGTTATGCTTTTGGTGCTTTGATCTCGCCGTTTCTTAATAATAAAGAAGAATTACATCGATGAATATTTCATCAAACACCAAGAAATTCTTAAAGAAAGGAGTACAGGTCTTTAATCATTATAAAGCTAATCTTGAACCTTCAGATAAGATTGTAATCCTCCTTTATCATAGAATTCTTGAAGAACCCTATGAAAACCCTTTAGGGACTATTGTTTCTAAAGAAAATTTTGAGAATCAAATAAGGTATTTATCAGAGAATTTTAAAGTTACTTCTTTGGATAAGGCTTTCGTAGATTCATCCAATGGATTAAAAGTTATAATTACTTTTGATGATGGTTATATTGATAATTATAAAATAGCTTTCCCTATTTTAAAGAAATATGGACTCACAGCTCATTTTTTTCTAGCTACTAACTATATTTCAAGCGGCCAACCAATATGGGACTGGGATTTAAAGCTAATGCTAGATAACTCAAATAAGAATTTTGATATTAATATTGGCCTTGAGAATTTCGATCGTAATAACTATCAGGGTAAGGATAATGCTCTTTTATGGGAACTTATAAGTCGTCTTAAATTTTTTAGATCAGATGAAAGGTCAAAAATAATTGATAATATAAAAAAACAGTTAGAAGTTTATGAACTAGACTATTCTGAAGATAGATGTATGAATTGGGAAGAAATAAAGCTAATGAAAGAAGAAGGAATGTATTTTGGAAGTCATGGTTCGTCCCACACTTCCTTTTCCTCTCTTCCTAAAGAGGCTTTAGATCAAGAGATTAAAAAAAGCTTAGATATTTTAAATAAAGAGTTGAGTCTTAAAAGGCATTTCTTGGCCTTTCCTTTTGGGAGTAAAGCAGATTTTAATGATGAAATTATAAAAAGAGTCTTAAGTTCAGGATATGAAAGATGTTTATTAAATGTACAAGGTTATAATATTCAAGAAAATAATGAATTTTCTCTTAAGAGGAAAGTTATTTCTAATGATACAAACTTAAAATACATACTTGGCTAACTAAATGAAAAAAATATTAATAACAGGCGGTTCTGGCTTCTTAGGTAAAGAGCTTGCTATGAAGCTCAAATCTTCAAATGAAGTCATTTTAGGATCAAGGAATAACGGACTTAATAGATTGGCTGCTGAGATAACTGGTTGTGAGACTATTCCCCTTGATATAACTTCATTAGAATCAGTGAAGGATGCAGTTTCACGATATAAGCCAGAAATCATTATTCATGCTGCTGCAACAAAATATGTTGATCTATCTGAAAAACAACCCTTTGAATGTATAGATGTCAATATATTGGGTTCTGAAAACGTGGCCAGAGTATCAATAGATTCTGGAGTTAAGACAGTAATAGGTATTTCTACAGATAAAACAGCTGCACCAGTTGGAAATATCTATGGTCATACAAAAGCTATTATGGAACGGTTGTTCTCTGGTCTAGACGGAGTAGGAGGTACAAATTTTTCATGTGTAAGATTTGGAAATATTGCCTGGTCGACTGGATCAGTATTTCCAATATGGAAAAGAATGATGGAATCAAATAACCTTATTGAGACCACCGGTCCAAATATGCGTAGGTTTTTCTTCTCTGTTTCAGAGGCTTCAGATCTAGTAATTAGATGTTTAAATAATCAAAAGGAACTCAAAGGGAAGATACTTTCCCAAAAAATGAAATCTGCTCAAGTTTCTGACTTATTGGATGTATGGAAGAACCATTACGGTACTGAATGGAAAGAGGTAGAAAAAAGAGCTGGTGATAAAGATGATGAGTATTTAATAGGAATATTAGAAAACAAGACCACGTATATTAAATCTTTTGATAATTTGGAACATTTTGTAATTGATTTTAAAGGCATATCCGAGCCTTATGTTAAAGAACCTTTCTCTAGCAAGGAAGCTGAAAGGTTATCTAAAGAAGAAATGTTAAATCTAATTACTTCTGAGCCCTTGCAGTGATGGATAATAGAGTAAATCATGCAATAATTATGGCTGCAGGTAGAGGTTTAAGAATGATGCCTCTTACAGATAGGATTCCTAAAGCTATGGCTCCTCATGGTGAAAGTACTTTAATCGCTAATGGCATTAAAAGATTAGAGAATTATTTTAGGAATATCTATATAACCGTTGGTTATAAAGGTGCCATGTTATCTAGTCATGTCATAGAGAATAATGTCTCAGCTGTATTCAATACAGAAGGTAAGGGCAACGCATGGTGGCTTTACAACACACTAATTAAAACAATCGACGAACCTATATTTGTATTAACTTGTGACAATATAATAGAGATGGATTTTAAACTTTTCTTAGA
>MDSW01069197.1_pt1 | contig 37858 bp, 16 predicted proteins | sample 811171 | NCBI WGS metagenome assembly MDSW01 (sample SAMN05326641, study PRJNA326480) | marine metagenome | isolation source: seawater | place: Atlantic Ocean: North West | collected 2012 | reverse complement strand
ACCGCCCAACTGAACCCAACCAGGGGTGCCATCAGAAGAGCGACTCTTGCCAAACCAGTCACGCAGAGAAGAATCACCACTTTTGTTCCCCTCTTGGACTCGCTCTTCAGCATAATTACCCTCTCTCTTTGCTTTGTCTCTAAGTGCTTTAATCAACTTATTGTCACCAGGAGCATCTCCAGGTTTTTTCTTTAGGTTCTCTCTTCTCTTCTTTTCAAACTCATGTCGCTTTGCAGCAGACATTTTTTTCTTAGGCACCAGTTCTCCAGTATGAGCACCAATTTCGGTCTCATCCTTTGCCTCTGTCATGAAGTCTCTAAATGTTTTCATCAGTTACAATTCCAACGACGGAGTGCTTTGTTGATTCTGGAGTCTGGATCTCTTGCAGTTTTTGCAGAGGTCAGTCTCTTCTTCATACCCTTCATCCTGGAACAAAATGAAGATCTACGCTTAGCATCTTTGGATCCCTTCTTAAGTTCAGAAGGTTTCTTGGTGACAGCAGTCTTCAGTTTAGAACCTGGGTTCTCTTTACGATAAGCATTGACTGCCTTCTGACTCAGACCATCGGTCTTGTCCTTACGATTGACAGACTGCCAATCTTCTTTAGCAAGGTCACCAAACTTCTCACGATGCTTTCTCAGAGGTTCGGAGTTCTTACGATACTCCTTAGCAGACTCTGGTTTTTCTCCTGGATTAGTATTTAACTTTCTCTCAGAAGACTTCTTCTTGAGATCAATTGCTTCATTCTTATCAAACAAAGGTTTGCCGTCTTTACCTTTTAAAGTGTAAACACCTTTCTTGTTTCCACCTTTGCTTGGTTTTGCATAAGCAGACCCAGCATCGGTATCTTTTCCACCATGAGAAGCAAAACGATTTTCATTCGCCTGCAGTTTGGCAGCAATTGCCATCTGACGACGCTTCTCTTTGGACTTGCCTTTAAATTGAGGAGCATCAGAATCATAGAAGTCGTCAATGACTTCTCCCATATCTGCCTTTTTAAGATTTAACTTTTCACCTAATTTATTATCTTTTGCACCCTTTGCCATTCTATCGGCAATGGTTCTCTTTAGTGCTTTTTGTCTTTGACCTTCAGGATTTGCTCTTGCTGCCGCAGCTGCTTTACGGTCTGCATCAGAACCAATCAGAGCATCAATACCTGCCTTTGCTTTATCATCACGGCGCTCTTGTGCTGCCGCTCTTCTATCTGCTCGTGCCTGACGCTTTTGCGCTTCTGCTTTAGAGATCTTACCCCTTTGTGTCGCTTTTGGACGAGGGGTTGCCTCATCCAAATCAGACTTTCCCAGGCGGTCTTCCTCCTCGGTTGCCATTTTATATCCTGCCTTAGCAACTTTGCCTGCGGTCTTTACTCCAGAGACAAATCCAGATCCAAAACTCTTTGCTGCTTTACCTGCTTTCTTAGCAACTTTTTTGGTGGTTTCGATGTCACCCTTCGCTTTTTTCATTGCTTTGTTGTGACGATCCATACCGTCAAGGACTGTCTTAGCAACCTTATCAAGAAGACCTCTCTTCTTAGGTTGCTGACTCTTAGCACTCTTGACTGCCTTCGCTCTGTCGGACTGACTCTTGAGTGCTGCCTTCATTCCAGATGGTTTGGAACTACCAGACTCAGCGTCTCTTCTTGCCTGCTTCTCCTTACGAAGTCTCTTAATTGCTGCTGCTTTAGGACCACCTTTGAGTGAACCTACTGCTTTGCCACCCTTGGTTACTGGCTCTACTCTAACGCCACCTGCTCTTGCTTCGGAGAGCATTGTATCTTCACCAAGATCATAAACAAACTCAACAAAGGATTCAAGACCCATCTCTTCGATGAGAATTGCAACACCCTCTTCATTGAGACCTTCCTCAACAAAAGCCTTAGCAGCAGTGTTTGCTACCCAACCTTCATTGAGTTCATACTCAAACTCTTCTTTCTTGGTTTTGTTGCCCCAGTTCTTAGCACCTTTCTTGCGGCACTTAACTAATGCACCAGAAGCATATGCACTTGGCCAAACACTGTAGCGTGATTTTACCTTGTGATAGCAAGCATCCTTCTCTCCCGCTGCCTCATCTACCTCTTCCTCAGAGAGATTTGGGCAGCACTTCTGACCATGAACGGGACAGTCCTTACCTTTTGGAGTTCCTGCACATTCTGCCTCTTCCTTTTGTACTCTTACAATAGGAGCATTATGGGGAGAATACTCACTTGGAAGATCAGTTCTATGGAAGTGGGTTACCTTACCACCAGGATAGACTTTTTCAATTTCTCTTTGAACATCTTCTCTCTTAGGCATGGATGCCTGAGGGAAGAACATTTTGATCATGAGAGATCTACCTCTCCACATGACAACAACTGCTAAGAGGTTACCATATTCTGCTTGAAGTCTTACTGCTTCATCAACATTCACTTCTTCTTTAGTGTCTCTAGCAGACTTGAAGTTGCGTGCCATTTGCATTGATGCCTTCTTCTGTGCTTTTGCTCTCTTAGATCCAGGTTGAGACTTTTCAAGTTCATCAGACTTTGCCATTGCACGACGACCAGGAGACATACGTGCTTTTTCATCACTACTCTTTAATCTATTATGAGTGGGAGCAGGAGACTGATACATTCCCTGATACTTTTCATCAACTTCCACTTCTTCACCTCTCATTCTTTTCGCCTGTTCTTCTTTTTCTTTCTTAATCTTCTTATCAATAGCAGCATCAAAACGCTTTTGCATTTCCTTGCTCTGCATCAGTTTGGCAACAGCGTTCTGACGCTCTGCTCCCATCTTTGCCATTTTCCTCTCGTTGTCGCCCGCTTGCGGTTGATTACCTTCATCAACAGTTTCATTTTCTTCATTTGCTTTGACGCAGTTTGGATATCTCTTACCAAACATTGTCTTCATTCCTTTTTTCTTATATCCCTTCCAGCACTTCTCAGTAATATCTTCTGGTTTGATCAGATCAACCACTTCCATAAACTTGTTACCAAAAGCATCTTCAATGGAGACGGATTCACTAGGTCCACCACCATTACCGCCGTTGCCACCTTCACCACCTTCTACAGGTTTGTCAATGCCAACTTCTTGGGGTTCATGACCACCGCCACCAAAGCGTGCAGTCATCTTAAGACCCTCAGGCATCTTCTTACACTTCTTATCAGTGTAGCAGTAGTACATACCCTTACCACACTTCTCTTCACCGAGAATGACATCAACAAGTTTGATACCAGGTACGACTTCCTCTTCAGACACTTTTTTCATGTCTTGAGTGCGTCCAGGGAGGGAAGGTCCTTTACCTTTCTTTTGCAGCATCTTTGCAGCAGTTCTTCCTTCAACACCGCCAGCGTCTGCTCTATTCTGGAGTTTCTTATCTCTCTCGGAACCCTTCTTCGCGTTAGGGTTGATTTCAAAACTAGGCATCTCTAGAAAACACTTTTTTTCTATTTATCTTCGTTTAGATTTTTAGCTTGCTGCTTAAGCATCTTTGATAACTCTGCAGTAGATCCGAAGAACATTGCATTATTAGTCACATTTGTAGGACCCTTTTCATCGGCATCCAAGTCCTTCAACTTCTTCTGAAGATCAAGTAATTTGTCAGTTGCATCAGCAACGTTTTTAATTAACTGTCCGACGACTTCAAACTGTCTTGCTTGTCCACTGTCTTGGGCGAGTTCCAACGCAGTATCCAACGCCTCTTGTCCCTTCTCAATGATGGAATAGAGGTTACCTCTCGTGTATTCATAATCCTTAGTTACATCTTCAGATTCTGAAGGTTTTGTTATCTCCTTCTTCTCCTTCTCGGGTTTTACAATCTCCGCTTCCACGTCAAATGTATCGTTAAGATCCTTAAACTTGTCACTCATACAAATTACCCACTAAATCCAAAATCATCACCAGCTTCGATTGCTGAATTGTCAGCACTGGTAATTAACATAACACCAGCACCCTCAACGTGCTCAACCGCTGTAGTTCTATACATTCCACGAGTAACTGTTAACTCACCACCATCCTTCTTCTTGACATACATTGTCTCATCATCAATAGTGATATAAGATCTTACTGGAATGTTTTGATCATCATTGATCTTAATCAAGTTACTAGCAGCAGATAAATCTTCTGCCAGGTTTGTAATAACATTTCCGTTGTATGCTTTTGTAGCAACAGGAGTTGTATATGTAATAGACCTTCTTGCTTCTGGACTTGGATCTCCAGCACCCAATCCAACAGAAACTCTGGAGATGATGTCCTTGCTGCTGTCTGGTACAGGACCAAACAGGAATGTCTTTGCAGTAAACTTTAGAGTATACAATAATACTCTTCTAGATGTATAATCTCCCTCGTAATTGTCCTCGAAGGATACACTCTCTAATGTAATTGGAATATCTCTTTTTTCACCAATAGACTCAATTAAATCAATTGACAGATTAAAATTTGGTTGAAAGTATGGTAATATTTGTTCTACGATTTGAAGAGCGTCATCATTTAAAAGTGTCATGATGTTCAACTCAAATGCCATATTATATGGCACAGGAAAGAACATTTTTTTAATATCTGTTTTATTTGTTCTGGGTGCTACAGCATATGCTTGTGTAGTCGCTAATTTGCGACTATTGTCATAGGACACCCCAGTGAACTCAAATGACATTCTTGGGAGACTAATCTGAATTGGTTTATTCAGATCAGGTTGCTGCTCTAGTCTTGCTAAGAATTTTTGAGTGGGTCCATATGCAAGAGGGACTTTAATAATCTCATTACCATCCCTATTGATTTCAATCCCATTGAACAAAGTTCCAAACGCAATCACCGTCTTCCTAAAAATCTGGTGATAAAAATGATCAAACATGGTCTATCTCCTATGGGCTACCAAATGGGTTAGATTCACTAAAGTCAAGAATCGCGTCTGCTTCCTGCTCAATGGTAACGTTCTGTGCGTAACCATTTTCAGGAACGTTAAATTTATTTAGGTCAATATTTGCGTAAGCAGCACCACTCGCTTGACCTATAATAGACTCTCCACTCTGGAACTCACCAACAATATCTTTCAATTTAAGGACCTGAGTTACAGCATTCCAAGAATTGACCCGTGCAGTTGCACTACTTGCAGAACCAACCACATCTTCATTCGTTAGATATGTACCGTAACCAACTGTATTTTGTGGTCCAGCAATTCTAATTTCTGGTACTCCTTCATAATATCCACCAGCATCTTCGATTACCAGTTCTGTGATTGTTCCAAGACCAGAGAGTCTTGCCGTAATCTTTGCATCAATAGTGGTACTCGCAATACCAGGTGCGACAACAGTTACTGTTGGAATGCCAATGTAACCACTACCACCACTTGTTATGGTTATAATTCCAACTACTCTATCTGCAATTTGAGCAGTTGCATATGCACCAGATCCCTCACCACCATGGAATGTAACTCTTGGGGCAGCAGTGTATCCCATTCCAGGATCTGCAAGAGTAACTTTTTGCACTCTAAGATTATCTGGACTTGCATCACAAAGATCTATAATACCACCAATCATTGAAGCAATACCAACTGCAGTTATACCACCAGATGGAGCAGAACTGATTGCAACTCTTGGAACTCCAGTATATCCAGATCCTCTTCTGTTTACAATAACTCTTCTTACAGCACCATCTCTCAGAGAGGTAATTGCAGTTGCGGTAGATCCAATACCAACCATATTGAAGGTCTGAATGTAACCCGCATCTTGAGTATTATCATCAATTTCAGAGATTCCAGTATCAATCTCTTCGTCGTTGTATGCAAAGAGTTCTAATCTCAGTTCATAAACATAATTTTTTTGTAATTGCCAGAATGGTTTTTCGTGCTCAACATACTTAATCTCAAATAATCTATCACCAAGGGGGAAGTAGATTAAATCTCCTTCTTTTGGTCTAGAAGTTAATTTAGTTTTATCGATTACCGCTGCTTGTTGTTGAACAACAGATTCATATCTCTCTTTTGATATGATAATTGTTAAATCGTCAACTTCTTGAACACCAAATTTAGACAGTAAGGTTCCAGCACCACTGAATCCATCATATGTATCTACATATGCTTCAAGAGGAATTGCTGCAGTAAACTCAGACCGAGACACTTCCTCCATAACAGTTTTTTCATTTTGGTAAATTCTTGGGAGATAATAAACCTCCACTCCGAACATCTTAAGTTGCTCGTTTACCAAATCTTGGACTAAATTTTGTTCCCCAGAAGAACCATGGAGAAAGAATGGATTTAACGCCATATTATTAACCGATCATATCTAATGGTGGAAGTTCGTATGTAGAAGACATCTTGTCTATCAGAGCATTTAGCTCATTCACACCATCGTCGTAAATTTGTCTGCCATTTAATTCTGTTCCACCAGGAAGTTTTACTCCCTGGAATTTAATTAGGTTCTGACCCCACTGCTTCTTGAGTGCAGCAGTAACATACTTCTTGAGGAAAGAATCGCTCCATACTCCAGGAGAATCATTTGGATCAAGAAGTCTATAGCAATCAATCACTAAGATATCTCCAGGATCGAGGGACGACCAGTCCATATCCATGTAGAGTCTATCTTGTCTTTGATTGAATCTTATTTGTTTTTGTGTTGTAAGTAAAAAGTCAATATCAGACAATTGTCTCTTAACCATAGAATATGTTAAGAGTTCAAGAGAACTAAAATGATAAAGATCATTCAAGAACAACTGATACTTAATATTAAACATTCCACTGGAGAGACTGCTAGATCCCTCAAAATGGAATACTTTAGTAATACCAATAATCTGAGGTGGGACAGGAATAAAATTCTCAGTCTCATAGAAGTTGAATGTAGTTGGTGTTCCTCCTACATTTCCAGTTGCTTGAGTTGATGCAATACCAACTCCACCTACCTGTGCTCTTGCTCTATCAATATCTGCTTGAGTTACTTCATACTTCAAAAACGTTTGAACAACGCCATCAAAATGTCTCTCATAAAAGAATTGTAGAGAATCATCGATGATATCATCGATTTGTTCATCAGCAACATTGATCTCCAGCACAGGAGCACCTAGTTGCCTCTTTGCGTAGTCAATCAGTCCTTGTCTGCTTGCTGGAGTTGCCATTTACTTGTCCTTGTTTATTAATTGAATTAAGAGATCCTTGATTTCACTGACATCATTTTCTAATTTATCAAGTCTCTCTTTTTCCTTACTCTTCGCTCTCTTAAGATTTTTATATGTGTCATAACCTTTCTGGTCTCGATTCACAATCGCGTTTGAGTGTGAATCTCTGACCAGAAAACTATGACCTTCAACTTTAAGATACCTATTGTCCATATTATGCAAGTGCGATAACTCTGAGGTCTCTGATCCTTGGTGGATATGCCTGATTTGTAGAGGTTCCTACAAGTTTAATACTAAAGTATTTAAACTCTGGCAAATTATCAATACTGAATTCATAATCTTTGTAAATCAGATTTTGACTCTCAGATGCAAGTACATCTGTCTTAGGAACTCTCTTGTTAGGGAGACCACTACTATTAGCAAAATCAAGGATGTTTCCATTTATATCCAGATTATCATATCCAGGGAATGGATAGTAAAGTGGTTCAACTTCTGGAGAGTTACTGATAGAGTAGAACGCTCTAATGTCATTGTAACTATTGACATAACCTGCAAGAAGAACCTTGATAGAAGTTCCTGGATTCTCCAGTTCTACTGGTTTATTTGCGTAGATAAACGCAGTTGGATCTTCATTAAGGGATGCAGTTCTAGAGTCATTCTTATAATCCGTAATTGGAGCATTTACTCTATTGGAGATAAGAACCATACCAACTCGGTCAAGGTCAATAACTGGAGATACATTGCTATTTGCTGTAGACAATGTAAATGTCAGTTCCATGGACTTATTGCCAGGGAGATTATCAAGTTGTGCAAGTTCATTGACTCTAGAAGCAATCATTCTAGGTTCGGGCAGATAAGTGTCCTCGTCAAGATTGATTGTAGTTTTTTGAGTCTCTTCAAATGAGATTTCACTACCATCAACACTAGTTGCAGTAATTCCTTTAAGTTCTGCAGAAATTGCTGTTCCTGGCAGAGTCATTGTTTGAACAATAGGTCTAACTGCTTCATATTGAATGTTCTGTGTTGCGAACATCATGTCACCACCACTAGATTTGGCATTATTAATATAGAGTTTGGGAAGTCCCGAACCACTATTTCTATTAACACCATTGATAGCAGTATTAATTCTAATATAGTAAGAATCAAGAGTAATAGGTCTGTTTACAAGAGCATCTTGAAGAGTATGATCAGTATTGATTCTTCTCAAAGAGATGCCGTTGTTCTCATACTTTTGAATAGAAGTCTTCAATGGATATGTGAAGGTTCTTGTATTATCAACACCTCTGGTGATTCCAGTCAGTTGTCCTGCTGCAACGCCAGTGTAAGCGATAATTTCATCATCAAGAATTACATAACCAGGGTTAGTAGATGCAACGGATACATTCTCAAATGTTTCAAAACCAATAGTACTTGCAATACTGATTGCTCCAGAATCTGAATTTGTATACTCAGCAGTAAGAGTTGTTGCCTTAAGATCACCCTTAACACCTTTAATGTTTACAGTATTGAGGGTAGAGTGCATACCATGGTTCTTATGATTAACCTTGATGTGCAATCCATCTTCGGCAAGAGTTGCAAGTTCAAAATCACTGACTTGAATATCACCACCAGCAACAGCAACCATTGTTGTGATTCCTGTGCTTGGACTAATATACTGCAGTGGTTTGGCAGCATTAATCTCAAATTCGCCTTGAATGTTATCAATGATTAGTTCATTGATACCAGTTACATTACCAAGAGACAGTTGAAGGTTTCTTCCTAATTGATCATTACCAAAGCTACCAACTGTAAATACATCACCAACTTGGTATCCAGATCCACCAGTATTGATAGTTGCAGCGATAGCAACACCATTTGTAGCACCCTGAGCACCGATTGTGATGTCAGCAGTAGCATTTCTACCATTACCACTGAATGTAATCAGAGGTACGTTAGTGAAGGTGAATTGATTTCCATCAGATGGAGTGTAACCAATACCAGCATTAACAATTGTCAGAGCGCCTGTGGCAGATCCACCAGCACCAACATAGTCACCACTTACATTTGCATCCTTTTGAACAATAGTATTACCAATTACGAAGTTTGATGTATCAATAATATCATTGGCAGTAACAATTACACGCTTAGATTCAAATTCAAGAGCATCCTTAGTAAGGTTTGCAATTTGCTGATTACCTCTAGCAAGTTCGGGGTTAAAGAAGGAGATAGTAGCACTTTCATCAAATCCTGCAGTATAAAGATTCATCTTGAGATCTTCATACTGAGAAGCATTCCAAGTAGAACCATTCTGAGATTTGAACAGAGAACCAAGGTGTGGTTGTGCAGATACAAGAACTTGTCTAGATTCTGCTTGCAGAAGTGTACTTACGTCTACTTCGCCCATTCTGGAAATCCAGACGGTATATTCATTAGAATCAGAAAGAAGAACAACACAATGCTCTGTATTACCATTCAGATAAACTGGTGCTGGGAATACAACAGTTGTAGGAATTGTTGCATCAAAAGATTCTTCAATTTGGTCAGATTCAAGAATTACTTCACCAAATGGGTAAACTTCATTAGAAGGATATCCATTGACCATTGGTCTCAATTGTACTGTGACAGGTAGAAGTGGGTCCTTCGTTCTGAAGAATACTTCAACCTCAGTTACAAATGCTCCTGGATCATCAACAATCGAGAATGATTGCGCCAAGGGGTCTTTACCTCTTCTACGCGGTGGTCTCGGTGGACGTGGCGGACGAGGTGGACGAGGGGGTCTTGGAGGTCTTGGAGGACGTGGTGGTGGCGCAGGACGTGGCCTTGGAGGATTAGGTCTCGGTGCCGAAGGTCTTGGCCTTGGTGGTGGCGGTGGTGGCGGTGGCGGTGGAGGAGGTGGTGGCAAGACTCTAACACTAGTCTGAGTACTGTTAGTTACTGCGGTTGTCACCTGTACATCAGTTGCAGGTCTCGACTCAGATGCTGTTACTCTTTCAAATCGTGGTTTTCTGGTAGATCTAATAGTCTCTTGAACATTATTAAGAGTACCCGAAGCAAAGTATGCTTCTTCTCCACTCGTGACAGTAAGACCACCAAGATTACTATTAACAGAACTGCTGGTAAGTCTGAATACCTTTGTGCCTACTTCAAAGGTTGGATTTGTTGGATTATTTGGATTTGGAATAAAGAACGTACCAATTACCGTTCCAATTCTATCAGTTACTAATTTAACATCAATAACTTCTGCTTCACCATTAGCACCTCTAAGGCGCATACCAGTTCTAACCCAACCAGTATAAAGTGACTGATTGCTCTCAGAGAGAGTTCTGGTATCTACATTAAGAATGATGGAAGAACTTGAATAGTTCTCTGGAATTGTGTAGTTCTCGTCATATGGACTGAGTGTATATACATCAGTGGGTGCATTAATTGGTCCATACTTGTGGTTGGACTGAGCAACTCTGAATGAAATTGCTGGAGTACTATTTCCAACAGTAGGAGTTGCGCTGGTTGGCATTGTGCCAGTTACAGTCTCACCAACAGAGAATGATCCACTAATCATTCTAATTTCAAGTAGTTTTGGAACAACGAAGTTGTTTACATTAGTACCATCAAAGAATCCATAAACTCTGGTTCTTGGTTTAAACTTTCTACCAGTAAATTCAATATTACGTGATCTCATAAATGCGATCACATCAGAACTTACAACTCTGTCACCTTCATTGATAACTTCAGTCTGTTCAGAAACTCTGAGTCTATCGCCACTTCTATTTTCTGTACCAGTTCTAGTAGTGGTTGTAGTAGTTGTTGTTCTAAAGCTATTGGTAGTAGTAATTGTTCTGCCACTTTGAGACTGTCTGCTGCCTGTTTGAACCGTGCTGCTTGTGGATGTAGTAGAAGATCCAGTCCACGTTGCTGCCCAAGCACCCCAACGTACAGGTCCAAGACCTGTTTGTGCATCATAACCAGCAAACTCAAGTTGTAATCTGGTTTGGGTGTAATCATCTACATTGATTCTCTGTGGTGCCAATCTTACCTGGTCAATCCAGATATCTGAGGTTGGGAAGAGTTCAATATTACCAGCGTAAGTTGTAACCAGATATGGAGTTACGTTCTCAACTCTTGTTGCGAATGGGTTCTGAATTTCAAGACTATCAACATAGTTAATAGTAACTACCTGACCAGTTCTTCTATAGTTAGAACCAACAATGTCAGTTACAAATGCAGGACTTACATTTGGATTTGCTGTGGTTCCAATGCCAATCAGAGATCTGGAACCGATTAACATATCAACTTCAGTTGTGAAGTGAGAAGGTCTCAATTCAGTATTAACTGGGTCGATAGAGTTGGTAATACTACCAGCTTTGAGTTGATTCCTGGTAGTTGTAAAGTTATCAACAAAAATACCAGACTTGAATCTAGTCAGACCACTTTCATCTGGAATGATTAATGCTTCAGTCTTTGCTTCAAGCAGAGACAGTGCAGTATAATACTCAAGATTTTTAATTCTATCTTCCAGAAGTGCAATGTCTTGCATTCTGTATCTCTTATGAGACTTCAGAGAAATGCTTACATTCTCTGCATTACAGATATACGGTGGAAGATCTATTGTTGCTACTTCCAGGGCATTTTCAATTGGAAGTGGGGGAAGAGGAGACTCACTAGGAACACCCTTCAGCAGTTGGAATCCTCCGTCTGGATTAAAGTATAGTTTATCAATTCTAGGAAGATAGTGACTATAAGTTATGAGAATAGACTCATCAGATGCAAGAATATTCTTAGCGGAGTTTGTTCCATCTTCAAAGGTTCTTGAATTAAACTCAAAAGGAGATACGGAACTTGAATTGGAATCAAACTGCCTTACTCTTGGTCTAATGTCAATAACATCAGTTAATCTTGTATCATCTTTAAGAAGTGGAAGATCACAGTAATCAAACTGATCGTAAGAAGATACCGTTGTCAGATCACCTTCAGTAGAGTCTGTATATTCTGCAGATTCAAAAATAACTCTTAACTGTCTTCTTGGTGCTTTAGCGTTAGGTTTTCTAATCAGTCTAGAGTAATCTACAATAGTATCTCTATGACCAGAATCTAAGGTAAAGCGATTGAGAATATTTTCATCGCCCTCATCAAAGTCATTAATTGTACCAGTAATTCCTGTAGTCTCTGTGAGAACAGATTCTCCAATTTCAAAACGTAAGTCGTTCAGATATACAATGCTTGCTGAAGCGGAATTTGGTCTTTCAATAAAAAGACCAATAGCGCCACTAGTTTGACCAACAATCTCTTCACCAATAACAAAGTCTTCTGTTTTACCTGTTGGTCCATTAAGATTAAACAGAGAAATTGATGGAAGATCTGGAGCTCCAGTATCATTTGCTTCAAATACACCATAAACTTTGATTACGTCTGGTTCAAGAAGACAAACTTCTCTGTCTTGAACTCTAAGACCATAACCATAAGAACCATAAGTAAGTCCATCATTTAATGTGGTCGATCCAATACCAGATGAAGAAAGTTTAGACTTATTGACAATAATAGAATTTGTTTTGATCGAGTTTTTGACTTTATTGGTTACATTATTCTTACTTAAAGTTGCAATTAAACGTCCAGAACCAGTAACATCAAGACCAAAGATTCTTAACTCTCTTCCACCATTTGTATATCTGAATTTATCAGCAGTTAAGATTTCAAATCCACCTTGACTATTGATAAGGACGTAACGCTCTTCATCATAGGGGAGGAAGGTCTCATTCTCTCCTGCTTGAATTGTATTAGTTGCGTTAGCAGTAATTGTTACGTTAAACTCTCTCTTAATAGAGATTGTTGATTTTGTAAGGTCTACTGAAGAGACGAACGATTTTGGCAGAGGAGTGTATAAAGTGTTGTCGGTTGAAGATTGGAATCGTGAACCGAGGACCTTAAAGTCGGAGGGAGTAATGCTTGAGGTTGGCAGACCGCCGTCATTAATAAGTGATACTGTAGTAATGCCAGAAATGATAATATTGTTAGAATCAGTAATACTGTCAACTTTCGCATAAGTCTTAACCGATGTACTTCCAAGAAGACTGTTGGTAAATGATACCAGATCTCCAATTTTTACAACACCAGTGAACAGTTGCTCAGAAGATGTTACTGTAGAGATTCCTGGTGCAGATCCAGACTTAGGAGAAATTGTGATTCCACTAAATTCTGCTTTGGCATACTGCTTAACATCACTATTAAAGGTCTGTCCAGCACCAACGCTACTATACAGAGACTTTACGTCAGCAACACTGTATTCTGTAACTGCTGTTGAGATTCTTCCATCATCAACACCATTAAATACTAACTTTTCTCCTTTAAGGAAAGAACCCTTGGTTCCATAAGCGGTTACAATACCAGTAGTGGTGTTAAAGCGTAAGTGTGCGGTTGCACCACTAGACTTACCTTCAATATAAGTAGGTACATTCAGTGTAGTTGACTGGTTAATACTAATCTCAGTATATGGTTGAATATCATACAGAGTAATATCCCACTCATTAATATCAGATGCTACACTAGAATACGATCCAGATTCTAATGCATGGTCATATACGCGAGCAAGACCAATCTCTTTACCAGCAGGCGTTGTGCTTGTGACACCAATTCTAGAATCTCTAAGACTAATAGTTGAAGAAGTGCTGAATCCAATTCTAGGAGCACCGAATGTTCTATTCAGTGTTAAAGTTGGACCAGTAAAATAATTAACTGCTTGGTCCTTTAATGTTTTGACAGTTCTGGTCTTTTCAAAATCCAGATAATGAACTGTTCCAGAATCTACTTCAAAACCACGAATAAATGCTTTACCTGGAGAGATCTTATATGTACCAAGATCATCGCTAGGAATATTATTGTTGTATGTTAATTGGTCTTTTGTAAAGATACCATTATTACCTTTACGATCATCAAGAGATTCTCTAGCATGAATAGAGAATGGTTTTACATAAAAGTCACCAGACTGATCGTAAGTTCTTCTTGCCAGCTCTTCTGCTAACTCATTATATTGTGTTCTATCTTGAATATGCTGTAAACTACCATCTCTGATGAGCATCAACTGAACAAAGTTTTCACTTTTATCAGACTCTAATGGTTTTTTAGAGAGTACAGCACTAATTTTTAATCTATCCGCACCAGGTGCAGCATAGTTATTAAATCCTTTCGCATTGTCAGTAAGGGTATTATCTTGACCAGAAGAAATAACCTCTTCAAAAATCTCAAGACCAACTCTATAGGATGGGTCAGATTTGTGTGCGTCAAGAACAAGAGTCTGTCCAGGAACCTTTACAAAAGTTCCGCGCAGAAAGTATACACCTTCCGTTAAAAATACTGCAGAACCAATAGATGTTGAGTTGATTGGTGCAGTATTTGCAAATCCCTGACCACTCTGGAAGTTTACTACAGGAGTCGAAAGATTGTCTTCTAAAAGAAGAGTCTCGTCATCATCAAAAGTATCCTTACCTTCATTACCAGCACCAACATAACTTACAAAGAAGGTATAATATCCACGTTCAGATGCTGCTGTTCCCTCATAAAAAACAATTTTTGCAAGTACATTAGAGCTTTGTCCTCTAATGTAGACGTTGACTAGTTCGTCGGCATAACTTTCAATAGGAATGCCAAGATATTCTGGTTCAACTTCAACTGCAAATAGTGTATTATTGTAGTTAACTTGACCAGGTATGACAATGGAACCCTCTTTGAACAAGTGGGTTCCGATTTGTTCAACTTGATCCTGAAGAACGGCTTGGAGTGACGTTAACTCTCTTGCTTGAACTGGCAGACCTGGCTTGAATAATACTCGGTAGTAATTCTTCGCTGGATCAAAGTCGTCAAAATAAGGAGATACGTTGAGATTAGTTTCTTGTGGCATAATCCTTTAGAATTGCAAAATAACTTTGATATCTTCTCTTTGGTTTACTGACCTAGTAATCGAGGGTCTATTGTCCACATAAAGTATGGTTCCAGAGTATTTTTCAACCTCTGGACTTGCTACACCCTTAATATAAGTCTGTCCCAGGTAGTATGTCTTATTATTTATGACGGTACTAATACCTGGATTGGTATCAGTTCCGAACCCTTCATCAATAAACAATTCCTTACTTCCACCTACAATCTTTAGAGAACCTCCAGTTTGAAGGGTGGATGTAAAATTGTTTTGAGAGAATCCATACTCTGGATTACTTCTCTGAGTGCCATCAGTATTAAATCCAACAAGAGATCTATCTTGCCAGTATCTTAAAACACCTGTTTGTGCGTTATACGAGATAACTCTACCGACAGCAGTAACACCTGTTCCTACAGTTTGGGTGATAACAGTATTTGGTTCAAATGTAGTTGTTTTAAAGTCATCTTGATTTGGTGCTTGACCTTTTAATACCAATCCATAAAGACCACTTGCTCTATCATCAGTCAAAATTGTATTGGATTGGAATCCTTTTGGATTTTCTACAATACCAATTCTTGCAACAGATGCTCCAGTAACAAAGTCTGGATTTTGCTCATCATTCTCAATTCTGGAGTAAATCAAAACGTTGGTGGATCCAAGTTCCGAATAAACGTCAGATCCATGACCACCTGGGGGTGGAATAATAACATCAAAAGTTGGTGTTGTTGATCCAGTAGGAACATTACCTCCAACTAAGTCAACACTTCCGTAAGTATATCCACTACCACCATTAGATACGGTAATTGACTCTACTTTTGAGTCATTGTTAACAACAATCGTACACTCTGCACCAGTTCCATCTCCTCTGATGGGAACTCTAGAGTATGTGATATTTGGAGGTCCAACAAGGAATCCTCTGTTTGTAATAGTAACAGTCTTTAACTGTCCACTAGTAATTGCATTATTTCTAACTGTTTGATAGACTGCATTAGTCTCCCAATCAACAGGGAGTGGAATAAAATTCAAAGAGTCAAATTTAATAACGTCACTGGGACTAATTGTATAAAGATACTTCCAAATATAACCATCACCACTAGTACCTGCAGCTCTTGGTTCTAGGTCAGTAAAGAGAGGTTCGTCCAGAGAAGGTCTGCCATTTGGGTTCTCTGGGTCAATACCATTGTTAAGACAGATATAAACACGGAACTCACTGTTTACAACATAATAGTTGGACGCATACAAACTTGTTTTGTTTGATGGTCTAGATAAATTATTACGATTTACATCATGACGATACATGTCATAGATGGTTGCAGATGCCCATCCAATCTTTCTAACAACTGGTCGAATATCATCAGCAGATATCTTCTTGAGAGCGAGCATCGTATCGTAATACGTATTCGCATCATCAAAACAGTCTCTTGGAGAGGGTGGGGAAGTATCCCACGACGCCGATACTTCAGAGGCATTAGGGAGACCAATGAACGTGTAATACGATCTATTAGCGTCCCTAATTTTCTCAATAAAGTTCCTAGCGTTGTTTACTCTCAATAAGTCAGTTATAATTGCTGCCATTTGTTGAAAGAACTTTTTCTATGATCTATTTATTAGGAAATATAACCAAGATATTTCAGTGGATTTTTGCGTCTTAATATTGGATTAGTTCCAATACCAGCTTGTAATCCATTATGATCTGCCGTCCAATTTTTAGGACCAATTCTTACTGGAAGACCAACTTTACCCCATGTGTAGTATCCATAGAGTGCTGTCGTAGCAACACCTACCACATTATTTGATCCAGCACTTTGTAAAGCAACAACAACGGAAGTTACTGTTGTTCCGAATCCGACAGTGGTTCCGAGTCCATTCAGACCCGCAGGAATTATGGATTGTTTTGTATAGTAATCAATACATTCATAAGTCATATCTCCATGAAGTGTGGAGATGCCAATTACAGATCCATCGGCACTAAGAGAAGTTTGAGCAGCACTTACAAAGTTAGTTTCGGTTAAATTGAACAAGTCTCCTGTAGTGATTCCTGGTAGAGTAAGATTAATTCCACTCCTAAGATCAGAATCCATTGGGATGTATAGATCAAAGACCACACCGATACTTGTTCCAGCACCAATTGCAGTAGTACCAACACCAACAACTAATCCATAATCACCCTCGTATGTAACAAATCTGGATTCTTCAACTCCTCTCTTTGGTGGTGCAATGAGAACAGATGGTGGTTCAATAGCAGCAACAGTGAACTTAATTGGAGCAGCGAGTGCCCACTTTCTTGAAGTTGTTGCAAGACCTACATTATCAAAGGTATCAACAAACAATCTATCTCCAACTTGATAATTTGCTCCACCTTCAAGGACATTAATTGATGCCACAGAGAAGTTAAGATCGCTGATCTCAATATCAGCAATCGCTCCAACACCAATTCCAGTTTCACTCTTCAATCTTGCTCCTCTGAATACATTATTTGGAGCACTAATTGGTGGGAATCCTGTACCTTGAGAATATACTGTCATAGAGGACATAGGTCCATAGAAGTAATTCGTTCCACCAGCACTAACTGTTGCAGAAGTTACAGTTCCTCCAGCACCAATAGTAACACCACCAATTGCCTGTGTTCCATCACCATATGGTTTGGCAATCGTCACTTCAGGGGCAGTGGTATATCCATATCCAATATTTGTAACCAAGAGATTGACAATAGTTCCACCAGTTCCAACTACAGCAGATGCAGTTGCACCTTCTAGTCTATCTTGAGAAATAATTTCAATCTCTGCTCTATCATTTGCAGAAATTCCCTCAAAGGGGTTATCAAATAGTGGTCTAACATCATAGACATATACTGAACTATCTGCTACACCAACATTACTAATAATATTTGTGTTCGGATTGATTACTGGTTCATAATAAACTCTATCCTTACCAATATAAACATTATCAATAATTTTATCTACTTTTTGCTTAGACCAGGAAAGAGGTCTTTCAAAAAGTTCATTTAAAGTCACACCTTGACCAGCGTAGTTATTAGTAATAACTTTATCTGCTGCTTTAATATCCATTACAAGTCTAGGATCTTGAATGAATGTAGTGTCTTGGTTGCTGTAGAGTTGAATCTCATCACCAACCTCAACAGTTGGAAGAACGTCTACAGTACGAACGTCAATAGATTCTGTACCAGTATACATGAAGATCTTTGCTCTATCACCTTCAGTGGTGAATCCAGCAACACCACCCTTAGGTGCTTCTGTAAATCTGATGGTGCTACCACCAGTGAACTGATAACCTTCTCCAGGTGTTTGTAGGATGTCATTGACAAATACCAACAGGTTGGACTGAAGATTAATGCCAGAGTTTGCTTTTGCGAAGAACGAGATACTCTCACCATTAACAGATAGTGGGAATAGTCTTCTAGCACCATTGAAGAATTGTTCAACTTCATCAAGAACAATGAATTCACCAACGTTCCATCCAGAGAACTTAGATTGGAATACGCGATCAATGGTCAATTCAAATTGTCTGTAAGAACCAACACCAACAAATGTGTGTGGATATCTAAGACCTACAGGAGATGGTCCAGCAAATACAGTGATACTATCAGAAGTATATGAGGTAATACCTACAGACTTACCATAGATATTTGTATCTTTGTTTGGTCTTGGATATGCCTCAATAGTGCTGTAACCATCAAGTGAACACTTGAACAGCAGAGATTCGTTTGCAAGTCTGATTGTATTTGCCGTTGTTAAGTTGTGTGGTCCAATGGTAAGAACTGAGAATCCAGTGTCTGGATCATATGTTGCATCAGTAACAGGATACTTAACAAGAGTTGTGATACCAACAAATAATGTAATAGTATTTGCAGTTGTAGTAGTAATTCCAGTTACAATACCAGCAATTGGATCAGTTGGTTTTGGATAATAAAGAATTGATTGATTGCCATCACTACCGCAGGTAAATGCAATGGTGCTAGTTCCAATACCAACAGTATTTGATGTTGTGTAGGAATGACCTGGAATAGTTAAGACCAGTTCTCCAGTAGAACCAGAGTATGTTGCATCAGTTGGAGTAGTTGTTCCAATGCCCGTTACATTTACACTTCCCTCTTCAGCACTTACGAAAGTATGTGGGTAGTCACCACCAGCAACAACTGGAAGGATTGCATTAGAGGTCTTCGCTGCGAATGTTTGAATGCCAGTGGTTCCACCAATAGCTACTGTTAATTTCTCTCCAGATCCATAACCATATCCAAAGTTGTTAACTTCAAAGTTGAGCATTGTGCTATCTAAACTTGGAGCAAGGTCAACAGTTGCTCCAGTTCCAAATCCAGTATTGCCTTCAGCATAAATCAGAGGTACGTTGAAGTATGGTAATGGTTGATCAATTACAACATCAAGAGGAACTCTTACCTCTCCACATCTCTTATATGCATGAGTGTATGGAGATGGACCAGAGTTTATGATGAAGGAGAACTCATCAATTACCTTAACAATAGACGTGCCATTAGTTGCAGGGTCTTGTCCTGATGGGGAGTTATTAATTGGTCTAGGAGCAAGAATAATCTCCTCAACAATACCACCAGAAGTATAGAAAGATTCAGCAGTACTTACACCAACATTGATTTCAAATTCATCAATGCTATTAATTCTAGTAACTTGTGTTCCACAGTATGTTGGATCACTTACTCTTGGGTGAGTAAGAATTCCAACACCACCATCATAAGAGCAAGTAAATGCTAAACCAGTAAGTGCAACATCAGTGCCAACCTTAAGTTTATGACCAAAGGTGAGAGATCCTCCACTAACATAGTTGTGTGGAATGGTAGATATTCCAGCGTTAAATGTTAGTTGATTCCAGTTTGGTGCAGAAGATACAATAAAGGTATCACCAAGTGGGGAGTTCTGTGCATTTCCTGGGAATATATTTGTTGTAATACCAACTTGAACAACACCACCAGAGACGTAAGTATGAGAGATTGTAGATGGTCCAACATTAACTGTAAATGAAGTTGTTGTACCAACTGCTTGAACTCTGAAGAAGTATCCTTGAGATCCATCAGGGAACTTAGTCGTTGTAAGACCTGCAGTTACTTGTCCAGCATCGTTCTCAACATAGGTATGAGGAATAGTGGATACACCAACATTTAATTCAAATTGATCAGATGCAATTACGTTAGTGACTGTGAATGTATTGCCCTGTGTTCCATCTGGGAAGATCGTAGTTGTGATACCAGATCCTCCTGGGCAAGAGAACTCAAGATTATCAAGTCTAATATCACTACCGATTCCTATAACGCCAGTAATAGGATCAGAAGTAGTAATTGTAGACAGACCAGTAACATTGTCATACTGGAACTGTGTAATAGTAAACGTCTGTCCATAACCCGTTGCTCCTCCAACGTCACAACTAAAGATAAGTTCTCTCATCTTAAAGTCATCACCACCGCTGAGTCCATGATCAGCATCTGTGATAATCTCAGCAATACCGTTAACATTGTTGTAATTAAATCCAACAACACCAATAGTATTGCCATATCCAACACAAGAAAGTGCCAGTCCAGCAAGACTAAAACTTCTTCCAATTGCAGTCATTGGAACAATCTTCATTGGTTCCAATGTCGTTACTGTCGCAAGACCAGTAGTATTATCGTAAGTAAAGTCAGTTACTGTAAATGTTGACACTCCAGTAGTAACTGTCATAATACCAGTTGTAGTGTCATACAGGGCGTTTGTAACGTCCACTGGTGGGTAATAATCACATGTAAACGCTGCACCAACAATCTGAACTTCACTTCCCAACTGTAAGTTATGAGGTGTGGCAGTTGTAACAGTTGTTACACCTGTAATAGAACTATATCCAATATTAGATATTTCTCTAGGAGCATAGAATACCTTAGAGTTAGTAATCGCAACACCAACAACATGACCATCTACAACAGTAGCAACACCAACTGCAGTGATATTTGCGGAACCATAACTTGCTGTTTGAATACCAACAGATACCGTTTGTAGACCAGATCTATATCCAGATCCAGTATTACCGATTGAGATGCTAGTAATTGTTCCTGCTGCAGAAACAAGAGCAGTTGCGCCTGCACCAACTAAAGGTTGGAATCCATAACCTTCTTTTGATTGAACACTAACAATAACTCCACCTCTAGGAACTTTATTAACATTAATATCATTATGATTTGATGGGTCAGTAACTTCACCATTAAAACCAAGTTGTAGTGCTCCACCACCTGCTTCTAACTTATAATCACCCTCAATGTTTGTAAGAACGTTACCAAGTCTTTGAGGACCCTGGAATATATCATCAATCAAGATGATAGTGTTCTCTGCAGTAACATTATCAATATCTGCTCCCTTATACTTCAGAGTAAATGATGTATTGATGCCATTGAATTGATCAGAAATATCATCGTAAATAAAGTTATTATCATATGCTGGTAAGAAGCTCGTGGTAAATGCCTGGTTAAGTGCAGATCTCAGGAAGATACGACCACTAAATCTGGAACTTGTTGTTAAACCAGTGTAATCCGCATCACCAGCATCTTGTGCTGTAGTACCTAAACCAACAGGAAGATTGCCCCATGGACCTTCAATAAAGTGAAGAGTATTGCGAACAACAGCATAATTACCAGACTGCTTTGTTAATACGTCAGAAGAACTATGGGATGCTTCAGTAGATCCCATCCACCCTCTTCTAACTGTTAAAGTATTATTTGTACTATCGGATGCAGCAATGAGCATTACCTCATCATTAACTCTAAGGATGTCTCCTCCGAAGACAGAAGTAATTCCTACAACGTCGATAACGGTACTTCCAATACCAACATTTGCAGACAATGCAGTCGTTACTGCAGTTCCAACCATTGGTGATTGAATTGTTCCATTAACAGTGATGAGGAGTCTATTATTGGGTTCAATTGCTCTAAAAATGTGCGTAGAACCGATACCAACTCCAGTCAGTCCAACACCAATTGGATTAAACAGAAGTGCATTAGTTGCAGAAGTTGCGACTCTAACTTTCTGATTATCCTGTTTAATGACATAGAATTGAGATGGAAGTAATGTTGTTGTTCCAATACCAACACCAAAGTCAGTCTCTTGAATCTGAATAGAATTTGCTTTATTGTTACCTGGTGGAACGTACTCAATAAGTTCACCACTGACAAAATAGTGATTGGTGACATTAATTGTACCTTCACCAACACCAATGTTGGCAATATCACTTCCATCAAATTCAATTTCAAAAATAGGGTTGGTATCTGTAAATAATTCAAATCCTCTCTGAACTCCATCAAATTGATCACTGAAATCATCAATGGTAAGAACTCTATTACCAATGAATTCTTGATATTTTGCAAGGAATGGTAAGTTAAATAGGACTTCGTTTGATACTAATGTTCCACTAACATCAATACTCTTTTCTCTAGCAATATCGAAGTCTTTTACTGTATTGAGATCAACAATGTTTGTAAGATCTGAAATAGCAGTAACAGTATTAAGGTCTTGTGCTGTTTGAATACCAGATACTGTTGGATCATATGAATCAATAACAAGTTCGCTAAACTTCTTAAATCCTGCAGTATGGTTAAGATTACTTACAATCGGATTCCATTTTTCAAAACTGATAGAAGATCTAACAGAATACGAGAAGTATTGATAGTAATCATTATCATGCATTCTTTGGAAGAACTGGTTTAATTTGCCAGTATCTTTCAACCAACCTTTTCTGGTAATACTATTTGATCCAATCTTGTATTTGGAACTAATGCCATCAACAGAAGATATCAAACCTTTATTCTGAGAGGATTGACCAATAATCAAATCATCTTGAGAGAATGGAATTTTAGATCTTACTCTAAGGTACTCATTTCTTAAATCATAAGATTGAACAACACCAACATTATCGTCTTGAGCAATAATAACCTCACCTGCTCTAAATGAATCTTTTTCCAATTCAATATCGAATTGTGGGAAGTAAGATTCTGGTGTTACAGTACCAAAAGAATCAAAGCTATCAAAATTACCTGGTTGTTCTCCAGACTTTAAATTATCTGCTAAATTATAAGTAATTGTTGGATTATCTCCAGTAAGATCAGGGTCTACAGCTGTCAAAGTGAATAAAGTATATCCATAATCTGCAGAGTTGAATCCTTTAGGATTAGATACTGTTGTATCCGTGTTAGTGTTCTCAACAATTACTTTATCACCAACTCTAAACGGATAGTCTTCAGAACTATTGAAAGTAACAGCAAATCCAATGACTACATCTTTTGTATTACTGTCAAAATTAATATTTTGAATTCTAACTCCATTTGGATTATTAATTGGAAGAATTTTTGGAGTTACATTGTAAAGACCTGTAGTATTTCTTACAATTGTTACTTCAGTATCTCCAATATTATAATCAAGAGAAACTTCTGAGTTAACTCTTCCAGTAAATCCATCAAGAACTACTAGTTGTGGAGGAATAAAGTAATTTACACCAGGATTTGCAATCTTAATAGATTGGAACTTGGATAGAGGTTCAATCTTGTAAGTATATGGGAATTGTGCAATAGGACGAAGAGTTTTATCTGGTGGATAGTCAAATCCAATGTCAGTAAGAACAACAGAGTCTGCTTTACCTATACGTGTACTTGATGGTAAGAAAATTGCACCAGTTCCACCAGCACTAACAATTTTACTAACATTAGGAAGTGACCTGTAACCACGTCCAGCAGAGTCCAATTGGACTCTATCAACAGGTCCAATAGCAGTCAAAGAAGTGGTAGAATACTTTAGAGTTGCTTCATTATCTGGATAGAATTCTCTTTCTGGAGTTTCTCTAAGTGTATAATTAAAACCTGTAGAAGTAACACCAGTGATACGAGTAGTTAAATTGTAACCACTATCGATAATTGATAATTTATTTGAGTTTCTAATATTAAATCTATCATTAATGATGCCCAACTTATCAATAGAAGCGCCATTATACTCAATGGGAACTAAATTATAGAACAGATTATTAGGAACACTATCTTCAATAATCAACTCTAATTTTGCATTAGGTTCTCCAATAACACCTGATGTTTTTACACTAAATGCATTGGTTTCTGGTGCATCATCTCCAAGAAAGTCAAATTCTGCCTGTTCTCTCTCTGCAAAGAAAAATTCATCAGTGAGTTCTTCGTCAGTGTACAGGAAGAAATTGAATGCTGGCAATGAGTTAGCAGTAAGTGTTTGATCTGATAAATCAAATATAATAGTAGAGTCTCTAACTCCTGTTATTTCTGGATTTACAGAACTTAGTTTACCAAAAGATTGGGTTTGAATATTAATAATCTCAACATTTTCATTAGATGAGATTACTTCATAGTAATAGTTTGACAGAGAAATAGTGTCATCATCAAGTTTGATTATATAATAAATTGCAGAGTTTGTTAGACCTACTGGAACGGAAGATGAGTTAAAAATAACCTTCTCACCATTTCTAAATCCATGGTTGGGAATAGTAATAGTATTTCTATTAATGTCAACGGCAGAATCAATAAATTCTCTGGGATTGACAAGCATACGACGATTAACATCATCATATGTAATTTTGATAGATGTTTGAATACCAGAAACTACATTGATAGAAACTTGATCACCATCAGATAAACTATGTGCTACTTTAGTTGTAACAGTCGCTGTCTTTTTGTAAACATCACCAACAATTGTTAGTTCATTATTTGTTGTGAAGCTATGAATTTCACCACCACCATAAGTACTAAGCGAGAACAGTTTTAATGGTTCTGTTCCAACACCAACAAATCCTCCAGTAGATCCAACACCAACTTTCATGGTAGATATACCAATAAAGTCAGCATCATATGCTGCAATGTAGAGTTTATCGTCGTTCTCTAATGGGAAAGTAGTTGCAGCAATACTTACACTAACTCCTGTTCCACCAGCACCTACATTGTAAGTGAGTAAATCGTTGGTTTTGAATCCATGATCTGGGAGGAAGAATGTATTTAATCTCGGTGCAATAATAGATTCTTGTGACAATCCTGGATTGCTAATATAGAGAAGTCCAGACTTATTCTGATTTCTAGTTAAAGCAGAACCTTGAGTACTATAATAAGTGCTTCTAAGAACACCTTGCTCTACTTGAGCACCCCAAACGTATATCGTTGATGTAACATTTGTTACAAGACCCTGAGGTCCAAAAGTACCAATCTTAAATCTGTGTTGACCAGCACTTGTAAATGTTTGGAATGAGAACCTCTGCCATTTGTTTGTTAGAGTAACTTTTGAGTTGTGGTACGTAAGACCATCCTCAAGTATTAAATAAACTTCCTCTCCTCCAATATCACCTTTTAAGAATACAGATGCAACATAATCATCAGCAGCAAGACCTACAGATTCATACTGAAGACCAAATGCATCAGAACTACCAGTAGTTGCACCAAAAGCAACTTTAGCTGCTTCCGTTGTTCCATCTGGGGCAGTAGAATCATAGTAATTGATAGTTCCTGTACCAATACCTGCAGTGTAGTAATTCCACTGAGTACCAATACCACTGGGAACAGGATCAGAATAAAGAAGAAGGTTTTCTGCAGAGATAATGACTGATTCTCTTGGATCAAAATAGTATGTTTTGTCTAAACGATACTCTGTAGATGTAGAGAATCCAGTATTTACGGTTAACTTTCTAGTTTGCTCAACAACTTCAGCACCACTTGTATGAATGCTGCTAGTTCCGTTAATTGATCGCTGAACTCTTATTCTTCCATCATTTTGGAAAACATTCAGAACTTTAACTAATTCCGAACCAACTTCATATATGTCATTATTGGATAGTGTTGGGAAAGACATATTACCCGACACATTAAAGAAGGTGACGATGCCAGTAGCAGCTGCATCACCAACACTATTTGTCAATACTAGTGTATTAGTAGTAACTCCAATTGGATAAGAACTACTAAATTGAGTTGATAAAATATTGAGGTTTTGAATAGAGACTATATCGCCATCTTTATAACCATGTGCAGTGCTTCCAAATCCAACATATCTACCATCTTGTTTAAATGGAGTAAACTGAACATTGTTTAAGACAAATTCATTATATTGAATGTTATCGACAGACTTTCCTCCAAGTTCAGTAATTCTTGCATACGCACCAGATCCACCACTGCCTCGGTTATCAAAGAAGATTTGGTCAGCAAGAGAATAGTTATCTCCAGGAGACACAATATTCAATCTGCTCAGTTCTCCTGGACTGGTGGTCTCAATTTCAGTGAATCCTTCAGAGAAATCATCTGGTTGTAAGAATCCAGAATACTTGGTGTAGTTATTGAGGAGACCTAAATGACCAGTATATCTAACCCAACCACTTTCGTTAACATTATAGAATAATGTATTTGATAATCTTTCAAAATTGTAACTAATTGGTTTTGATTTGTATGAGTCTCCAATAATATATGGGAATAGTGGTTTTTTATATCCATTCAGAGGACCACTAGATTCTGGTGTTGAGTTAATTGTTGCAAAGTAAGCATATACGCCGTCTGGAAACTCTGGAGTCTTACAATATCTTCCATTATGAATATCTAAGTCTCCATCACCAACATAGACAAAATCTTCTCGGAAAATTCCTGCTGGGAACTGTGCAGTTCCTGGTCTATTTGATTGAAGTTGAAGACTGTAACTAGTCTGTAAACGCTTTACTGCACCACCCTCTTTATCTGCATATCCATATGGACCATAAATCGGATGACCATCATATGCCCAACCAATAATTGGAGAGTGATATAGGACAGAATTGGTGTCATTTTCAATATCATCTCTGTAGATAGTATTTCCATCAATATCAATTGATGTTGCAAGAACCTTACGTCTGAATTCTCTACCAGCATATCCATGAACATACTGAAGACCTTTTTCTGCACTCAGAGCTGATGTAATAATTCCATCATCAGGATTTAATTTTTCTGATTGAATAATTTTTTCAATATAATTAATAGACCATGATGCAATATTTGCTCTAAATTGTGCTCCAGATCCTGTTGGAACAACTTGTAAAACAGTATCTACCTGTTTATATCCAAATCCACCATCAATAATTCTAACTTCTTGTATAACTCCATTTTCAATGATAGGTGTTAAGATTGCACCATCACCAGATCCAATAGTTCTAATTTCTGGTGGAGAATTATATCCAGAACCACCAAAATTAACAATAACACCAATAATTCTTCCTGCAGAAGATACAATTACACTTAATTGTGCTCCACTACCACTAGATAGTGTAATATTTGGTTGTCTGTTGTAATTCAATACATTTTCATCGCCATATCCATTACCAGGTTTCTTAACAGATACTGAGGTAATATCTCCAGTAAATACAGGTTCAATTTTTGCAAAAAAGTCTTGACCAGATGTTGTTGTGATTCCAATAGGTGCTTCAAGAGAGACTGTGATTGGTCTATACTTGATATCATGAATACCTGTTCCACCATCAGTGAAATCAATAAATCTCCTATTAATATAATTGTAGTCTGAAGGTAATGTGCTACCAACACCTACGGGTCTGTACTCTGCGACTCTAAAAGAATCCTTGTCAACAACACTTACATAATATTCTGATGTAGAATTGAGACCTACAGGTAAAGTTCCCTCACTATTAAATTTAATTATTTCTCTATTGTTATATCCATGATTTGGATAATCAATCTTGTTATCGTAGATGTTTACATTCTCTTCTTCAAAGAATAATGTTTTGTTTGTATATCCTTCTCCTGGATTTACAATTTCAACAGAACTAATAACATTTTTCTTATTGAATGAAATTATTTTTTGAAGACCATCTCCATAAGACGTAAAATTAACGGTATTTAAACCAACAATAGCATCATCTAAAGTATTGTGGAGTTTAATTGTAGTTGAATCAATTCTTTTAACAAAGTAAATGTTATCATCAACTAATCCACCAACAGAATCTTGATCTTGTCGAGAATATAGAACTTTTTCTAAATCACGCAATCTATGATCAGTGGAAAAACCAATAGTATTATTGGTAAGGTTCAAATTATCATATAGACTACCAGCATTAAATGACACTGAGTGTATTACTTTTGAAACATTACATTTTGCCTCTGCAGAGTTGCCATTACCGCCAGATATAGTAACTTTTGGTTCCTCAACGTAATCAAAACCCTTATCGAGGATATTGATTCTACTTAAAGACCCTACAACGTTGACAACTGCTTCAGCACCTGATCCAAATGTTGTATTACCACTACCAACATTGTCATCAATAGTAATAATTGGTGGATTGATCACATCATAATTACTATCTCCTGGTGCAGATACATCAATGGATTTAATTGGACCGTAATAAAGAGTATCAGATGATTTATAATTAACAATTTCAACACCATTTATGAACATTCCAACATTTCCTGGAACTGTTACTGCCTCTTCTGGGTCATCAGCAGGTTTTGGTGGAGAGAACTTTCTGATAACATCTTGTGGTTGAAGAGATTTATCTTGGAATCTTAGTAACTCAAATTTATTGTTGAAAACCGTTCCAAAAACTTTAACGAAAATTCCACTTCTAATATTCGATCTAGATGTTGCCAATCTGATTGTTGAGGAATTTACTTTAAATACAAAATACTGTCCCTCAAGAATATCCAATCCAATATTGTTATTATATGAATAATTGATTGCATCTCCTGTGGTAAATGCATTTCCACCAATGTTGATGTCTTCACCATCAAATTGACCACTAAAGGTAACAGATAAATCTTCTACAGTAATTGGTGTATTGTAGTAATCTGGTAAAGAAGAAGCTACAACATAAGTATCTTCATCATCAACGTATACATTCTGCACATTAGCAGACATGATATTCAATTGTGGGTTACTTATAGATTCAGTTTTAGATACACCCTTTCTAATAACATACTTTACTTGAGTTGTATTGATAACTGTAGTTAAGTTTATATCAAACTCATACTCATCAGAAACTGCAATCACAAAGATGTCATACTGGTTGCCGTCAGTGCCAGTAACAGTTCCAATATCACCTAAAGTAAAGATATGTGGATCAAATGTCCTAACTCTATACTGAGCAGCACCATTTAACTTAAGTGCAACCTGTGTCAGTTCAGCAATCTCATATTCTGGAGTGGAGTTAATAATCCAACTCTTTGTTCTATAATCATCACTGTCTGTTCCTAAAGAAACAATCTCAATTTGATCTCCTGATTGATAATAGTATGAATCCTCTTTCTTAAATTCAAGATCACCAAGAACTCCCGTGACTTTTACTCTAATCTCGTCACCATCAACAGTGGCGTAAGCGTAGTCTGGAGTTGTAATATTTTGATTGAGACTCAGTGCAACTGGAGAAGATAATCCAAAGAATTGAGTAGAACTTTTAGATTCATACTCAATTTGATATTCTACTTCATTATCAAAAATAACAAGAGTTCCTTCATTATCAAAACTAAGAGTTGAATCTACGTCAATATAAGTTTGACCAATAGAAACTGGATTTGTTACTCTTGTTTTTGGGTGTACTGTAAATACAAAAGTCTCTAATTCTGGGTTATAATCTAAACTAAGTCTGTAATATTCTTCACCATCTCTAAAAATCTTCTCAACGTCGGTAATTGTACCCGCTGCTTTTTGAATTTTATCAGTTGGATCTTGATAAAGAGTTCTGTTTACTAATTCTTCTGGATCACCGATAAGTCTCTCTACAACCAGGTCTCTGGTGATTCTGTAATCAGCATCAGATGGTTGAATAAGGAAGTCTCTAGGTTTGATAACGTCAACATCAACGCCATATAATAACTTAAACAAAACTTCAAACGAAGAGTTTGCACCTTTTGCTGAGTAAAAGTCCTTTAACCTTGCAACAGCAACTTTTTCATTAATTGATTCAAAGAACTGAAGATCATCAAATCCAGGAGCATACTGTCGCTTATACTTTCGGTATAACTCTGTTAAAAATAATGCATTCAAATTGAATACATCTACACCACTACTATGAATACCAACTAAACTCTTCTCAAACTCGGGAGGAGTTGATTCTGATGCATAATAAGAAGTAATTCCAGAAAAACCTCTAGAACAACCATTAAAGCTGGTAGGTGTCTTAGATCTATAGTGAATCAACTCACTATTGATTTTAATTAAACCATTTTTATCTGGAAATCCGTGAGTATCTGTTACTCTAACAATGTCAGTGCTATATCCAACAGATTCTGTCGAATCTGTTTTATATGTGAGTTCTGCTAACTGCTCAAGTGCAGTATAATTATCAATATTGTTGATAATATCAAGAGGACCGCCAGGATCTTCAAGAGTTCTGTAGTAATCTACTAAAAACTCAATGAATTCTGGATACTGATCTCTAACGTACTGAGGAACTTGGTCCTGAACGAGATTCTTGATTTGAACTCTATTTTGCATATCTTTATAACCTTACGTATGCGCCGTTTAAGTAGCTAGATGATACTATGTATTGAGATCCTGAGAGGTCTGCTCCAGAAGAGATAACATCAGAGACCATTGTTACTTCTGAAGTGGTTGTATCGAGTTGTAGATACAAATCTTGGAGACCAATGATGTCATTTGATCTTGGAATTATGGATACTTCCATAATATTGTCGCCAAACTTCAATTTCGATGTATTTGTAAAGTTAAGGGCATTCAACTTAATTTCACCCTTCTCATAATCAATAATTCCAACATTTTGTCTAACGATGATGGGTTGTGAAGAAGCATTTAATTTAAATGCAAATACATTTCCAGTCATTCCATCTGAATTCGGAATATCACTAAAGTAAACTGTTCCAGTTATACCTTGAATTTGAACTCCGCTAGTTTTAAAGTTGTATCCACTTTGGTTCTTAATGTGTATTTTGTTGCCGAAGCAAATTTCATTCTCACTAAACACATTTAATGTAAGTTTTACATCTCTTCTAATTGCAATGGACGTAATATTAGAAGTAATTGCAACAGATGTGTCGTCAATCAGTTTCAAGAACTTACTATATCTAAACCTTGAACCGTATCTATTTAACTCATCAGAAGCAGCGTACTTTTCAAGATTTTTAGATACCGCAGATTTAATTCCTTCAGCATTACCAAGGTTCTGGTTATAGTAAACGTTAGTGTAGTACTCAATATACAGATATTTGAGATCGATAAATTCTGGAATAATTCCTGCTACGGCATATCTTCTCAGAAGAGTTTTAATATTATCTTTAACAATGTTAGGTAAATATGAACCATTTTGTGGTTTTACCGTGATGAAGACTTTTCCATATTTTGGTGGACTTAATTCTTCTCCACCAAACACAGATACTGACTCTGCTTCTGGATATATTTGAGGAATTAGTGCTTCATAGTCATTAGCAGTAACTGCTCTGTTTTGTGATGCATATACCCTTGGTGCAAGCTTCTTGACTGACTCCACACTCTCTATAGGAGCGCCGTATGCGGTGCCCTGGATCGTCTCTACGAGGGGTGAAGTGATCTTTACGGGTGATCCATTGTTATCGACAAATCTACCCGTAAATGAGAACTTATTGATACCGTTAGCACGCTCACCATTAGTAACAATATAAGTTACAATGATGTAATTTCCATTTTTAAGTTTACTTCCAAAACTACCATCACCAAAGATCAGTTCATATCTAGAATCAGTAATTTCATTGATGAAGAAGACATCATCCGTCCCCTTTGTAGTCGTTAAATTATCAGATTTCTTGTAAACTCTGGTTACATTGCTATTTCTGCTCTCTCTTACTTCAACTCGAATCAATTCAGTATCAATTCGTGGATTTTGAAGGATAAACTTCTGATTTTTATTATTTGCATCTACTGTAAAGGTGTTTTGAACGTATGCACCTTCGTAAATGGTAACCTCATCAAAAATAGCAGTATCTGAACTTACAGGAACGGTAATATCTTCTGGAATAGTGAACACATAGTTCCTTCCAGAGTAGTTTACCGAAGAAGTTGCAACAATACCCTTTTTAAGAGTTACCGATACTGGGTTTGTGGCAAAACTGGTGAGATCAAGATAAAAACTGATTACTGCTCTTGCAGAAGTAACCGATCTGGGGATATATCCAAGATTCCTTGCTAGAGACACTACGTTCTCTCTTAAGGTTGCTCCATCAAGGAACACCTCATTGGTTAGCATATTAGCGTTGTAGGAACTAATATACGTGTTATATGCCAAAGTGTCTAACAACACAGTAAAGTTAGACCCTTCAAAGTCATAGTCAGTAAAAGTACCATCTGCTCTCAGGTAACTTTTTATTGACTCTTTGATTTCTTCAAAATCTAGAGATGAGACGTTGACTAGTGACATTTATCGTGTTGGTAGTAATACGAACTGTAACTGCTGTGCTGTCGCATCAATTCCTATAATGAGATACTTAATGGTAACGTCCATTAATCCTTCATCATAGTTTGGAATTACAACTACCTCCGTCAAATCCACTCTCGGTTCATTTACTCTAATAACCGATTCAATTTCATCCTTTAATGTTCTTGCAGTAAAGAAGTCAATGTTCTCAAATAACAGTCTATTGACAGCACACCCAAAATCTGGGTCAAAAAACTTCTCTCCCTGTATAGTAAGCACAAGATTTTGTACTGCACGGGATATAGCATACTCATTTTGTAAAGTAATTAAGTCTCTCGTCAAAGGATTTCTCTTCAACGTGAGACTTATATCTTTAAATCTGCGACTAACTCGCTCTAATGGCATGATATTTAGGGAAAAGCGTACTTTTCAGTTATTTAGTACACTTTTACTCGACTTCAGTCCTCCAAACGCTCCAAATAATCGGTCTCTGGAGCGTAAACTTCTTCTTTTTCTTTCGCACGGCGTCTTCTTGCAGCCATATCAAGATATTTGTCACTATCAACTTCTGTAATTAGGGTCATTCCCTCTTCAATGAAGAATTCTCCCTTATCGACCTTGTGATAATTGCCCATTTTTTGCTCCGTAGTTGAATTTGGGAACTTTTAGAGGGGTTACTATCCCTGATTTTCTTCGTTTTCGCGCTCTTTTGCTGTTTTCCAAAAATATTCGTCTTCTCGACCCATACCAAGACGCTCAAAACCGTTCTCGACTGAGTAAAATTCCGTAGAAACCTTGAAATCTGGCATTTTTGGTTCAACAGGAGTCAAACTATTGTCAAAAATACGCATTCTATTGTTTGGATAGAGTGCATATTGACCATTGTTCAACTCAATGAGGTTATGTGACTTGTGTTCAGCGGGATTTTCGCTTGTTGCGTAGTCAATAACGTCTGGATCTTGATGATAATTGTCTATTGTACAGATATATGTTCCCTTTTGTATGCCATGATCCCTAGTATATAGTTCAAAATCCATAGATCCAATGAATTGTTTTTGAATCGATACAACCCCATAGTCCATACAGTTCCAAAACTGTAGATTTGGGAGATCCATATCAGGATCAGGAAGTTCTGGCTCCGAGAGAAACGCGCTGATAGGCAACTTATCATACATTGCCGCATACTCTGGTAAATATGTCTCAAAATAAAAAGCACGCCCAGGCATCGACTTACACGATACCCAGACGCCTTTAACAAATTCACCATGACCAAACTGATGATCAGTAAGATATTCTTTACGAACCCAAACCTCAACAGCAGGAAGGTTGCAGATTAACGCTGCCATAGCAATAGATCTTAACTATTACTATTTACATGATCAACGCCCTTGTCCGCGATAACGTTTTGGCTTAGAGTTCCGAGATGTCGCGGCGTATTTGGTGTGCTGTCCGCTTCCTTGCCGAGTTTTTTTCGGGGTAGACTCGATGAACTGAGTGCCCATCATAGACTTTTTAACTTTTGCCATAATTAATCAAGAATTGGTTCAAGTGAGATAAATGAAGGATTTATGGGTTCTCCTTCATAATAACGTTCAGAGAGGTCTTGTAGGACCTCTGTGGACTCCTCCAGAGTGATTCCCTGAAGGAGTACCTCGCCATTATAACAGATGTTATAAAGGATATCCATCAGATGATACGCATCTTTTCGTGACCAACACGAATACGAGGGTCGCACCAGGTTTCGACACCTGCTTCCTTGGCATCCAGACAGAACGATACGTCCTCTCCGCACATATCTTGAACTCCACCAGATTCAAAGACTTGCATCTTAGGAGCAAACCAAGGGTATTCGAGACGCTCAAAGACGCCCTTACGAATCAACACCCATCCAAAACCAGTGTAATCAACCGTGAAGGGTTTGCGACGTTTTGCCATGGACTCTACAGTCTCATGGTTCATGACACCACCGTTCTTACGGAAGTCGTCTTCGTCCAACCAGTGTGCAACACTCGTAGTCATACCATCTTCGGTGGCATACCATCCCGCAGCAATTTCACGCTCGGGTACTTCGTTACCATCCTTATCAGGACCAGGAACTGCGAGATCACACAGTTGCCAGAACTTCTCAGAGGTAAACACAATGTCGTTATCAATCCACAGTTGATAATCATAAGGGAGTTTACCATCCCAGGGTACTTGCTTAGGACCACGCAGAACATTCGCCCCAAGCACTTTGCATCGTGCAAAGTTAACCATAGAGGAATAATCCTGAGAGATCTGAATGTTCATTCCGTTTTGTACAAGATCAAATGCGAGTTGTACAAAACTCTTCAAGAATGTATAAGAGCAACTACGACCAGGCAAGCAGAATACAATGCTCTTGCCTCGCATACGCTCTTTAATTGCTTGGTAGTCCCAATCCTCTTTAGGTTTGGTGGGCGCTGCCGCCTTAACAGTGAATCCTTTTGCCATAGCTTAAAAGTTTTTTCAGTTCAATTCTAACAGTGTATGTATCTTATGTCAATATGAAGCATCTGCAACCACACTGTGGTCAACAGTAAGTTCTTCGTATTCGTAGCGGTTCTGATCAATGTTCCGCCACACAACTGCAAAGTCTTCTTCGCTTAACTTTGCATACTCAACTTTATTCTCTTTGTCGTAGATATGATAGATCTTTGTATCCATTATTACTTAATTCGATACCGAATTATATAGCACGACAATGAGAACTCCCAGGGCGGTTAGTACTACCTTCGGATGACGAGCAATCCAATAAGTCAGAATGACTCTCCACATATTCCAATAAGGAGTCTTCCGCCGCATTTTGAGAATTCTCATTGACCCTATTATAACACCCTTTTGCTCGAAAAATTTTGGGCGAATTTTTTTATATGCAATCGAAATCACTCGCTCGATCTGTCACCTCTGTAGGTTAGGGTAGTGACCCATTTTTAATCGGGGGGCGCTATATCGCACATAAGCATATCTTATCATACCGAACAACTGCCATAACGACTGCTGATCAATGGGGTGTGTCACTCACGAATGTGTCCACCACTGCCCAAACCCCTTGCGCCGCAAGGGATCTCAGCGACTTGTGCCAATCCACGAACTGTCTTTTTGCTGTCATAATCGTTCACAACCACTTTTATTTGTGTCCACTCTGAAATGCTGACAAAAACTGTAACGGATTGAAATATTAAGAAAGAAAAAAAAGCGGACCCATAAGGTCCGCTGAACTGTGGAAAAACCCTGTGGATTCTGTGGAAAACCTACCGCAACCGCCAGTAACTCACTCCCCTATAGGTGAGACGCTGCGGCATCCGCCAGCGGTCGCCAACCCTTGCCAGGTATGGGATCGGATCGGATCGATCGGGACAGTGCCAAATCATCTGAGGTTCCCGAGACTCGACGGCGTATTGGTGCGCTTCCTTACCATCAACCGCCCATCCTGTCGCCATGATCCAGTCGGGATCCTGCCATGCCAGGGGTTGCACTAGGAAGCGGCAGACAATCGCCCGCTTTAGTTTGAATTCTGCCGCCAGTGGTTCTAGTTCCATTGTGTGGATTGAATCGACTCCCCCATTGTGCCGTATGGGGGCGCTATTGCAACCCCTTGTGGATGCGGCGATAGCAAACCCAGGTGACCGCTTGAACCTGCCCTGCTGAGACCGTCTCCCCTGTGATCTGCGATACCGTCGCGGCGGCGTCCCTGTAGAGGTTCTGGATCGTCTCAAACCCCTTAGGGGTGATGCTCGGCACGTCGCGGAGACTGCCAACGGTTCCCATGGCGATGTTGTAAGCGTGACCGTCAATAACGGGACAGTCAGTGTCACCATTGCGGGCAATGTTTAGGTAAAAAGCAACAATTTTTTGACCACGCAAAATTGATACAATCTCGGCAGAATCTACGTCACTTGAGAGAATCTTAACTGCCTTTGCTTTGTTGTTACCAAACGTGCAAACTTTAACGCTGTCAATATCAATCCCCGCTTTAATTGCCCTTGCTAAATTCTCGGCGTCCTGACAATTCCGCTCCCACTTGTTATTTGGAGATAAAGCGGCGATTGCCCCCGCTATTTGATCAACGGAGAATCCTAATTCTGCGGCGATTCTTAAGCAAAACGTATAGGCGTTAGAGTACCAAGCAAGACCATTTTCCTTGTCTTGGTTGTTACTTTGGAACCACAATCCGAGAATCGGGGCTGTGGTGCGGTTGCTGAGATCCATTGGGAGAGAAGGGGAGACAGCGGGTGAGGTGTGAAGAACCCTCGCCCTGTTGATCACAAGGTAGGCGGTTTTGACCGACCGCGCAACGGGTTAAATCCGAAGAGATTCTGAGTCTTGCAATCCTGACAATCCCCTAACAAAATGTGAATTAAGGGTTGCATTAAGTGTTGTAAACCCGTTGTTGACAATCTGGCGACGGATGATAGGTATCCCTTATGGACAAAATGTTAAAAAGCGGAATCATTCCGAGATGGGCGATTCTCACCAAAATGTGCCAATCCCAGAAGTGTCACACAATGTGACGATCCAGAATTGGCACATGGTATAATCGACAATCCGCTAATTGAGAATGAGAGTCAATAGCATTACACCCACCACAGACTCTTGCGATTGATTCTCAACCGCAATTATTACAATCGATTACAACATCCCACTCATCGCTTGACAGATCATGCCACCATGTCTGGCGACCGTTCTCAGAGACAAGGAAGATGCTCCCCTCTTTACGTTGCTCTACAACACACCAAGGGTTAGATTCCATAAGATTATGGAATCGATTCTTCGCTTTGGAAGATTTCGGAGTGACAAAAGCAACCATGATCAAGAGGGGAGGATTGATTGGATAACGGTATTGTATCAGATCCTGTGTGAGAGGTAACTAGTGAGAAGAACTAGTTAATGAATTGATACAATACCGCGTGCGTCTAGTCGAGATAAATGAGCGCACGTCTCGTCGAGATCTATGCGCCCACGTCTAGTCGAGATCTCAGGCGGCGACCTTTTGGAGGGTTTCTGCCTTGATCTGCTGGTTCACGAACTGACCTTTGCTGGTGGCAGCATTGAAGGCAGTCACGAACTGCTCAACGTCAGCGACAGAATAGGTGTACTGGCGACCGCCGTTGAAGGTGACGAGAACCTGACCGTCATCGGTGGTGCTCATTGCTTCGATTGCGGAGGAAGTAAAAGCGTTGATCATAATTAAAAAAAAGCGATTGAATGCTGATGTGTTTTGAGCGGGATGCATCACCCCCGCTGTTGTCCTTATTGTACAGGCATTAGACCGATGGGTTGCTTCAATTGTGACACTTTGTTAGGTGTCTTTTTTTGCTGCTCCATCCAGCGATCGAAGTGCCTGATGTCAAACGATTCTACACCATCCATCAGCACATCCGTGACCTTTGCCTTAAAGCAGGAGACACAGAATGCCTTGATTCCCCATAGCACGATCATGGGGTTGACGAACTGAGGGATGCTGATGCGGAGGTTGAAGGTGACGTAGCGCATGTGGTGGGTT
>MDSW01082648.1_pt1 | contig 37869 bp, 40 predicted proteins | sample 811171 | NCBI WGS metagenome assembly MDSW01 (sample SAMN05326641, study PRJNA326480) | marine metagenome | isolation source: seawater | place: Atlantic Ocean: North West | collected 2012 | reverse complement strand
AATAAATAAAAGGATAATTTAATAGGTCCCATCGTCTAACGGTTAGGACAGATGGTTTTCAATCATCTAATCGGGGTTCGATTCCCCGTGGGACCGCCAAAATACTATTATTTTACTATGAAATTTTTAAGGGTAGGGGATATAAACAATGAAAAGCCAGCAGTTTTAGATGATAAAGGTCAAGCTAGAGATTTATCGTCTATAATTCTAGATTTAGATCCCTCTACCATTAATAAAAATACAATAAAAAAGATAGAAGAAAAGAAGATCAACAATCTCCCATTAGTAAAAAACCCATTTAGAATAGGTCCATGCATATCAAAACCGCAAAAATTTATTGGGGTAGGTTTAAACTATAGTGATCACGCTGCTGAAACTGGTATGGCTACACCAAAGGAACCAATTATTTTTATGAAGGCTACCAGTTGTTTATCTGGACCTAATGATGATGTTAAAATACCAAAAAAATCTAAAAAAACTGATTGGGAAGTTGAGTTGGGTATTATTATAGGTGAAAAAGCTCAGTATATAAGCGAAGCAGTATCCCAGAAGCATATATTTGGCTATTGCATTGTAAACGATGTTAGTGAGAGAGAATTTCAAATTGATAGAGGAGGTACATGGGACAAAGGTAAAAGTTGTGATACTTTTGGTCCAGTTGGGCCATATCTTGTCACCAAAGATGAAATCAAAGATATTAAAAATTTAAATTTAGAATTAAAATTAAATGGTAATGTTATGCAAAAAGGAAACACTAATAAAATGATTTTTGATGTTAACTACTTAGTCTCATACATAAGTAATTTTATGACTTTATTGCCTGGGGATATAATAACAACTGGGACTCCGCCAGGAGTGGGTATGGCACGTAAACCTCAAATTTTTCTTAAAGCTGGCGATGAAATGAATCTATCCATTGATTTTTTAGGATCACAAAAACAAAAAGTTTCAAATTTGTCTTAATGTACTATGTATACTTATTAGGAAGTATTAAAAAAAATAAAGTAAAAACTTATGTAGGCTATACAAATAACTTAAAAAAAAGACTCTTTTTACATAATACAAGCAAAGGTGCTAAATCTACCAGAGGAAGAAAATGGAAAATTCTTTATAAAGAAAAATTTTTTTTAAAAAGTAAAGCTTTGTCGAGAGAGTATTATTTAAAAAAAGATAAAAAATTTAGAAATAAATTAAAATCTAAAATTTAATATTTTTTAAAGCGTTATTTTTAAATAAATTTGCTTCTTGAATGTATCTTCGTACCATTTGGGTAGTTTTATGACCAGTCATAGCCATTATACTTCTTTCCTCCGCACCCTGTTCAGCTGTTGTTGTAGCAAAACCTGATCTAAGACTATGTCCTGAGTACTTTTTAGCATCTAGTCCAGCGAGTGCTGTGTATTTTTTAATTGTAAGAGCTACATTTTTATCGGAATTGTCGAATATCTTTCCTGAATTAATTTTTGATTTATTAAGCCATTCTTTTAATGCAAGCACAGGACAGTATTCAGTATTAGGAAAGTAGGGTATGCCCTTAGTCATTCCTTCTCCTGACTGGTCTGTTTTTGATCTTTTAACAAATATTTTTACTCCTTCAGGAACTAACTCTACATCTTCATAATCTATTGAAACTAATTCAGATCTTCTAAAACCTCCTGCAAAACCTAAAAGTATTAATGCTTTGTTTTTTATTTTACTTGACTCATTTTTTTCTTTATTAATTGCATTAATTATTAACTTTAACTCATTGATTAATATAGGTTTTTTTGCTTTCTGATGGCTCCCTAATATTCTTTTTATACCCATTAAGTTTTCTGTAATCATTGGATGTTTTATATCTATATAATGTCCTGAAAGTTTATGAATAACACTTATAGAAGCCAACCTCCTTTTCAGTGTGCTAAACTTGCTCGATTTTGAAAGGTGAGTTAAGTAAAGTGTAATTACTTTAGGTTCAGACGGCATTGGTTTAAAACCGTTCTTAATGCAGAAACCAGCAAAATCTTTATAGTCAGCCTTATATGCTCTTAGTGTGTTTAAAGCCTTAGAGCTTTTTAAGTTCTGTAACGTTTCTAATTCCAAACTTTTTACATCTGTTACTATTTCATTCATAATGTTCCGATAACCATTAATTATCGGAAGTTATAATAGAGTTATTTGAAGATGTCAAGTAATGATTTATAATTATTATAAACATGTTTGCTAATAGAAAACGAATAATATTAGACAGAGGTCCAAGTTGGCCTGATTATAGGGCTGCAGAACCGTTTGTAATACGATATTACCCATTTTTTAGAACCAGACCTAAGTGGTTTCCCTTCAATATATTCATCCATAAGCTTCTAAAGAGCGATTTAGGTGACTTACACGACCATTATTGGTCATATATTACTATAATACTTAAAGGAGGCTATTGGGAGACGACTGAAAAGGGTACTTTTTGGAGAAAACCTGGTTATATTGGCTTTCGAAGGTACAACAATCGACATAGTCTTAAGATGCCTGAAGGGAAATGCGCCTGGACTTTGTTATTTGTTGGACCTAAAAGATCAGCAAAAATGACCTCTAAATACGCAAATAAGCCTTGATTTAAGCTATTTTATTAATATTTTGACCCCTATTTTTTGAAATCGCATTATACAGCTTCCAGTTGTACCATTTACCAGCAATTTGTTAAATGCACCCCTTCTATGGCCGTTTAATCGCTATATTCCTATACTGCAACCCTTTTAAATGAAGAATTTTTTTATCCTATTTTTTTATATTTTTCACTTAAATTTCCCTTTATTTTAGCCACTTTTTTAATCATATGATTATACTTTTTATCTAGTGAGTTTAGTAATTCAAAAAATGGTGATTTTATTAGCTTATTTAATGATATTAGCTTTAATGTGGCTTTATTATAATATAGTTTAAGTTATGTAATTATGTCGTTGATTTTATTATATATTTTATAATACTTAAAGTAATACATTAATATATAATTACTTATTTAACCAGGACCGATGCCCTCTCCCTTAGTGAGATGTAAATACCTGAACAGACAATAATCGCTAAGCCAATCCAAGTCCAATAATGCGGGAAGTCACCAAAGAAATAATAGCCAAGAATTACATTAGTTACTATTTCAAAGTATCCAAAAGGAGCTAGTTTAGAAGCATCAGCATATTTTAAAGATAGTATTAAAAATAAATGACCTAAGCATGCAAAAATACCCATCAATGCAAGTAATGACCATTGGTTAAAAGTAGGATCTACCCAAACAATAGGTACTAAGAATGAGCCAATGACAGCACCTACTACACCAGTTAATAATAAAGTTAATAAAGGACTATCAGAAGTGTGAAGCTGACGAGTTATAACAAGATATATTCCATAAAAAAAACCAGTACCGAGAGCGGCAATACTTGCTGAATTAAACTCTATAAAACCTGGTCTAATTACAATTAAACTTCCTATAAAGCCAACTATTACAGCTGACCATCTTCTAATTCCAACTTTCTCACCTAAAATAATTGGAGACAAAGCTGTAGTAATCAATGGTGCAACAAATGCTAAAGTCAAAGCTTTAGCCATAGAAATTACAGAAATAGAATAAAAGAACAAAACATTTGCAGAAAATAAAGTTAGGCCTCTAAACAATTGTAGTTTGGGTTGAGAAGTCCATGTTAAGTTTTTTTTAAAAAAGAAAAACATAATAGGTAAAGTAAAAAAAACAGTAAAAAAATATCTTGCCCAAGTAATTTGAAAAAAAGAAATATCAGAACTTAAATATTTAGCAATAGTATCCATAAAAGGAAGTATTGACCAAGCTAATAAATTATAAAAAATTGCTTTCACTAATAGTTAAAGTATTTCAAAGAAATAAATACTACAACTATTAAAGTAAAAAATGACATGAATGTGGATAAAGCAACAGTGCTAGCAACACTGTCAGATATTTTTTTAGGTGAGTAGATTTTACTTATTAGATAAGTTAGTATTGCAGATGGCATTGATGCTTGTATAAACATGACACCAGCTTCAACTCCTGAAAGATTAAAAAATCTAACAAAACAAAAACCTACAATTGGTCCAATAATAACTCTTGTAATTGAATAGATTAATGTCTCTTTAAAAGAAAAAACTTTAAGTTTAGACAAAGCTACTCCTAAAGACATTAAAACTAAAAAGATTGTAGAATACCCAATCAAAAAAGTAGCATTTTCCAGAAATTTCGGCGACGGAATCTCAAAATAAACAAATATTAGTGACACTAGTAATGCATATACAGGAGTGCATTTTAATAATGGTTTAATTGAAAATTTTTTACTTGATAGCAATATATTAACACTAAAATGAAACACTAATATCATTGCTGTTGCTGCCGTAGCTATGGCAAGACCCATTTTACCATACGCAAATAAACAAAGTGGCATACCCATGTTGCCTGTATTAGGCAAAATTAGTGGTGGTAATAATCTATAAATATCCTTATTTAATATTTTTAATATTATTATTCCTATTACTGAAAAAATTAATACATATAATGTTATGTAATAAGAAAACCTTAAAAAAAGTTCTATTGTTATATTTGTGCTAGTTAGAGAGTAAAAAATAATTGCTGGGAGACCAAAATTTCCAGCAAAAGTAGTAATAAATTTTGTATCAAATTTAGGGTCTTTTTTGCCATACCAGTAACCTATTCCTATAATTAAGAAAACAGGGAAAAGTACATCAAAAAGTTTAATTATAAGATCCATAAAATGCTATAAAGATATATCTTCTATAGTAAATTCAACCTTTTTTTTTCCTTTCCATTCATTAAGACTCATTTTACCAGCAATATTTATCATTCTTTTATTTTTTTTATCTAATAAAGCCTCTAAAGGTGTGTCTTTAGCGTTGGGAGCAAAAGAATTAAACACTGAGCCATCCTTTCCAGATAAAAGCGATTTTATGTGTGAATTACCAACTACATTTGAATTAATAACCTTTAAATTTTCTATTAAAAACTTAGGTTCATTGTTTCCTGAACCAAATGGTGCTAAATAATTAACCTCGTTAAAAAAGTCTTCATTTAAAGCACTGGGGGCTATTATAGCATCTAAATATAAGCTTTGGCTGTCTTGTAAATTAACTTTAGATTTTTCAAAATTTTTAATTAAAAAATCCCTTAGTATAGAAATGTTTTTTTGTTTAATAGTAAAACCTCCCGCCATTTTATGGCCGCCACCCTTTTCGAGGATACCCATCTGTACAGCCTTAATTATATTTGTGCCTATATCAAAACCAAAGATTGATCTTGCAGATCCCTTTCCTACCTGACCATCTGTAGATATCAAAATAGTAGGTTTTCCGTATTTATCTTTAATTCTAGAAGCTGCTATACCTATAATGCCTTCATGCCAATTTTCACCCGATATTACTAAAACTGGATAATTGTGAAATTTCTTAGCTTCGTTTTTAATTTTTTCTAACAACAATGACTCTATGCTTTTTCTTTCACTATTTGATTTATCTAAATCAATTGCAATTTGATAAACTTTTTGAGGATCTTCTGAAATAAGAAGTTCTGCTCCATGAGTGGACTTACCAACACGACCACCGGCGTTTATTCTAGGTCCAATAACAAATCCTAAATGATGTGTATTTGGTGATGACTCTATATTACATAAATCATACAATGTTTTTAAACCTAGATTAGATCTTTTTTTTATAACTTTTAATCCCTGTTTAACAATAGCACGATTGAGTCCAACTAATGGCACTACATCACAAACTGTTCCGAGAGAAACAAGATCTAATAGGTCTAAAATATTAGGTTCTTTAACTTGGTTAGAAAAAAACCATTTTTCATCTCTTAGTTTCTTATTAAGAGCTACTAAAAACATAAAACATACTCCAGCAGCACACAAATATTTTAATTCTGATGACTCATCAAATCTGTTCGGATTTATTATCGCATACGCTTTGGGGAGCTTTGTATCAGACTGGTGATGATCTAAAATTATTACATCAATATTTTGATCTTGAGCATTATTTACAGGATCAAAAGATAAAGTTCCACAATCAACAGTTAAAATAATTTTACATCCTTTTTTAATAAGATTATTAAAGCCATCTACACTGGGTCCATATCCTTCTTTTTTCCTGTTTGGTATATAGGAAACAACTTTTTGATTTATAGAATTGAAATAACGAACTAATAGTGCAGTCGATGTTGCACCATCAACATCATAATCACCAAAGACACCAATTACTTCATTTTTTAATAAACAAGAATAAACTCTATTAACTGCAGTTTTCATATCTTTTAAACTAAATGGATTTGGTAAAAGATTTTTAATTGTAGGATTAAGAAATAAATCAATATTTTGAATATTTTTTTTTCTAATTGATAGTAATTTTGAAACTATTTGACTTAATGAATAAGTTTCAGAATAATTTTTTATATCTTCTTCATTATATTTTTTTAATATCCAATTTTTTCCACTTACAGAAATATTATTCATTAAGTAATTTTTTTAAATAATATATTTAATTCTTTAATTTTGATCTCATCGGAAAATATTTCCTTTCCATCAACAAACGATATATTTCTTTCATTTTTCTCTAAATTAAGAGCATTAAGTACTTTTGAAGTAGCCTCTGGAATAATTGGATTCAACAAAATTGAAATTTTAGCAATCTGCACCAAGCTTAAATGTAATATATTATTCATTTTTTGAGCATCAGACTTTTTAAGTTTCCAAGGCTCTTCATCATTTATATATTTATTAGTTAAAAAACTTATATTAATTACAGATTTTAAATAAGAATTTAAGTTTTGATTATCCATGTTTTCTCTTAAATCCTTAGTAAGAGTTTCTGTTTCATTAACTAGCTTTTTGTCTGCTTCAGAAACAATATGATTTTTCTTTACCGTATTGTTGCAGTTGTTTTTAATAAATGAAAATATTCGTTGGCATAAATTTCCATAATTATTTGCTAGGTCACTATTTATGCAATTTTCTAAGCTCTTTAATGAAATGTTACCATCGCTTCCATGGGAAACCTCTTTCATTAAATAATAACGAAGTTCGTCTATACCATAATTATCTATTATCTCTATTGGATTAAGTATATTTCCTCTAGATTTTGACATTTTTTCATCTCCAGACAGTATCCAGCCATGGCCGAATACTCTATTTGGAGGCTTTATTTTAGCTGCTAGTAAAAAAGCAGGCCAATATATTGCATGAAATCGCAATATATCTTTACCTATTACATGTACTGAGGCTGGCCAAAAATCTTTGAATAAACTATTCGATACATCAGGGTAGTTAAGTGCGCTTAGATAGTTTGTCAAAGCATCTAACCAGACGTAAATAACATGTTTCTGATTATTGGGAACTTTTATACCCCAGGTAAATGAGGTCCTGCTTACAGATAAATCCTTAAGACCTTTTTTAACAAAATTAACCACTTCATTTTTTCTCGAAAGAGGAAGTATAAATTTATCATTTTCTTCATAAAACTTTAATAACTTATCTTGCCATGATGATAGTTTGAAAAAAAAAGATTCTTCTTCGACCCACTCTACTGGGGAACCTGAAAATGTTGAAAATTTTTTACCGTTTTTTTCATTTATTTCATCATCATTATAGTAAGCCTCATCAGAAACAGAGTACCAACCTTTATATTTAGACAAATAAATATCTCCAGAGTTAATTAGTTTATTCCATAAATCATTAACAGAGTTATGATGCCTCTTTTCCGTAGTTCTAATAAAGTCATCATTTGATAAATTTAATTTTTTTGTTAGATTTTCAAATACTTTAGAAATTTTATCACAAAAAATTAAGGGTTCTAAATTCGCCTTCTCGGCAGCTTTTTGGATTTTTAAACCATGTTCATCTGTTCCTGTAAGAAAAAAAACTTTACAATTATCGTTTCGTTTAAATCGAGCAAAAACATCTGCTACAATACTTGAATAAGCGTGCCCCATATGTGGTGACCCAGATGGGTAATAAATAGGAGTGGTTATATAGAAATTATCTCTTTTCATTTTATAACAGTTTAGCTTTTTTGTCTCTTGAACTTAAAATTGGTTTTTTAATTGGCCATTTAATTTTAATTTTTGGATCATTCCATTTTAAAGAAAACTGCTTATCTGCATCTAAATACGATCCTTTATAAGAAAGTTTATAATGAAATAAACACTCTTTTGAAAGACATAGATGCCCATTAGCGTAATTTGGTGGAATAAGTATTTGCACACCATTATCGTGACTTAATACCCATGATTGCCACTTTAAATAATTTTTAGAATTTTTAATACAGTTAACAACTACTAATAGAAATTTACCGTAAGGGCAACTTACTAGTTTCCATGTCTTTGAGTCGCCATGAAGACCTCTTAAAACATTTTTTTTTGATAAAGAAAATTTATCATGCTTAAATTTAATATTTTTAAAAGATCCAGTTCTCCAAGAAGTCCAGTAATAACCTCTATGGTCTTTAAATTTTATAATTTTTTTTTTCTTAATATTAAATTTCATAACTAATAGAGTTTAATATAGAGCAGATTTTAATAATTTTATTTTTAGGTAATGTAGGATAGTTGCCTATGTAATACCCATAAAAATGAATATGATCAACTTCCTTAAATAAATTTAGATTAATTTTCTTAACATATTTTTTTAAGTAAGGTTGTCTTAACTGATTGCCTCCACCTGCATTCCCTCTTCTGAATTCAATTCTATTTCTTTTTAAAATTCTTTCCAATTTGTCTCGATTTTTTAAACTTCTTTTTTTAAGAATTAGAGGAAACGCATAATTACAATTACCTTTGGTTTTAAAATCTGTTCTGTACTTATCTGGATTAAGATTTCTTAAAAAGATATTAAAATTATATATTCTTTTTTTATTATTAGAGTCTAGTCTCTTTAATTGATTTAGACCTATTACTGCGCCAATTTCATTGTTTCTAAAGTTGTATGCCGGATGTAAGAAAATGAATTTAGGTGATAAATTCTTATATTTTTTTATTATTTTATTTTCGACTTTCTTATCATTAATTTCTCTAGCCATACCATGAGATCTAAGCATACGTACTAAATCATGTATTTTTTTATCATTAGTGCATACCATTCCACCTTCAATAGTAGACATGTGATGGGCGTAGTAAAATGAAAAATTGGATATTTTACCAAACGTTCCTAATTTTTTATTATTAAAAGTAGCACCATGAGACTCACAAACATCTTCTATCAATAAGATTTTTTTTCTTTTAAGAAAAGAAATAAGTTTTGATGTTAATCCATTAAATCCTTGAACATGAGTTAAAAAAACAGCTTTGGTATTTTTATTAATTTTTTCTTTTATAGCTTTTTCAGACATACATAAAGTTTTAGGATCGATATCAACAAAAATAGGTTTTAAGTTATTTTGAATAACTGAATTGATATCTGATACCCAAGTCAAAGTGGGTAAAATTATGTTGCCACTACCGTAAATAATTTTTACAGCAGTCATTGAGAGAAGATTTGCCGAAGATCCCGAGTTGACAAATATGCTATATTTGACACCAAGCCATTTAGACCACTTTTTTTCAAATTCTAAAACATATTTTGATTGTGTTAATACTCTTTTTTTTCTTTTAACTAATTTAACAACTGCATTCATATCACTGTTTGAGAAGTTGTCTTGCATTAATGGATGAGAAAATTTCATATTAATTATAATTATTAAGTATTATTTTACTTCCTGCGTTTGTAAAGTTAAAAGGTATATGTACTAAATTTTTAAAGTACTGAATAAATTTTTTTTGCTTTGATACTGGAACGTAAAATACAAAAAAACCTCCTCCTCCAGCTCCTAATAATTTACCACCCAAAGCACCTTTAGAAATAGCATCTTTGTAAATATTATCAATTTTAGAATTAGATATAAAAGTACTTAATCTTTTTTTCTCAAGCCACGATTCATGTAAAAGCTCTCCAAAAGTATTAACGTCACCTTTTTTCAAAGCAATCTCAGCTTCATTTGCAAAATTTAATATATTTAAGATATTTATTTTTTTATTTTTTTTAAGTTTATTAACATATGTATTGGCTATGTGATGAGCGGTTCGTGGAATACCTGTGTAGAGAAGTATTAGATTATCATTTAATTGTTTTATAGTTTTTTTATGTATTGGGAGATTCATTACTTTAAAGTCACCATTAGTTTTAAAAATTATTTTATTGAACCCACCATAGACAGCGGCTATCTGATCTTGTGACCCAACAGTTTCTTTCAAAGTTGTTTGTTCAAAATCAATACTTTTAACTGCTAATTTCTTTTTATTTATAAAAATTTTTTTATAATTATTTAAAACATTCATTAAACCAACAACAAATACTGAACTTGAGCCCATGCCGCTTCGTGCTGGAAGATCTCCATCATAGTGGATTTCAAGACCTTTTTTTATTTTGTAGTGTTTAAGCATTTCACGAACAGCATTATGTTTTATTTGACTAATTTTCTTTACAGCTTCTGTTTTCGACCAAATAACTCTATATTTATGTTTAAAAAAAGGAGGTAGCTCTCTGCAAGAAATATAAATGTATTTGTCTATAGCGGCAGACAAAACTACACCACCATTTTCACGGTACCAGGCAGGATAATCCGATCCTCCGCCGAAAAATGATATTCTATAAGGTGTTTTTGAAATTATCATTTTAATATTATTGTAGTTTGTAGCATTTTTTTTCAACAACTAAAATGAGGTAAAAATGATGTTGTGTTTAATTTACAAAAAATATATTAAAGTGGCCATATAAAGTCTTTGGAGAGGTGGCTGAGCGGTTGAAAGCACTAGTCTTGAAAACTAGCAATGGGGCAACTCATTCGTGGGTTCGAATCCCACCCTCTCCGCCAAAGTTTATATTTTAAAATTTTTTAATTTAATGGAAATTTTGTTAGCAGAAACTAGCTTATTTTTTATTTTTTTAAAATACCAGTCATATAAAGTTTCATCATCAACAGCCATCAAATCATCAAGTAATTTAAGTTCATCATATGAAAAGACATTAATATATTTTTTTGCAAACTCCCCTAACAATAGATCCATTTCTTTTGTTCCTCTGTGTGTAGACCTAAATATTATTCTTTTTTTTAGGGATTCAATGTTTTTCATGTTTTATAAAAATTAATATATATTATTAAATTATGAATCAAATCAAAATAGAAGAGTTCATTAACCAAAGTATAAGTATATTAAATGGTGTTGGGAATAAAACAAAAAAACTTTTAAAAAAAAAGGGAATGGAAAAAATTTCAGATTTACTATGGACTTTTCCTCAAGATTTTACAGATCGCACAAATTTGCAGGACCTTAACAACCTTGAAATAGGTAAGATAACTACAATCAAAGTTAAAGTTGATAAGTACAATTTTCCTAGAATTAGAAATTTACCCAGCAAAGTAAAATGCAAAGATAGTAAAGGAAAAATTGATATAGTCTTCTTCAACAGTAGAGAGGGTTATATTAGAAAAATACTACCCATTGGTTCAGAAGTAGTTATCAGCGGTAAAGTTTCATATTTTAAAAATAATTATCAAATCACTAACCCAGCTTATGTGGTAAGCCCGGACAAAGAAGATTACGTGAAAAAAATAATACCTAAATATTCATTAACAGAAGGAATTAATGAAAAAACTTACAGAAAAATAATAGAGCAAGTCTTAAACAAGATACCAATTTTAAATGAATGGCATGATGAAAAAACTTTAGAAAATTTAGGAAATGTCAGTTGGAATAAATCAATTTTTAACATTCATCAAAATAAAAAAAATGACATAAATTCTGAATACTACCAAAGATTAGCGTACGATGAGATATTGGCAAATTTAATTGTACTATCTCAGGTTAGAAAAAGAATTAAAAAATTAAAAAAGAAAGGAAAAGTTTTTAATGAAGATTACTCTAACAAATTAATTAAAAGTCTCAAATTTCAATTAACAAACAATCAGATTGAAATAATCAAACAAATTAACAAAGACCTTAAATCTAATATTAAAATGTTCCGCCTACTACAAGGAGATGTAGGGAGTGGAAAAACAATAGTATCTTTTATTTCTGCAGTTAATGTTATTAAATCAAACTATCAAGTAGCCTTAATGGCACCTACTGAAATTTTAGCTAAACAACATTATAATTTAGCTAAGCAAGTACTACCTGATATTGAAATTCAGTTCTTAAGCGGAAAATCAGAAATTAAATTAAGAAAGGAAATCGAAAAAGATTTGCTTAGCGGTAAAATTAAATTTTTAATTGGGACTCATGCATTATTCCAAAAAAAAATAGAATTCAAAAACTTAGGATTGGTTATAATCGATGAACAGCATAAATTTGGAGTTAAACAAAGAATAAATCTATCAAGCAAAGGAGGAAAAGATTGCGATGTGCTCTTAATGTCAGCAACACCTATACCTCGTAGTTTAATTCTTTCGATTTATGGTGATATGGATATATCAAAACTTATAGAAAAACCACTTAACAGAAAAGATGTGCTAACTATTAGCAAGCCAGAAGATAAAATTAATGAAATTTTAGAATATATGAAAAAAAAAATTTCATTAGGTAACCAAGCTTTTTGGGTGTGCCCATTAATTGATGAGTCAAAAAAGTTAGATTATTCAGCGGCCGTTAAAAAATTTGAATATTTAAAAAAAAAATTTGTTGGTAAGGTTGGATTAATTCATGGAAATATGAAAAAGGAAGAAAAAGATGCTGTTTTAAAAGAATTTTTAAATAAGACTATAAGCATATTAGTATCAACCACAGTTATAGAAGTAGGAATAGATTTTCCCAATGCTAATATTATAGTAATAGAAAATTCAAATAAGTTTGGATTATCTCAACTCCATCAATTACGAGGCAGGGTTGGAAGAGGAATTAATCAAGGAACTTGTATTTTATTATATAAAAACAATCTAAGTGAAAATGCTAAAAAAAGAATAAAGATTTTAAAATCATCAAATGATGGTTTTTTTATTGCCGAAGAAGATATGAAATTAAGAGGTTATGGTGATGTTCTAGGTTATCAACAAAGTGGTATAAAGTATTTTAAAATTGCTGACCCAATACATCACGAAAATTTATTTAAGATAGCAGAATTAAATATAAAAAATATAGAGAAAAATGAAAATAATTTTAAGAAATATGATTTACTTTTAAAATTATTCGATAAAGCAGATATTATAAATCAAATAAATTTTGAAAATTCTATTTAGGGTTTGATGTGCCTGCAGAAACAATAAATTTAGAAGCTTCTTCAAATGTTAAATCTAAGAAAATTACTTCATCTTTTGGAAACATGAGTAAAAAACCACTTGTTGGATTAGGTGTTGTGGGTACGAAAACATTTATGAGTTTTTTTCCTGTTTTATCAGATATTTCACCTTGATTTTCTTTTGTAGCGAAACCAACGGCCCATGATCCTTTACGTGGATATTCAACAAGTACAACATTTTTTTTTTCTTTATCAGTACTTGTAAAACTTTCGGTCATTTGACCTATAGCAGAATAAATTGTTCTAAGAATTGGGATTCTCTTAAGCACATTGTTAAAAAGATCTAATAATCTTTTACCTAAAAATGATAATGACAACCAACCTATTAATGTAATCAAAATTAGAGAAATTAATATTTCAAGACCAGGAATATTATAGGGCAAATAATGGTTAGGATTAATTTCTTTAGGTAGTATTTTAGACGATATTGATACAAAAAAAATTGTCAAATATAAAGTTATGCCTATCGGGATAAGTACAACTATGCCTGCAATAAAATAGTTTCTTATTCTTGCAAAAATACTTCTTTTTTTTTCTTTTTTTACCATTAATATAAATAATATATGAAATCTAATAATAACATAAATAGAAGAGAATTTCTTGGTTATTTTGGATGTTGTGCTTGCGGATTGATGATCCCTTCATGCACAAATGCTCCCATAACAGATAGAAGGCAATTAAAACTAATACCCGAAAGTACTTTAAATAGACAGGCAGCTCAATTATATGAAAGAGTGAAAGCTAAAACTAAATTAAGTGATGACAAGAAGCAACTTGAAGAAATTAAAGAGATTGGCTCAAAGATAGAAGAATCTGTATCTTCTTACTTTGATTCGGCTGGAAAAAAAGATCCTACCTATAACTTTCAGTGGGAATATATTTTGGTAGATAACGATAAAATAAAAAATGCATGGTGTATGCCAGGAGGTAAAATTGCAGTTTACACTGGAATTTTAGATATAACAAAAAATAAAGACGGACTTGCTGCTGTCATGGGACATGAGATTGCTCATGCTGTTGCAAAACATTCTGTAGAGAGAGCAAGCAGAGCATTGATATTAAACGTCGGAACAGCCGCTGTAGATATTTTCACTGGTGGAGCTATTTCAAATACACAAAGAACTACAGGTGTAGATGTTGCCGGTATGTTAAGAACTTTTGGAATAGATAATCCTTTTGGTAGAAAACAAGAAAGCGAAGCAGATTATTTAGGTTTAATTTTTTCTTCATTAGCAGGTTACGATATAAGAGAGTCAGTAAAAATATGGGAGAGAATGAAAGAATCTTACAAAGGTCAAGAACCACCTGAATGGATGAGCACCCACCCATCAAGCGATCGAAGAATTTTATCATTAAAAAAATGGATACCTGAAATAATAATTAAATATCCACCAATTAAAAAAATTGGGTGAGTTAATACAAATAGAAATAAATAATTAAAATAAAGTGGTGAGCCGTGTTGGATTCGAACCAACGACACCTTCCTTAAAAGGGAAGTGCTCTACCAGCTGAGCTAACGGCCCCAGAAAAACATTTCTATATTTTTTTAATCATTTTGCAATCGTAATATTTGCCCAATTGTTAAAAAAACTAAATTATATTGATATATTTGTTATAAAATTGATCAAAAGTATTATTTTTGATTGCTTCTCTGATTTTATTCATCAAATCCTGATAAAAAATTATGTTATTTAATGTAAGAAGCATTGAGGCTAGTATCTCATTTGAATTAATAAGGTGATTGATATAACTCTTAGAATATAAGTTGCTGTTTCTTAATTGGATGTATTTATTTATAGGACTATCATCTTTTTTATACTTTGAGTTTCTTAAATTAAGCCTTCCCTCCCATGTGAAAGCCAGTCCGGTTCTGCCCGATCTTGTTGGCATAACACAATCAAACATATCAATGCCTCTTTTCACTGCACCTAAAATATCTGATGGTGTGCCAACACCCATGAGATATCTAGGTTTATTTTTTGGCATTTTAAATGTTATATTTTCTAAAACATTAAACATTTGAGATTGAGATTCACCAACAGCTAAACCACCTAAAGCGTATCCGTCAAATCCAATTTTTTCTAACCCTTCTAAACTTTCTAAACGTAGATCTTTGTAAATTCCACCTTGTACTATTCCAAATAAAGCTTTCTTGGGATTTAAACCAAATTCAATTTTTGATCTTTCAGCCCAATGGTTTGAAAGTTTTAGTGATTCGCTTAACTTATTTTTATCCTTAGTAAGTTTAGGACACTCATCTAAAACCATAACAATATCAGAATTTAAATCTTTTTGAATTCGAATACTTTCTTCTGGACTTAAGATAATTTTTTTTCCATCAAGATGAGAATTAAAAATTGCGCCTTTTTTTTTATCAATCTTAACAAGTTTAGATAAAGACATAATTTGAAAACCTCCAGAGTCAGTTAATATTGGAAGTTTACAGTTCATAAATTTATGTAGACCACCGAAGCGTTTAATAGTTTCAGTGCCCGGTCTTAACATTAAATGATATGTATTAGATAGAATTATTTGTGCTCCAGATGAGATTATATCTTCTATGAATGCTGCCTTAACAGTAGCAAGTGTACCTACAGGCATAAATACTGGTGTATCGATAAACCCTCTATGAGTGTTTATTTTTCCCAAACGAGCGCTCTTGCTTTCCTTTAATAATTCAAAGGAAAATTTTTCGCTAGTCATTAAAAATAATAATTACTTAATTGAAAAACTAATAATTTTATCTGGATTAACTACCTCGCCGTTAGAACCCTCACCCTTTTTAATTAGATCTACAAATTCCATACCAGAAACAACTTTTCCAAATACAGTATACTGCCTATCTAAATGTGGTGCTGACTCCAAACAAATAAAAAATTGACTATTAGCACTATTAGGATCACTTGATCGAGCCATTGAAAGTGTTCCCCTCTCATGAGGAATATCACTAAACTCAGATTTTAAATCTGGATATTCAGAGCCTCCTGTTCCAGCTCTCCTAATGTTATAACTATCAGAATTTGAGTTTCCAAACTGAACATCTCCAGTTTGGGCCATAAACTTATCAATAACTCTATGAAATACCACTCCATCATATTTTTTTTCAGAAGCTAGTTTTTTTATTCTTTCTACAGTTTTTGGTGCAATTTCATTAAAAAGTTCTATGACAACATCACCATATTCTAATTTTAAGATCATTAAATCCTCCTTTGCATAAGATTTGTTATTTAAAATAATTAAAAAAAATAATATAAAAAATTTTTTAATCATATTTTTTCTTTGATCGACTTAATTGTACTCTTTGTAACAAAATTATCAATTTTACCATTTAGTTTAGCTATTTCTTTAACAAATTTTGATGATATAACTTGCTTTTCAACGTCTGACATCAAAAAAACAGTTTCAATGTTTTTGTCTAACTTTCTATTCATCCCAGCTAATTGAAATTCGTATTCAAAGTCAGAAACAGCTCTTAATCCTCTAAAAATTATTGTAGCATTGTTTTTTTTACAAAATGAAGTGGTTAAAGTGTTAAAATACAAAACTTTAATATTACGACTATTTATTCTTAAATCTTTAAATAAAGAATTTTTAATTATTGAAACTCTTTCTTCAGAATTAAATAAATACTCTTTTGAATAATCATTTGATACGGCAATAATTAGTTTTGATACGATTTTAAGTGCCCTTTTAATTACATCAATATGCCCATAAGTAATAGGATCAAATGTTCCAGGATAAATTCCAATTTTTTTATTCATATATTTTTATTGCTGAAACAACTTTTTCTTCTCCTGATAATTTAAAAATCCTAACTCCTTGCGTGTTCCTTCCTGCGCTGCGTATTTCTTGAACTGCACACCTAATCATTCTTCCCTTATCACTTGATAAAATTACCTCATCTCCTTCATTTACTGGGAAAGAAGCAACAACATTTCCATTTCTGGATGATGTGTCAATTCCGATGATTCCTTTACCTCCCCTATTTGTAACTCTATACTCGTAAAAAGAAGTTCTTTTTCCGAATCCATTTTCTGTCACTGATAAAATAAATTTTTGTTTTGCTATAATCTCTGACTTCTTTCCTTTATCAGCAGAACCATTCTTAAGTAAATTTTTTGCATCTTTTGGGCTAATATCTACCGCATCTAGTACTGATAAAGATATGACTTTATCTCCTGATTTAAGTTCTATACCTTTAATACCTTTTGACGATCTTCCCTTAAATATCCTTAACTTTTTGGATTTAAATCTTATACACTGACCTAACTTGGTGCTTAGAATAACATCTTGATCTTCTCTACAGATTTTTACGCCAACAATTTTGTCATCACTATCAAGCTTCATTGCTATTTTTCCAGTGGATTGAATATTTACAAAATCCTCAAGACTGTTTTTTCTTACTTTTCCATTAGACGTAGCAAAAATGACATGGAGATTTTTCCACTCGTTTTCATTTTCAGGTAAAGGCATTATTGAACTTATTGACTGATGGCTCTTAAGAGGTAATAAGTTAAATAAAGTTTTACCTTTAGAATTTGCAGTTCCCTGTGGTATCTTCCAAGCCTTAAGTTTGTAAACTAGTCCCTGTGTTGAAAAAAATAAGATAGGAGTGTGTGAATTTGCAGTTAAATTTTGCACAACATAATCTTCATCTCTTGTTTTAATACCACTTTTACCTTTTCCTCCTCGTTTTTGAACTTTTACAGACGAAAGAGAACCTCTTTTTATATATCCTTTGTGCGTAATAGTGATAACAACAGCTTCTTTTTGAATGGTTTCTTCAATATTATAATTTAAGACTTCATCGGAAAATTTACTTCTTCTCTTAACTCCAAATTTATCTTTAATATTATTTAGTTCATTAATTATTACGTTAAAAAGTTCTTTTTTTGATCCTAAAATTTTCTCATATTCATTAATTTGTGTAGCCAATTTTTTTATTTCATTTTCTATTTCGTTAATTCCAAAAGCTGTTAATTTTTGTAATCTAAGTTCAAGTATGGAAACAACTTGATCAATTGACAAAGAATAATTACCTTTTCCTTTTTCTGATTTTATTAATTTTATTAATTTTGAAGTTTTGTTGATTTTCCATTTTTTACTCATCAACGCTTTTTTAGCTAGATCTACATTTGTCGAGTTTTTAATTATTTTAATAACAGCATCTATATTTTCTACAGCAACAGATATACCTATTAACACATGAGCTTTATTTTTAGCTTTTTTTAAATCAAAATTAATACTTTTGGTTAGTGTCTTTTCTCTAAAACTTACAAAGTAAGATATAAATTCTTTTAGATTGAGAGATTTAGGTTTTCCATCAACTATTGCAAGAGTATTAAAACCAAAAGAACTTTCCAGCGAAGTAAGCTTGTATAGTTGCCTTTTAATAGTTTCAGGCTCAACATTTCTTCTTAAATCTATTGCTACTCTTATACCCTTACTATTTGATTCATCTCTTATATCACTAATACCCTCGATTTTTTTTTCTCTTGCTAGTTCTGCAATTCTTTCGTTTAAAACAGATTTATTAACTTGGTAAGGTATAGATTTTATTACAAGTCTTTCCTTTCCGTTTTTTAAACTCTCCTCTTCAATTTCACCTCTAATTTTAATCGAACCTTTTTTCCCATTATATCCAGTTTTTAAAGCTTCTTTACCAATTATTACTCCTCCTGTAGGAAAATCAGGTCCAGGAATTTTTTTCATTAATTGAGAAATTGTTATATCTCTATTTTTGATAAATGCTGTTGTAGCATCTATAACTTCGCTTAAATTATGTGGGGGTATATTTGTTGCCATTCCAACTGCAATACCTCCTGCTCCATTAACTAATAAATTTGGATACTGTGATGGTAGGACCGTTGGTTCCTTCTCTGTTTCATCATAATTACTAGTAAAATCAATTGTATCTTTCTCAATGTCATTTAATAAATATTGTGAAATTTTACCAAGTTTAGTTTCGGTATATCTCATCGCAGCAGGTGGATCTCCGTCAATAGAACCAAAATTTCCCTGGCCATCAATTAAAGGTAAACTCATAGAAAAATCTTGCGTAAGCCTAACGAGAGCATCGTAAACTGCTTGGTCACCATGTGGATGGTATTTACCAATTACGTCCCCTACAATTCTTGCTGATTTTCTAAATTGTTTGCTCCAATCAAAACCACCTTTATACATCGCATAAATTATTCTTCTATGAACTGGTTTTAAACCATCTCTAACATCTGGAAGAGCTCTACTAATTATCACGCTCATCGCATAAGATAAATAAGATGAGCTCATTTCATCATAAACAAATATTGGCTTATGATTTTTTTTCTCTAAATTAATTTCTGATCGCTCCATATAATTTAAAAAGGAATTTCATCATCCAAATCGGTAGATGCGGCTGCTTCATCACTAGGAAGAGCACTCTTTTCTATATTAGAGTCTTTGAAATTTTCTATTTGATTATTTTTGCTACTTAAAATTTTAAAAGCTGAATTAAATCCTTGAAGAACAATTTCAGTAGAATATCTATCCATTCCAGATTTTTCGTCTTTCCACTTTCTTGTGGTTAATTGACCCTCTATATAAACTTGGGTACCTTTTTTTACATACTGCTGGACTACATTAACTAACCCTTCATTAAAAATAACAACTCTGTGCCATTCGGTCTTTTCTTTTTTTTCACCAGTATTTTTATCTTTCCACGTATTGCTGGTTGCAATGCTTAGCCTTGCTACATTTTTACCATTCACCATTTGTTTGATTTCGGGGTCGTTACCTAATCGACCAATTAAAAGAACTTTATTTAGACTTCCAGCCATATTATTTATAGATTTAGTAAAAGATTAAATGTTAATATAGACAAATATACCATATTTCCATCCTTTTATTAATAGGTTAGATATAGACTTTTAAAAAAATGGGTAAAAAAATCGTTATAAAAGGCGCAAAAGAACACAACTTAAAAAATATTTCATTGGAAGTCCCAAAAGATAAATTTATTGTAATAACTGGACTATCAGGATCGGGAAAATCATCATTAGCATTCGATACCATATATGCAGAAGGTCAAAGAAGATATGTAGAAAGTTTATCTGCCTATGCAAGACAATTTTTGGATAAAATGAAAAAACCTAAAGTTGATCTAATTGAAGGATTGAGTCCAGCCATATCTATTGAACAAAAAAACACATCGAAAAATCCAAGATCTACAGTTGCCACGGTTACTGAAATTTATGATTATATGAGAGTTTTGTTTGCTAGAGCAGGAACGCCGTTCTCACCCTTTACAGGCAAACCAATAAAATCACAGAGTGTAGCTGAAATCGTTGACAAGATAAAAAATTTACCACAAAAAAATACAATTTATTTACTTGCTCCAATTGTTAGGGGAAGAAAAGGCGAATATAAAAAAGAAATAGCTAGTTATAAAAGAAGAGGTTTTCAAAGAATAAAAGTAGATGGTGAATATTATAATATAGATGACTTTCCTGTTTTAAATAAAAAAATTAAGCATGATATTTCAATAGTGGTTGACAGAATAATAATTAATAATGATTTAGGTAACAGATTAGCCGAAGGGGTTGAGTCTGCTTTAAACCTAGCTGATGGTATATTATTTGTAGAGTATGAAAATGAGACTCTACCAAAAAAATACAGAAAAATCGAAAAGATGGTTTTTTCATCAAAGTTTGCATGCCCTGAAAGTGGTTTTACAATTGAAGAGATTGAACCAAGGTTATTTTCATTTAATAGTCCATACGGAGCTTGCGAAGAATGTGAGGGTATAGGTGTAAATTTAAATGTAGATCCAAATTTAGTGATTCCAAACAACAAAAAAACTTTAGCTGATGGTGCTATTGAACCATGGTCTAAATCAACAACTTTGTACTATGCTCAAACATTAAGTTCTTTAGCTAAGCATTATAATTTTTCATTAGATACGGCATGGAAAAAACTTACAAAAGAAATAAAAGATATTATTTTGTATGGATCTGATCAAGATGAGATAAAATTTTCTTACGACGACGGGTATGAAAAATATTCTACTAAAAAAACTTTTGAAGGTGTTATAAACAATTTAGAGAGAAGATATCTTGAGACTGAAAGCGAGTGGAAAAGAGAAGAGATTTCACAATATCAAAGTGAGTCAAACTGTGAAAAATGTAAAGGTATGAGACTAAAAGACGAGGCTTTATGTGTTAAAATAGACAATTCAAACATTAGTGAAGTTACGAAAAAATCAATTCTAGAAGCAAAAAACTGGTTCTCAGGCTTAAGTAAAAAACTTAATGAAAAAGAAAAAAAGATTGCCCAACATATATTAAAAGAAATAAATGAAAGATTAGACTTTCTATTAAATGTAGGATTAGATTATCTTACTTTATCAAGAGAGTCTGGCACATTATCAGGGGGAGAATCACAAAGAATAAGATTGGCTTCTCAAATTGGTTCGGGTTTAACTGGGGTGATTTATGTTTTAGATGAACCTTCTATTGGATTACATCAAAAAGATAATGTTAAATTAATTAACGCTTTAAAGAGACTTAGAGACTTAGGTAATACTGTAATTGTAGTAGAACATGACACTGAAACAATGGAGAATGCAGATCACATTATTGATTTAGGTCCTGAAGCTGGAATTAAAGGAGGTAATATAGTTGCTCAAGGAGAGATTAATACAATAATAAATTGCAAAGACAGCATAACAGGGAATTATTTATCTAAGAAAAAAAATATACTAATTCCTAATAAAAGACGTTCTGCAAAAAATGGTAGATTTTTAGAAATATTAGGGGCCACTGGAAATAATCTCAAAAATGTAAATCTTAAAATACCATTAGGTACATTTACTTGTGTAACAGGAGTATCTGGCAGTGGAAAATCTACTCTTATAGTTAATACTTTATACAACGCTTTAAATTTGATGTTAAATAATAATAAATCAAGAAAAATACCACAGCCTTTTAAAAATTATAAAGGTATAGAAAGCATAGATAAAATTATAGATATTGATCAGTCTCCAATAGGAAGAACACCGAGATCTAACCCAGCAACTTACACTGGCGCATTTGGACCTATAAGAGATTGGTTTACAGGTTTACCTGAATCTAAAGCTAGAGGTTATAAAGTTGGAAGATTTTCTTTTAACGTGAAGGGTGGAAGATGTGAATCTTGTGAAGGAGATGGTGTTATAACATATGAAATGCATTTTCTTCCCGATGTTTATATTGCCTGTGATGTTTGTAAAGGAAGTAGATATAATCGTGAAACTCTTGAGATAAAGTATAAAGAAAAAAATATAGCTGATGTTTTAAATATGACTGTAGATGAAGGTTGTGATTTTTTTATAAATATACCTTCAGTAAGATCCAAATTACTAACATTAAAAAAAGTAGGACTTGGATATATCAAAATTGGTCAACAGGCTACTACATTATCTGGAGGAGAGGCTCAAAGAATTAAGTTGGCAAAAGAATTATCAAAGAGATCTACTGGAAGAACAATGTATATATTAGATGAACCAACTACAGGATTACATACACACGATATTAAAAAATTGTTAGAAATACTTCAAACTTTTGTAGCACAAGGAAATACAGTTGTAGTAATAGAACACAACCTAGATGTAATTAAAACAGCTGACTGGATAGTAGATATGGGACCAGATGGCGGTATAAATGGAGGTCAAATCATTGGGGAAGGAACTCCAGAAAAAATTATTGAGGTAAATAAGAGTTATACAGGTAATTTTTTAAAAAATATTATTAACAATAGCTATAAAAAAACCGCTTAGTTTTTTTGGAAAAGGTGATATAGTAAGTCATGGTTTCAATTCTACAATCTTTGTCAAAAACAATACATTTGTCCATAATTTTAGCCATTATATTATTTTTAGGTCTATTTTTTGGTGGTGGTGAATTTGCTTTTGATCAAATATTTTGGAGTTGGTTATTCAGGTATTTTCATGTTCTTGCAGGTGTAATGTGGATTGGTCTTCTTTGGTACCTTAATTTTGTTCAAATACCAAGCATGCCAAAAATTCCTGATGAGCAAAAACCGGCTATCGGTAAAGTTATTGCACCAGCAGTTCTGTTTTGGTTTAGATGGGCAGCTTTCGCAACTATAATTACTGGTTTAATTGTTGCATATTTAAATGGATATGCTCATGAAGCTATGACCTTAGGTATCGGAAGTGGCGGAGGAAAAAATACTGCAATTGGAATTGGTATGTGGTTAGGACTAATAATGGCTTTTAATGTTTGGTTTATTATTTGGCCAAATCAAAAAAAAGCTCTAGGAATTGTTGAATGCTCGCCTGACGAAAAACCAAAAGCTGCTAAGACTGCCATGCTTACATCTAGAATAAATACTCTTTTATCTTTGCCGATGCTACTAACAATGGTAATGGCACAAAACTTATACTAATTATTATTTTCAACATTGTCTTTAAGAACTGTTTTTTGACTAACTTTTGTATAATTTAGAATAGGAGTTGCTACAAATATTGATGAGTATGTTCCAACAATAACTCCAATTATCATAGCAAAAGAAAATCCTTTTAAAATTTCACCACCAAAAATATATATAGACAACAAAGCTAACAAAGTAGTAACTGAAGTTATCAGTGTTCTAGATAAAGTTTCGTTTGTTGATATATTAGAAATATCTCCAATTAATATTTTTGAATACTTTTTTAAGTTTTCTCTGATTCTATCAAATATTACTACGGTATCATTCATTGAATAACCAACTATAGTTAAAACAGCAGCAACAATTGACAAATTAACTTCGTAGGATAAAAGAGAGAAAATCCCGATGGTAATAATTACATCATGAACAATTGCTGCTATAGCAGCTACACTAAATTGCCATTCAAATCTAATCCATATGTATAACAACATTGCTGCAAGCGACAATGAAATAGCCAGCAAGCCTGCCCTTATCAATTCTGCGCTAACCTTTGGACCTACATTTTCCACACGTCTAAAATTTACTTCTGAACCAAGATCGGAAGATAATTCTTTTTTAATAGATTTTATCATATTTGGATCTTCGTTTTCTGTTTTTTCTATTTTAACTAAATAGTCATTTTTTTTTCCAAAGTTCTTTACAGTAACATCACCTAGGTTCATTTGAAGAAAAGACTGTCTAATTTCGGATATAGATGCAGAGGAATTTTCTGTACGTACTTCAATTAAGGTTCCACCTTTAAAATCTACACCTAAATTTAATCCTTTAAATAAAAATATGAATATAGATAATATAATTAAAATTAGTGATAATAAATTAAATTTTTTATAGTAGTTTGTAAATTTTATATCTTTATTCATTTTGATCTATATTTTAATTTCCTTGTCTTTATTTTTCATAACATAAAAAGATGATAAATGACGTGCAAAGAAATAAGCTGTAAATAATGTTGTTAAAATTCCTATTCCTAAAGTTACTGCAAAACCTTTTACTGGACCTGAACCTAAAAAAAATAATATTATTGCAGAAATTAATGTCGTAATATTCGCATCTAAAACAGCAGTTTGAGCCCTTTTATAACCTATATCAAAAGCATGTATATTAGATTTTTCGGTTTTCATCTCTTCTTTAATTCTTTCAAAAATTAATACATTGGCATCGACAGCCATGCCTACTGTTAAAATTATTCCAGCTATTCCTGGAAGCGTTAATGTAGCTTCTAAAATAGTTAAAATTCCAACAAGTAAAATTAAATTTACAATTAATGAGGTGTTAGCAATAACTCCTAAAAACTTGTATTTGAAAAGCATATAAGCAATGACCATAAAAAACCCTATCATAAGAGAAATCGCTCCAGCTTTAATAGAGTCTTCTCCAAGGTCGGGACCCACGGTTCTTTCTTCAACAATATTTAATGGGGCTGGTAAAGCTCCTGATCTTAAAAGCAAAGCTAGATCTGTAGCTGTCTGTAATGTAAAATTGCCTGAAATTTGACCATTACCTCCTAAAATAGGTTCTCTTATTTCTGGGGCACTTATAATTTTGTTGTCTAAAATAATAGCTAACTTTCGACCAACATTTTTTGAAGTAGCTCTTCCAAATTTTTTAGAACCTACTCTATCTAAAGAAAAACTTACTACTGTTTCATTGTTTTGATTATTAAAACTGGGTCTGGCATTAACTAAGTTGTCTCCGCTAATAATAACTCTTTTATTAACTTCAAGTTGTCCATTTCCATCTTCAAAAGAAAGAATTTCAGATCCAAAATCACTTTCTTCACTTGATACAAATCTAAAAGTTAAATTCGCTGTTTTACCCAAAAGATTTTTAATTCTATCTGGATCATCTAAACCTGGCAATTCGATCAAAATTCTATTACTTCCCCTTTTAATTATAGTTGGCTCCTTAGTACCAACTTCGTCAATACGCCTTCTTACAATTTCAAGGGAATGATCTAAGGCAGAATTTTTAATTTCGATAAGGCCAAACTTTGTATAAAAGATTTTAACGAGATTATCTTCTATAGAATGCTCCATTTCGTATGATCTGTAATTCTCATAATAAGTATTTAGAGAATTTTTTTTATTAAGAAAAAAGTTATCAAAATTTTCAATATCATTATTAGATATATTAAAAATTATCGAATTTTCTTGTAAATTTAAATCTTTATATTTTATTTTTAAATCTTTTAATGATTTTCTTAATAGGATCAGTTTGTTTTGTAATTTTTCAATTACAATGGGACTAGAATCAACCTCCAACAATAGATATGATCCGCCTTGCAAATCTAAACCTAAATTAATTTTTTTTGAAAGTAGATTAGTATCTTGATTGTGTATTAAATTTGATAAAGAGAATATAGATAGAAAAATTATTATAGTGTAAATCGTTATTATCTTTAATTTTGAGAAATATAACACAAGATATAATTATTTTTTTGGATCAGGACTTTTAGCTAAACTTTGAATAGTTGACTTTATCACTTGAATAGTAACATTTTCTGATATTATTAGGTCAACCTTATCATCATCTATTATTTTTTCTATCTTGCCGATAATTCCACCAGAAGTTATAACCTCATCCCCTCTTTTTAAATTTGATACCATAACTTTATGATCCTTAATTTTTTTTTGTTGAGGTCTTATTAGAAAAAAATAAAAAATAACAAAAATTAATATAAGTGGTATAAATTGTGCAAAACCTGAACCTGACATAATATTCCTAATTTATATAATGATTATACTAAATAAAAAAAATAAACAATAAAATTATCTTATGATTTTTTTTCCATTCATATAGGGTTTTAAAACTTCTGGTACCAAAATTGAGCCATCTTTTTGTTGATAATTTTCCATAATAGCTATCAAAGTTCTTCCAACTGCAAGCCCAGATCCATTAAGTGTACCTAAAAAATCTGATTTATTTGTATCGTCTTTATATTTTGCTCTCATTCTACGTGATTGAAATTGACCACATGAAGAGCAACTTGAAATTTCTCTATAAGTTTTTTCTGATGGTATCCATACTTCTAAATCGTAGGTTTTTTCTGCACTGAATCCCATATCTCCAGTTGATAACAAAACTACTCTGTAAGGTAGTTTTAATTTTTTTAATATTTCTTGAGCACAATTACTCATTCTATCTAACTCCTTTAAACAATCGCTAGGATCTACAATGCTTACCAATTCAACTTTATAAAATTGGTGCTGTCTGATCATTCCTTTGGTGTCTTTACCATAACTGCCAGCCTCTTTTCTAAAGCAAGCAGTTGACGCAACAAATCTCAAAGGAAGTTCATTTTTTTTAACAAAAGATTCTTTGACTATATTAGTTAAAACCACTTCTGCAGTTGGTATAAGATACTTTTTTGAACTATCAGATAATTTTAATTCAAATTGATCTTCTTCAAATTTAGGGAGTTGACCAGTACCAAACATTGTGCTGTCATTAACAATAAGTGGTGGAGATATTTCCTTATAATTAAACTCATTTGTGTGAATATCTAACATAAAATTTGATATTGCTCTTTCGAGTTGTGCAAGATCACCTTTTAAAAAAACAAACCTAGATCCAGAAGTTTTAACTGCTGTGTCAAAATCCATTAAATTTAATTTTTTTCCAATTTCATAATGTGAAAGAGGTTTGAAAGTAAATTCTAATATTTGACCAACTTTTTTTACCTCTTTATTAAATTTTTCATCTTTTCCTACAGGAACATCATCTAAAGGAATGTTTGGTAATGAATTAAGTATTATTTCAAGTTTACTTTTAATTAAAATTTGCTGCTTATTGATATCCTCAATTTCTTTGGATATTTCTTTAGATCTAGAAAACTGTGATTTGTCCTTTTTTTGTGAAATTAATTTTTTTTCTTGCTCTAATTTCTCCTTTTTTTGTATCAGTTCACGATTTTTTTTGTCTAAATTTAAAAGATCATCTAAATTAAAAACAGAATTTCTTGTAAGTTGTTTTTTTTTAAAAATTTCAGGATCTTTTCTAATTAACTTAATATCATTCATCTTTTTTTCTCTTTTCTATTAATTTGACAGATAATATAGATAATTCATATAAAATTAACAAAGGTATTCCTAAACCAATTTGTGTTATCGGGTCAGGTGGTGTTAATAAAGCAGCTGCCGCAAAAATTATTACAATTACATACTTTCTTCTTTTCTTTAAATACTCCGAATCAATAAAACCAACTCTTGCCAAAAGACTTAATAAAACTGGTAATTGAAAGCTAATACCAAAAGCAAAAATAAGTCTCATTATTAATGATAAATATTCATTAACTTTAGCTTCTAATTGTATAGGTAAATTACTTACCTGGGCAGAAGTTTCAAAAGTTAAAAAAAACTTTATTGCTAAAGGCATTATTAAATAATAAACCAACAAACCGCCTAAAAGAAAAAGAGTTGGTGTAGCTATTAAATATGGTGCTAAAGCTTTTTTTTCATTTTTATATAAACCTGGAGCTACAAATTTCCATACCTGGGTTAAAATTATAGGGCTGGTAACAAACATTGCGGCAAAAAAAGCTACTTTTAAATATGTAATAAATGTTTCGTGTAGTGCAGTAAAAATCATTCTTCTATTTGTGTCGTCATCTTTAACTGCATCAGCATATGGTGCTACCAAAAAACTATAAATATTTTCAGCAAAAAAATAGCAAACAATAAAAAAAACAAATAGATAAACGATAGATTTTACAAGTCTTGACCTTAATTCAGTAAGATGCTCTACAAAACTAGATTTTTTTTCTTTTTCATAGCTCATTTTTTTTATTATCTTTTTTATCTATAATGTCTTCTTCAATAGTATCCTCAACCTCGGTAATGTCTTTTTGCATTTCTCGAAAATAATTTTTAAATGAACCAATCCACGAGCCAATTTTTTTAAGAATGACGGGAAAATCTTTTGGACCTATAATCAATATGGCCAAAACTACTACGATCAGTATTTCAAACCATCCAATTTGTGGCATTTTAAATTATTTTTTATCTGAATTATCTTCTTCGCTGGATTGATTTTGCGAGGATGTGGAGTCCGGTTGATCCTGCACAGGATCTTTCATTCCTTTTTTAAAACTTTTAATTCCTTTAGCTACATCTCCCATTAAGCTTGAAATTTTACCTCTTCCAAATAGAAGAACAACTAAAACTACAACTATTGCAATTTGCCAAAATCCTATACTCATAACTAATTTATATACAATTTTTATGCTTTATTAAAGGTATCTTTTATTCTTCTTCAGACTTAAGGGTACTGTTCAATAAATCATCAATATTAGAATATATATTCTCCTTTTTTTCTTCCTGTTCCTTGAAAAATTTTCCAGTACCAAATATAGCTTTGTCTACATTAGAGCTATCTATAAGTCCTGCTGATGTTAGCTCTTCTACGTTTGGTAAATCTGATAATTTTTGTAGATTAAAATGACTTAAAAAATTATCGGTCGTTACATATTGAATTGGTTTTCCTGGTACATTTTTTCTACCAGACGGTCTTACCCAATCTAGTTCTAAAAGTATTTCTAGCGTTCCTGTAGCAAAAGCAACACCTCTTATATCTTCTATTTCAGATCGTGTAACAGGTTGATGGTAAACTATAATCGATAAAGTTTCTATCGCAGCTTTAGAAAGTTTTTTTGTAGATGTTTTTTGTAAATTCATTAGTTTGTGCAGATTTGAAGCTGTTCTAAAAGACCATTTGTTAGCAATGCAAACAAGATTCACACCACGATCTTTGTATTGTTGTGCTAATGAATCAAGAATTTTTTTAACGTCAGTCTGAGATTTTAATCTAGATTGAATAGTTTCTATATCTAAAGGCTCCTCAGCAGAAAATAAAATCGCTTCAACCTGTCTCTCTCTTTCTATATTACCTCTTGGAAATTTCAAAATTTTTATATTGTTTTTCTTTTTCATTTTTTTGCTTTGATTAGTATTTTGCCAAATTTTTCATTTTGCATTATGTTAATTAAACCTTCTCTTGTTAACTCTAAGGATGCAGCAAAAAAACCTGACACACCAGACTTTTTTAAATCTTGAGAACTTTTGAAATTATCTGGCACTAAGTTAAAAACTTCTTTCCAATCTTTTATATTAGAGAGATTTTTTTTAATTATCTTAATCGCCTGCTCAGTTGTGCAAACTGGGAGTTTAGGTATCGAAATTGATAAAAAATTTTTTCTCATAACATGATTTGAGTATGATTTAAGCAAATCATATAAAGTTACATGATAACTAGATTTAGATGACATTTTTATACCTCCCGACATTCCTCTCATATGAATATCTTTACCTAAAATTCTTTTTTTAAGTAGTTGATCCGATAGAAGACGAATTAATTCTAACTTTTTTAATTGTAACTTTAATTTCTCTGCTATTTCAAAAGCTTTGAATTCATCATCCTCATCTTGGGGTAATAAAAGTTTAGACTTTAAATAAGTAAGCCAAGTTGCCATTAGTAAATACTCTGAGGCTAAATCTAGATTAACCTCTTTAGCTTTATTAATAAATTCAATAAATTGATCAGCTAGTTGTGTTACTGAAATTTTAGCTAAATCTACTTTTTGAGATTTTGCTAAATCTAATAAGACATCTAAAGGTCCGTTGTAATTATCAATATTTATTTCAAGTGAATTGTTAATCGGCAAATTCATAAATAAATATTATCCTAAAAATTTATAAAATTGTGATGTTTTTTTTAATGTAAATTTATCAACTGTGGGTATAATTTTTGACAATGTATTCATTTCCTTGATATTTCCATTGCAATGCAAAACTAAGTTGCATCCAGCGTTTAAAGCATTTAAAGCATTCTTTTTTAATCCATATTTCAAAGCTTTCATTGATATATCGTCAGAAATTAAAATACCTTTAAATTCCATATTTTTTCTTATTAAATCTTTAATAATTATTTTCGAGTGTGTGGCAGGAAACTTTTTATCAAAAGCTTGATAAATAATATGTGCGGTCATAGCGAAAAATGAATTGCATTTTTTAAATGGGAAAAAATCATTTTGGGAAAGTTTCTTTTTATTTAACTTAATAATTGGTAATTTATAGTGACTATCACAATTTGAGTGACCATGCCCTGGTATATGTTTCATTACTGTTGATATTTTTTTTTTGTAAAAGAAATTAATACATATATTACCAATATTTTTAACTATATTTTTATCACTAGAGAAAGATCTTGTACCAATTACTTTGTTGCTAATTTTTCTTTTAAGATCAAGAACAGGTACAGTGTTAATGTTAATTCCAACATTGTTCATAATTTCAGCTACAACATCTATATAAACTTTGTACTGTGCAAAAAATTGCCTTCGATTATTTTTGTAAAGGTTACCAAAGTACTCTTGGGAAAAAATACTCAAATCTACTATGCTATTTAATCTTGAAACCGCACCACCCTCCTGGTCAATCAGAATTGGAAATTTTTTATCTTTTGTTACGCTCCTAATCTTTTGTATTAATAATTTAAGTTGATTTATATTCGTGATATTTCTTGAAAATAAGATTATACCCCAGGGCTTACTTTTTTTTAAAATATTTATTTCGCCTAGCGACAATTTTTTACCCTTTATACCAAAAATAACCGCTTTTCTAAATTTTAATTTACTGATCAAACAACTCCCAAAATTTATATTTTTTTCTTTTTTTAAAACTTTCTACTTCATTTTTATACTCGATTATATTTACTGTGTCATTTTTAAGAAGAGGCAAATTTGTATTGTCCACATTATTTAATTTTAAATAGGAAGATCTTATTTTGTTTATTTGGTTTATATGATTATCAGAAAAGTAAAAAATCGCAGTAAATATTATAAAAATAAATAATGATGTTATGTAAAAAATATTTTTTAACATTACATTTTTTTAGGAACAGATACACCTAAAATAGTCATACCATTTCTTATCACAATAGACAAAGCTTGTAACAGTAACAACTTCCAGTTACTGGTAGCTTTGTTATTTTTTATAAATCGATACTGTTCATTATCTCTTCCCATATTCCAGTAAGCATGAAATAAAGTAACTAATTCGTATAAGTAAAAAGGAATCCTGTGTGGCTCCATTTTATTTATAGAAATTTCTATACATCTTGGCCATTCGGAGATCTTTCTTAAAATCTCTATTTCGTGACTATTAAGATCAAAATTAACTGTATTAACTTTAATTTTGTCATCTATTTTAAGTTTGAGATTTCTATAAATTGAGTTAATTCTCGCATAAGCATACTGAACATAAAAAACAGGATTATCTTTAGACTGTTCGGTAACTTTTTTAAAATCAAAATCCAATTCTACATCGTTACTTCTATTTAGCATCATAAATCTAACAGAATCTTTTCCTACTTCAGAAATTAAATCCTCAACTGTAATGTAGTCACCTTTTCTTTTTGACATTTTAAACGGACTACCATCCTTATACAGCTTTACTAATTGTGCAACTTTGCATATAAGTTCAACTCTTTTTTTAGAAAGAGCCTTGGTTGCTGATGTTATTCTTTTAGTATAACCAGCATGATCTGCTCCTAGAATATTTATTAAAGTATTATACTTCCGAGAAATTTTGTATGAATGATAAGCTAGATCTCCAGCAAAATACGTCCATTCACCATCACTTTTTTGTAAAGGTCTATCTAAATCATCACCAAACAATGTAGATTTAAATAATAATTGTTCTCTTTTTTCCCAACCTTTAGTTTGTTCTGATTTAGGTGGATCCAGCTTTCCTTTGTAAATATAATTTTCTTTTTTTAATTGGTGAATAGATTTAGCGACTAAATTTTTTTCTATTATTTTAGATTCATATACAAAAATGTCGTGTTTAATACCTAGAAGTTTTAAATTATTTTTGATTATTTCAATAGAAAGTTTTAAAGATTCTGAGGATAGTTTTTTAAATATTTTATCTAAGTTATTAAAATTTTTAATTTTTTTTTGTTTTATAATTTTTTCAGCAATATCTATTATATATAAACCTGGATAAAAATTATCGCTATTAGGAAAAGGTTTTTTTTCTTTGATTTCCAATATTCTATAATAAACAGACAAAACAAAGTTTTTTATTTGATTTCCATAATCGTTTACATAATATTCCTTTGTAACTTTATTTCCATTAAATGCTAATAAATTAGACAGAGTATCGCCTAAAACAGCTCCACGGCAATGACCAACGTGCAAAGGTCCAGTTGGATTAGCTGAAACAAATTCAACATTATATTTTTTTTTAAAAGTCAGATTTGAACCATATTTATGATTTGTGTGAATCACTTTTTTCAAATAATCTCTCCAAAAAAAATCATGAAAATATATATTTAAGAAACCAGGGCCAGCAATTTCAATATCTTTAAATTCTTTAAAATTAAGTAAAAGTTCTTTTTTTATTACTACTCCAAGATCATGAGGTCTCTTTTTATTTAATTTAGCTAAAACCATAGCTATATTTGTAGATATATCAGATTTATGATCTTTTGGTGATAATTCAATCGTAAAATTTTTAAAATTTTTAGGATATATAATTATTTTTTTTTTATTTAAATATTTTAAAACTTTAGATATTTTTTGTTGGTAGCTAAAAAAAAGATTCATTTTATTTTTTTATGTAAGTTAATAGCATATCTATCTGTCATCCCAGCAATAAAATCTGCGATAACACGTTTTTCATTTTCATTTTTAAAAAAACTTCTGTTAATATATTTTTTTGGATTTGAAGATAAATATCTAAATAAATCACCTATAATCTTCTTACCTTTATTTGTATTAATAATAACTTTTTTATGATTGTACATATTGATTTTAAGAAAATCTTTTATTTGATGGTCTATTTCTTTCATTTTTTTTGAAAAATCAACTGTCAAGCGATCTTGTTTATAAATTTCATTTACAGATTGTGGGTTAATTCTCTTTAAATTTTTTAATGTAGTGTTAACTACATCGCGGACCATTAGATTGATCAAATTTCTCACAATTTGATTAATAATTATTTCTCTTCTAAAATACTTTAAGTTTTTCATGTGCTTTTTTATTAAATCGGATATAAATGGTATTGAAGTTAGTTTCTTAATAGAAAATAAGCCTGCTCTCAAACCATCTTCTAAATCATGATTATTATAAGCTATATCATCTGAAATCGATGCGATTTGTGCTTCCATAGATGGAAAAGTTTTAAAAATAATTTTTTTATTAAAAAAATCTTCCTTTAGTATTTTTTTATATATATTTATATTTTTTACTGGTCCATTATGTTTTATCAAACCATCTAGAGTTTCAATAGTAAGATTAAGACCATTGAATTTATAATATTTTTTTTCTAAATAAGTAACAATTCTTAGAGTTTGTATATTATGATTAAAACCACCATGGTTTAACATAAATTCACTCAAAACTTCTTCGCCGGCATGACCAAATGGTGTGTGACCAAGATCGTGTGCCAAACTTAATGTTTCACATAAATCTTCATTTAATCCGAGTGATCTAGCTAAAGATCTTGCTATTTGTGAAACTTCCATAGAATGAGTGAGTCGTGTTCTATAATGATCGCCTTCAGTATTTACGAAGACTTGGGTTTTGTGCTTTAATCTTCTAAATGATGATGAGTGTATTATCCTATCCCTGTCTCTTTGATACGGGGATCTCATTAAATCTTCTTTTTCCTTATAAATTCTTCCTAATGAATTGATAGATTTAATAGCATAACGTTTGAGGTAATAATCTCTAAAATTTTTTTGCATAAATTAGTTAAGATGATTATATTATAATGTTATATAGAATACATGATTAAAGAAATAAATTTTAGCAAACAGGCTGTTGAAAAAATTAACCAACTTGTATCAAATAAACCTTCAGGTACCTATTTTAGAATTGCAGTGAAGGGTGGCGGCTGCTCAGGTTTTAAATATGATTTTTCTTTTGATAAGAATATTACAAATGAAGATATGAAATATAATAATATTGTTATTGATAAATCTTCTTTTAACATGTTGAAAGGTTCACAAGTAGACTTTGCCAATGAATTAATTGGAAGTTCATTTAAAATATCAAATCCACAAACTAAATCTTCTTGTGGGTGTGGTATATCTTTTTCAATTTAATGAAAATTGCCACGTGGAACGTTAATTCGATCAGGGCAAGAATTGATAATTTAAAACAATACTTAAAAAGCAATTCACCAGATATCATTTTATTACAAGAAATAAAAACTGAAGAAAAAAACTACCCATTAGAAGATTTGAAACAACTTGGTTATTTTTCCTATGTTAATGGTCAAAAAAGTTATAATGGGGTTGCTATTTTAGCAAAAAAGAAAATTGATATTTGTGATAAAAATTTAAAAGGTGATACTATTAAACAAGCTAGATACATATCAGCAAATATTAAATTTAGAAAATATAATATCGAAGTTATAAATATATATGTTCCAAATGGAAATCCGGTGGATACAGATAAGTATCAATATAAAATCATGTGGTTAGATAACTTGATAAAAAGTATTGAAAAAAAAATTAAAAAAAAGGTTCCTTTAATAATTGGCGGAGATTTCAATATAATTCCTGAAGAAAAAGATGTTTATTCGCCGAATTCATATATAAACGATGCATTATTTAGATTAGAAATAAGAAAAAAATTTAGAATTCTAATTAATTTAGGATTATTCGATGTTTACAGACATTTTAATAAAGGAGATGGTAATTATACATTTTGGGATTATCAAAGAGGCTCTTGGCAAAAAAATAATGGTTTAAGAATTGATCATTTTTTAATTACTGGTGAGTTGATAGATAAAGTTAAAAAAATAGAGATTAAAAAAAATATAAGAAATCAACTTAAACCTTCAGATCATGCTCCAGTTGAATGTACTTTTTGAAAAAAGGAACTAGGGCCACATTGTTTGATAAAATTATAATTATTCTTTCTTAAATACTCAAATATATTATTAGAATCCTTATTAGATTTTCCGGCTGAATCTTTTGTTTCAACACAAATTAAATCTGGTTGATATTTTTTTAAATTAAAGCTTTGTAATACTGAGTGGTCACTTCCTTCACAATCAATATTTAAAAAGTTTATCTGGGGTAAATTACTGATTTTCTTTACTATACTATCAAAAGATTGGGTTTTAATTTTCCTTTTAGTCATATTTTTGAAAGCAATTTTTTTGTTTGAAGTGTCATAAAAAAATTTATTGATAGTATTTACTGGGCTAAAATGATGATCAAAAAATAATTCGGATTCCTCAGTAAAATTAGAAATAGCAGCACATATATTAAAATCCTTTGGTCTTATTATATTGTAGAGATCAATAGATGTTTTGTTTAAATCTATATTTATTCCAGACCAACCTTTATTAAATAATAAACATGTATTGCTATACATTATTGGATGAAAGCAGCCAATATCTACATAAAAGCCTTTTTTTCTATTAATAAAATACTTTTCAATAAAAATATCTTCACCCCATTGAGAATAATTTTTTCTTTTTATTAGGGCCTTGTTTCTAATATAGAGATTGTAATAAATGTATAATTTGTAAGTAAAATAATTTTTTAAAAAAATTTTTTTTAATGACATTAAGTTGCTTAATTCACTTGTTTTCTTAGTTGTTCTAGTTTTATTTTGTTTGTTAAACTGTTTTTCTTATCATAAAGCAATTTAAACTTTATTTTATTATTAATTTTTACTTGTGCATTTTTAATATTTCTAACTTCTACATTGTCAGCAACTATACTTATAGGTCTTTTTTTTATGTTCAAATTATTAATTTTTATTAATGAGTTTGAGGAAACTATTTTTCCTTTCCATCTACGAGGCCTAAAAGGACTAATTGGTGTGATTGCAATCTTTTTAGAATTTAAAGATAAAATTGGTCCATGCACTGATAAATTGTAAGCTGTACTTCCTGCCGGAGTTGAAACTAGAACACCATCACAAATTAATTTTTTAATTAATTTTTTTTTACCAACTATAATTTCAAGTGAGGCTGTTTGTCTGCTCTGTCTTAATAAAGAGACATCGTTTATTGCAATACTTCTCTTTTTCTCACCACTTTTTGTTAAAACGTTCATTTCTAGTGGGGAAATAATTGATACTTTTGCTCTTTTAATACTTTCTATAATCTTCTTTGTTTTAAATTTATTCATTAAAAAACCAAAACTACCTTTATTTAGTCCATAAAATGGTTTTTTATAATTTTTAAATTTTTTTAATGTCTCAAGCATAAATCCATCTCCACCAACAACTACAATAGTATTAGATTTTTTTACAGAATGATTTTTGTAATTTTTTAGAAGAATCTTTTTATAAATTTTAGCTTTATTTGTTTTATCTATTGCAAAATGTAGTTTCATTTATCGCTAAAATATATATCTCTGTAATAAGCTATAATTTTTTCCTTTGAATTATTTGAATCAGAAAATATAGCAATAAAGTTTGTAAAAGAAATGTTATGTGTTTTTATAAGTAGCTCTTTTACATTAATTTTACGTGTATGCCACTCTCCAGTTTTATCATTTGATATTACGTAGTCTCGGCTACCTTTTGTCCATGGACTTTGCTGTAAAAATCCTTCATCTAAAAAAGAAGAATGTGACAAACTGAGTATTTTTGCCCCAATTTTTTTTCCATGACCAACCATTATTCGTGCTGCCCAATCATGCCCATCTTTGGTAGTTTGGTCGATATTTGTAAAATCTTTCTCGATTTTGAAGGTTATATTTAAAAAAGGCATTTCATCTAATAGTTTTTTATTTTTTATTTCGAGTCCCAACCCTGTCGCGCTGGAATCTGCAACTGCCTTTAAATAATATCCCTTTTCATCCTTACCATTGGTATAGATAGTTTTTTTACCAAAGCCCTTTTTTTTAAGAAGTTTCATACCATCATCAGTAAAATCAATTTTAAATTCTGCTGCAGATGTTGGTGAAATGAATAAAAGCAGCAACAATAAATAAAAGAGAATTTTCATGTTTTTTACCTTTCTGGTGCCCTCGGCCAGACTCGAACTGGCACTCCCTAATGGGCAAGGATTTTAAGTCCTTTGTGTCTACCAATTTCACCACGAGGGCTTTACTATTCCTTAAAAAAGCCTTT